>Ga0181380_1000664_pt1 | contig 15290 bp, 32 predicted proteins | sample 3SPOviralmetaG_FD_130116 | JGI IMG/M metagenome (GOLD analysis project Ga0181380, IMG submission 130116) | Marine viral communities from the oligotrophic San Pedro Time Series (SPOT) site, San Pedro Channel, CA, USA - 3 SPOT_SRF_2009-08-19 | ecosystem: Environmental > Aquatic > Marine > Strait... | reverse complement strand
GACTGTTGTTAACTTTTTCGTAGAAGAGTTTAATAAAGAATACCTCGAAGCATTGAGAGATGGTGAATACGATAAGTTTAAAGATGCGATACAATACAATATTGTTCCTGAATCAAGACAGGGAAGAGGAAGTAATCTGAGTGATTTCTTGCAGAAAATGCTTGGACCATTTGCACCTGCATATGGTACGGCAGATTTGCTTGTTGAAAAACTTACAGAAGATAAAAAGAAAACACCTGAGGCAATTGAACGACAGGATATGGAAAGATATGTGAGGTTGCCTTTAGAGTTGTTTGGTAATTTAGGATTAGTTCCATTGTATAAGGACATTAGAAAGGTAGTTCTTTCAAATATATACGCTGACTTGTCAAGGGCTCAGAAAGATTTAGAGAATAAGAAGAAGACAAAGGAAGAAATGCTTCAGGGTTTTGATAGTGAGTCTGATATGAAAAGGTATGACAGACAACTATGGGAACAAACATTTGGTCCTAACTCTCCCGGATATGATGAAAGACAAGCTGAGAAGGAATTAAAAAAAGCAGCTCAAAAAATAAAACAGCAGATGAAAGATGAGCTGTACGACTACACGCCTACGGAAAAAAGAAAAAGTGGAAGTGAAAGTGGATTTGGTTCAAGCTCTAAGAAGTCGGGGGGGTTTGGGTCAAGCTCTAAGAAATCAGGTGGGTTTGGTTCAAGCTCTAAGAAATCAAGTGGGTTTGGGTCGAGCTCTAAGAAGTCGGGCGGGTTTGGGTCGAGTAAATAGTCTATAGGGTTAGTAGTACTTGATGTATCTAAACTCCTTCTGCTTGTCGTAGTATATCATAAGCTCCTCATCGTTAACGGCTCCGGCTCGTGGCTTACGTCCACCCCACCTGACATCACCTCTTAGGTGCGTTGGTTTGCCGTATATGATGCCATCGTCACACGCCCATATGATAACAGGATTGAGTCTCTTGTCGCATAGCTTTACTACCTTGCGTGCAGCCACAGGAAGTGGGTACGCAGTATCAATATCTCTGTACCTACCCTTGACCTCAGCGTATGCTATCAGCTCGCCCGACTTGTCGTATACCCTATAGTCTACATCATTGGGTCCGAGCTTTTTAAACGTGCCACCAAACCTGCTAACAAATTTTTCTATAGCTACCCTCTCTCGTTTTAAGTCTGTATTAGATTCGAATCTCATTGTGAATGTATTTCCATATGACATCGTGAACATAGTACTATGCACTTGTCAATCTCTTCTTGAATTTTTTTAATAGATATACCACAGTTAACAGAGTTCCCTATACTGAAACTTTTGTCATCGTTGTAGTGATGAAACTCTAACGCCCTACACTTAAAACTTTCGTGGGTCTCCTTTGAGTATCCGCACTTACTACAGCTTGAGTTTCTTTTGTACTGCTTTAACCACGCTCGTACGTTGCGTATCCTCTTGACTCGTGATTTGTTACGACAGACCTTACAGTTGCTTCGCCTCTTCTTACTGCTATCAACACTTACACTTCTCTGTAAACTGAAGTCATCTATTGATTTAGTTTCTCCACATTTACCGCAAGTCTTAGAGGTCATCTTCCATTGAGTCTTGTAAGGATTTCAATTCTTTTATTATAGATGTTATGGTGTCCTTGCTCTCCTCAAGCTCCCTATCTACGAGTGCTTCGTATAACTCTGAGAGTCGGTCGTACAGTCCATCCATTAGATAGTTGATGTGCTTTACACGTTCGTTATCTATGGACGAAAACATCTTAGCCATTGTCACCTTTTTTATCCATATGCATAAGGAGCTGAGTGCCCATATCTTGGTCTATCCTTTTTATGATACGATATATCTTTCTTGAGTTAACCCTCGCACTCTCTCTATCTTTCTTTGGAGATTCAATACCAAGGTTAGCATACATATCACAATCAATACGAAGAAGCTCGTCAATTTTTTTTCTGTCAGACCACGTCTTGTATTCGTATATCTTCTCTAAATCTTTCTCGCTATATAACATTGTACATACTATTTAATTTCTGAAAAACCTTGTACTCATCTCCGTGTCTAGTGCGTTGTTTGACAACCTTGAATATGTTTTCGAACCTCTCCATATCCTGTTCGTTAAACTGTTGCCTACCTTTTGCAGAGCTTAGTTCCAAATTTAATCTTTTTATTTCACTTTTCAAAGCATTAATCTCATTTTTTAAATCGTTCTCGATTATCTTAGCCTCTCTTGTTGCGTAATGAGTGCTATAATCTTGCTCTTCTTCCTCTACCCCATCGATAAACATAGCACATAATTTATCAAACTTTTTCTTTAGCGGTGCGTCTGATTGTGCGTACCACTTTATCCTTCTTACGTAGTGTATCACAGTCGAGTGGTCTTTCCCTAAGCTCATACCTATCTCCTTGTAGCTATACCCAAGCTGTCTAAGTATGTAAGAGTATGTCATCCTTGCGTTTACGTTCTCCATATTACGCTTTCTTATTCTGATGTCAGGTATTTCAAATTCTAATCCTACTGCCTCTGCAATCTCTTTAATGTTAATCATAGTTTAAAATATTGGTTTAAGTTTATATAATCTAAGTATTCGTCTACACCTATATGATGTATGTCCATAAAGTACACAGTGTCGTCAGGCTGATTGAGGTACTCTATCTCAAAGTACACTGCCTCATCTTCTTTATTACTTACGCCTGCTATGTATTGGTTAATGCCAAGTTTCTTTGGCAATGTATCTATGCTATTCTCTACCTGTGTTGCGATGTCTATCCCTATCTCACGAGGGTAATCTTTTAATTTTAATACGAACCAATCATCCACTTCAAAATATGGTACATCTTCATTTAGGCTCATCTCCTCTGTATATCTCTGTTCTAAATCCATAATCTTCTAATTCTTTTAATCTATATTTTTGTAATTCTGATACCTTCCCTTGTGGTCTCTTGACCTCTACAAAAAGAGCATTAGATTTTTTAGGGAGTGCTATAAGGTCAGGTATCCCACTCTTATTGGTAACCGTAAGCTTAATAACGTAGTACCCCTCGGATTCAAGTTGTTTAATTTTCTTTTTTTGTATCTGTTGTTCAGTCATTATAACTCTTTTACTATTTGCATACGCTGTGCAAGAACCCACGTTCCTCCTTGAGACTCAGGTCTGTTGAAGTATTCAAAGTCATCTACCTCTACCTCTACCCATACCCTTTTATTTTTAGATAGGTGTGGTGCTTCAGGTGTTAACGTACAGTGCCATCCCTTGCGTACTGCAAACCCTTTCGTTGGATTAAGTTCTGCATCCATCCACACCCCCACAGGAATCCTGCTCTTCTTGTTTATAAACAATGGGCTGAGTGAGCCGTCCTTCATCTTCCTTATAAGCTTGTAAGCTTTCATTCTATAAATTTAATAAATCTTTTTTGAAATGTCTAACCGTGTAATCTTTTTTCTTTATCACTGCCTTGTATATATCTTTCTCTATACCTCCCTCAGAGAATACCCAATACACCTTGCTGTTCTTTCTATCTTTAGTTGTCATCCTGTCCCTACTCTGCCAATAGCTTGTGGCACTGAAGTCAATGTTATAGTAGACCAATGCCTCAGCCTTACGTAAACTTATACCTTCACGTCCTGATACAATCTGCAACGCTATGGACTTGTCGGTGTTGTTGAACTCCTCAAGCTCCGTGCATATAGTATCTCCGTACACATCCTTGAGTAGCTTCAGCTCCTCCTTGAACTTGTAGAAGATTCCTATCTTCTTGCCGATAAACTTATAGTTTATATAGTTTGCTTTGGTGTAGTCCAATATCATAGAGTTACCCGACTCAAACTTAATCGTGCCTGAGTATAGTTGGTGTAGCTTCTGCATAAGTTTAACGGGAGTATCTCCAAGTATAACCTCATCCTTACCCTCAACAACTCTATGGGTGCTTAACCTCTTTGTCATATCGTAGGTGATGTCGTTCATTGGAACCCACATTATCTCCTCGTCTATCGTGCTGACAAACCCTGCCTCCTTCTGCGTGTACGCTATCGTCATTGGCTTCATTGCATCGAGTATACTCACAAGCCCCTTAGAGTAGTCGTTGACAAACAAGGAGTTAATCTTTCTCTGTGTCACGTTGACATACTTCTTAGCGAACTTATAAAAGTTTGTGTACTCCTTGAATGGGTTTGAGGGAACCCCAAACACCTGATGATACATCTGACTGTAGCTCTCAGGTGTTGGAGTTCCTGACATCAAACACACAATAGGTTTACATTTCTTTATTATATCTCTCACACCCCTTGCCCTCTTGCTTGGCTTAGGAAACGCTCCCAAGCTATGAGCCTCATCAACCACGATGAAGTCCCACTTAACGTTGGGTAGCTTATGCATCGACTCGTAGTTGATAGTGAACAAGGTAAACGAGTTAGGACATAGCATATCGTAGTCATCGTTGATAGATGTTATCGCCTTCTTCTTTGTCAGAAACAATACGTTCTTACATCCCAATGCTGACGCTATGCCTAAGCTTGTTAGCGTCTTACCCGTCCTAACCTCCATAGCAAGATACACAAACCTGTGCTTCTTACAAACATCAACCGCCTTATTTATTATATCCTTTTGGTACTCTCTAAATTCAAACATCTCTCTTCAAAAATTTTAATTGAATAAATTAAATTATCTCGTGCTACCTTATCACTATTGGTGTTGTGTTTTAACACGTCAACGTATACTGCCTTCTTACCTCTGCCCCTCTTTACTTGGGTAGTGGAGGATAGAACCCTATGCATCCTCCGTAATTCATTCAGATGCTCGCAGTCGTTATACCCTTGGGTGTTGCCAATAAGCTCTGCCATCTAATCAAGTATTGTGGTCTTGTCTCTATTAGCCTTTACCTCAAGGAATATCTCGTGTAGGTGTAGCACATCCTTGCGAAAGTCTTCTCCCAACGTAGAGTTGTTAGGTCGTGCTTTAACAAAGTTGTATAGGTATGTTATCATTATCTCGTCCAAGGTTTCTGATGGTACCTTGTGCTTGTACTCTCCTATTATGTTTACTAAATCTCTCATAGTGTTTATTTTTAAATGTCAAGTTTACTTTGTGTATTAATCTCTGCTAGTGGTTTTATCCTCATCCATCTACCCATCGAGTCTCTTCCCTCTTGAGGTGATACCCCCGATTTGTATATCGCATAGGATGTCATCCACTTATTAAATTTAATTCTACTGATTGTCAGCTTAGCCTTTGGTCCGTAGTCAGGATACTGCTCTATGAACTCAAGGTATGCTGAGGACAATACTATCTTGGTATCAACCTCAAGCAATGGATTAAACTGACTGCCGTTGATTAGCCCACACCACTCAATGAAGTCGTGCGATGTCTCTGCTGATAGCTGACGTATCTTCAGGTTAACAAACTTACTCTCAACCAAACCTGTTTTTAGGTATCCCATCAGACACTCTATCATATAGTTGTCGAACGCACACCACTCGCTATCGTCCCAATCCCCAAAGAATAACTTCTTAAACTCTGTCAGTGGTGTAAAGTTTTTAGTGTAGTGCTGATGTAGTTCAAGCTCCCACTTACGTCTAGCAAACGAGTTACCGCTACCCTTGATAGCGTAGTTGGTAGTGATAGCAATCTTGGGTGACTTGCTGAAAGGAATTTTAATAGCATCCTTATTCTTCTTTTCCAAGGTCAAACCCTCTGTTACCACGCTGAACAATCTCTCGAAGTCAAAGTGTTTCTTCACATCATCGAACACAAGTATCTGCGTATCTGCTGACACAAGTTGGTACGCAAAACTACGCTCGAACGTAAATGACTTACCATCTATGGTCACCACCTTCTTCATCTGCGATAGTGCGTTCATAAATATTCCCTTGCCCGTACCACCCTCAGGGTTATCAGATATAACCTCATCGTTTAGTATCACTGCGGGGCAGAACGATAGGTTCTTGTGTCCGTGCATTAGGAATCCAATCGTAGACTGCATAGATTCTATTCGGTCTTGCTCATCCTTACAGATGTTATGGATAAACTTTCTGTAGTCTGTGTCTGAGTTACACACGCTAAAGTTTCTGTTTATCACGTGGTCTTTCCACACGTATCCACCAAGGTCAATGTAGTCTATTATGGTCAGCTCTTTGTTGGTTACCTTGACCGCACAATTATTGTAGTAGAGATACGATGTGTCCTTGGTATCCTCGATGAAGTATATATCTATCGTAGATAGCAGTGTAAGAAACTCCTCTCTAAAGAATCTTGTTTGGTCTGCAAAGTAGTTGTATATACTTAGGTCGTCTAAGTCTATCAGATAGTTTAGGATGAAATCTTTTATAGCCTTCTCATCCGTATGGTCTATTAGGTTGTTAGTTACCTTGACAAACACGTAGTTCTTACTACCCTCGGGGCAGTACTTGTAGAACCCATTGTCCTCTAAGAACTGCTTGAACAAGATGTGTACCACCTTGATTACTCCCTTCTCATTCTTTGTCCAAAACTGTGTCTCTTGTGACTCTTCGTCTATCCGTGTAATCACGGCATCAATAACATCGTCCTCAATCTCAGAGTCTTCAAGCTGAGAACGTATCTCCTTTTTTGATGCACCTCTCTTTAGTTTTATCTTTAGGTTCTGCACCCTCTCCTCATCCTCGTAGTACTTAGTACCAAAGTTCTGTGTCTGAGCATACGCTGAGTCTATTGTTCTGTTTATCTCTGACTCATTGAACCCCTCCGTCTGATAGTTGCTTAGGATATATCCTGCAAGTGATTTGTTTATACCAAAGTCATTGAACGCTGATGCAAGTATGAAGCAGTTGTTGTTACGCTGACCCTCAGACATTGGGTACTTCTTTGTCCACCACTTCACGAGTATCTCTACAATCTTATTCTCATCCGTGATAGGGATGGTAGGCATATCTCTGTATTGGTGCTTCTCTTGGTAGCTTCTCTCCTCTATCTTATCCCATAGTGATGATTTCTCGTTGACGTATATCAATGGGTCGTAAGACTCGTAGCACACACGTGATAGGTTCTTGCACGTCACATCAAACTTAGGGTTATTGAAGTGCTTCTGTAAGCTATTGAAGTAGTTGACGTGATTGTCTACGTCTTGAGGTATCTTAACCAATACCTTCAGCCCCATACCGCTTGGCGATATAAATACTGAGTAGGTGTACGGTGACTTGGTTATCTTCTCCTTGTCTTGTAATAGCTCCTTTGTCTTCTCGTATCCATCAAAGTCCAAGCATATCAATCCTGAGTGTTGTTGGATAGAGTTGTCGTTCCTCTTGGTGAAGATGCCACTGAAACATATAGCGGGTAGTAGCTTCTTTAGTTCGTTACGTTCAGACTTGCGTGTCTCTGTTCTGATACGCTTAACCAAATCCTTAGACGTTCCGTTCTTGATACGTTCAATGATATGCTCTACATCCCTATGGAATGGGGCATCTGTCTCCTTAATGTTCTTGAATATTGTAATGTTAGATGTCATAATATAAATGTTTGTGTTGAGTTTGTGTTGAGTTTGTGTTGAGTTTGTTGTTGATTATCAGTGAGTTGTTAACTATGTTAACTTTTTTCTATCATATAAGAAAATAAAAATAAATAGAATAGAAGAAGTATATATAGTAGAGCCAACCAAAAGTCAACATAATTAAGCGGTGAAAAAAGGGGAAGCATAACTCCCCCCTCCACTCACTATGAACAATGATATTAGAAAGGTAGGTTCTCATTCTCTTGAACTGAGACTGCTTCTTTCTTTTCAGTTGGCTTCCACGTATCAAGCTCCATATACGGCTTACCGCTTTTTGCGTACTTGATGTTTAGGTTTATCCAACCGTTGCTCTGATGCTCCTTCATAAATGAAACAGCTTCATCACATTTTACCGATACTCTACCAACCACGAAGTCGGGAGCGTTGTCTTGTCTTTTAAATGAGAAACCTTCGGCAAAGATTTTCTCATCGTTGTTAGCATTCGCCATAATTAATTGATTATAATGTTACGTTCCAAAAATTTTTCAGTTGCCTTGATGATTCTCACCTTCTCAGCACGAGTATCGCAATGCCTTGGAACATCCATTGCAATAACTCGTTTACGTTGTGTTACCCATCTCCACGCAGAGATGATAGCATTTTTAAATCTCTTCATTGAAGTAGTATTGGTTTATGTCGTACGTTGGATTGTCTCCAAAGAACTTTCTGTATACCTCAATAGCGTTCTCTACCTTAGCCTTACCTCTCAGTAAGCTATCCTCTCCTACGAGAAACTTACCAAGCATTAGACTGCTCTTGTCAATCACTAAGAACATCATCGGCTTATTAAATAATGTAGAGTAGATGTACGCTTGGCTATCGTAGTTATACTTACGTGCGTTCCACTTGAAGTCATTGATGTTACCCGTTGTCTTCAAGTCGTAGATGTAGTCCTTGCCTACAATATCTGCCTTGCCTTTCCATAGCTCACCGCCTATCTCTTTGATTGCAGGAACCTCAAAGCGATTCGTGTCTGCGTTAATCATCTCAAAGAAATCAAGGTTGGTCTGCATCGCATTGAACCAACGCTCAACGTCCTCCTTCTCTCTCTTGAGTAGTGCAAAGCCTCTTGGTCTTGAGCTACGCTCGTTAAGTTCAGCCACGTACTCCTTGTACTTCTTGGTGTTGCGTGATGAGACATCTAAGAAGTCCCACTCCTTAGCCTTGTCGGGTTCTAAGAATAGCTGATGAAAGTATCTGCCCATAGCAAACACATTCGTGTCAGGCATCCTCTTGCCAAACTCTTTAGGATTCTTGAGTAGCGTACCTATATCTGAGTTAGATAGATACTTCCTCCCTATACCATTATAGTATTCGTTATCGTCCTTAAGGTCTTCGATAACATCTGCGTATGTCTGAGCCATTAGATTAAGTTCTTTAACTCTTCCTTAATCTTAGTTGGTATGGTATACTTCTGCTGAAGTGTCTTGACGATTGTCGGTAGACCTTTGTCCTTGTTCGCTGCCACCCACTTGAGTACGTTACCCCAATTGTCGTCACCAATATCAAGCCTTACCTTAGTTGTTGTAGGCTTAGGCTTCTGCTGATTTTCAATGGCGTTACTCACCTCATCTGCTGATGCGACTGCTGACTCAAGTCCTATACCAAAGTTGGCTAACGCTCTACCCCAAGCACTTGTCTCGCAGTTCTCTACGTAGCTTGTCTTGTTGATGAACGTGCTACCCTTCTCTTCTTCTGCGATACCCGTAGCTATCGTCACGCCTTTGTCGTTATCTATCCGTGCTTGGATACATATTGATTTGTCTGTCTTCTCTAACACGTGTGATGTTAGTGAAAAGTTTGGGTACTTCTTTCTGAAGTAGATTAACCTCTCGTTAACCTCTACGTACTGCTTACCCTTAATGTTTACTGTCTTTAATTTATCCATTTTTAATTTGATTTAATTGATTTAATTGATTTAATTGATTCTTAATTTTACTATATTTTTCCAAGATTCTTTGCCTTGAACTCTTTAGGCTTTGTATCTGCTTTGGATTCTTTCTGCCGTTCACCTCCATCTTGATGAGCATCTCTATCCTATCAAGCTTGAGTCGATAGTTGGACAAAGATAACATATAGATTCCAATTCTCCATCCCATCTTCAAGAATATTTCTATCTCATCGGGGTCAAGTTGTAGATACCACTCACCCCCTCGTGATGTGTTCTGAAGCTGAACCATATTGGTGTCGTTGTCCTTAGATATTTTACATCCGTATAGTATACGTGCCTCGTATCCTTCGCCATCTAGGTTGGCAGTAAAGCAGTCGTCCTTAGCTTGATTCCATACATCTATAAGTGTGTATACCTTACTCACTACGCCCCCTCTTGTATGTTCTTAAAGGTCATACTCAAGTCTACGTCCTCGACTATCTTCTTCTTCATCTCCTTGATGCCGTAGTGTATGTTGGTACGAGCAATGTCATATCCATTGTCTCCCATAAACTTGATGATGTACGTCACATCCATTGGTCTCTCGGAGCATAGGTAGTATAGCATATACCTTGCATCGACTACGTCCCTTGACTTTGTCTTGGTGAATATATCTTTTTTGTTTAGCCCAAATAGTTCGGCTATGTTGTCTGCGTAATAGTTAAATACTTTCTTTTTCATTTTATTTAATTTTTGTTTTTATAAAAATAATATTATTAATTGACATTTCCAAATGTAATTGCAGGTAAATCTACATCAGTCCATCGTACGTAAACGTAGCCGTCCTTCACCACCTTCTTAGCCTTACCCCACCAATCTTTTTGTGGGGTGTACTTGGATGGTAGGTATCCACCCTCCATACATATCCGTAGCCCTAAGTTGATAGCCTCTATCACCTCCTCCACCGACTCAAGCAATGAGTCCGAGTCATCATCGTGTACTGCGTATAGTTCGTTCTCTACCCATAGCATTGGGCTTTTTTTAATTCGCTTGGTTACATCCAACCAAACAAACCTGTCTTTAGTTATGTGTATCATATCCTTTCGTTTAGTTCTTTGTTCGTACAATCAATCACGTTCCCAACCAATGGGTGTCCGTATAGTTCACTCGCATTGTCGTTGATGGGGAGTTGGTTAAGTAACCCCTCCTCGTTTACAATGAGCATCCTTTGTCCTTCGAGATACACAATTTGTATGTACCCCCCAACTAGGTTCTGCATTTTCTCTAGTGAAGAGATGTCTACGTTCTCGACAATCTCTCCGTCTGTCTTAATTAATCTTGCCATAATAGTTTTTTTATTTTTAAGTAATCTTCAATGTCACCTTGCTCCAACGCATACTCGGAGTATATGAAGCTATCGTCTGATGTCGGGTAGGTTATCTTGTGGGTTTCGAAGGTGAAGAAGTCATCGTGATTCTCGATTGCTCTCGCACCAATCTCGCTGAGTAACTCCCACTTGTCTACCTTGATTTCATCTGCCCAACGTCCCTCGATGAATAGGTCTATTGTTACCTCGTCCCCGTCTATGTCGTATTCAAAGTCATTCATAACTCTCCCCCATTCTTTTAAAGAGATTGGTAAGCATACCCTTGCTAGTGAGCATACGCTCTTTGCTTTCCTCTTCAGTTTTCCATTGCTCGTAATGATACGCATCATCATCGTGTCTATCGTGCTGACGCACGTCCATAAATTTTTCTTTCATCTTTCCCATAGTATTTAGTTTTATTGGTTAATATATCTTAAGGTAGTTAAACATTTAATCGCTTCTTTTTTTGCTCGTTCAAGCATATTAAATTCATCTTCCCTTAGGGTTACTTCCATTTCTTTTTCGATATTTTTAATAGCTTGTCCTACTGATTCAATTGCTTTTCTCATAGTATTTAATAGTTTTCGTCATTATCTATTGTGTCTAACAACTCCTTTGAATATTCTAGATATGTTCTACACATTTCTATCATTTCTCTAAAAGCCTCTTGTTCGCTATCCGATAAAGGTTCGTCATAGTCGTTTAGTCCGTTGTTATTATTCATATCCTCGATTGCATCTATACAATCTTGTAGGTTGTCGCTAGTGTTCTCAAACCTACAATAACTCATATTTCCCATAGTATTTAATTTTAATTTTAGTTAATGTTTTGAATTAATTCGTAAATATTGTAAGGCTCATTCACTCCGTCTACATTCAAGCGATTAATAGTAACCTCTTTACAATATCCTACGCCTTCGATATAAAATGTATCTTCCATAGTATTTAATTTTAATTTTAGTTAATATTAAAGGTGTCCTCCTTCTCCTCGCTCGTTCTCGTATCTCCATTCGCTATCTGTCTCCGCATCATCCATACCTTTGAAATCGTAGAGACCCGTGCCGTGTACATACTCCGCCTTGCTCATTGCTTCATCTATTTTATCTGAATATAAATCTTCATTCTCAAGTAAATAATCTTGAAGATTAGCATACTTGCCATTGTCAAGTTTCCAATGCTCAAAATCATCATTGTCTATTTCTATTTCTACCTCAGCAAATTTGTGGTAGACACTGCGGTTTTGAATTCTTACTTTCATAATATTTAATTTTAGTTTTAATTTAATTAATAATAAAAGGGGGGAGGAGATAACTCCCCCCATTGGTTTTATTTTATTTTGTACTCTCCCCAAATAGGGAGGTGGTCAAAATCACCTTTCCCCGTAGGGTAGGTTAACTCTACAAAATCAAATGGATTGTTAATCATTTGTTTTTCAATTTGTTTGTTTAAAGTGTCAAGACAAATGTAATCACCATCGTAGTATTTTGCAGTTTTCATATCATCTAAATCACCATCTCTATGAAACCACAATTCAATTTCTCTCTCACCCTCTAGATAATCTTCAGTATATTGTGCTTCTAAAATTTCTTTTGTAATCTTGGTTTTTTTACCTTTTAAATAATTCATAGTATTTGTTTTTAATTTAATTAATAAAGGGGGGAGGAGATAACTCCCCCCATTGGTTTGAATTATAGGGCAATGAAGAAATAATTCACTTGCCCATAACTAATCAGTCTTCCTCTAGATAATTATAGTACATAAAGTCTTCTAGCCCGCACCCCGCTGTGAAAGTATATTCAACATCTTCACACGTCTCTTTGACTGCCTTTACGTGACCTATACGTTCAACAAGCACATCAATGTTATCGATTACTTCGTGTAGGTTTCTTATCACTCCTAGAATATCTTCCTTAAGTTCGTTAATTTTCTCTTGTTCTTTTTTCTTACTCATAATATTGTGTGTTTAATTTCGCTTCGCAATATTGCTAACGTAAAACAAAGGTAATAAAATTATTTTTAATTTCCAAATCCGTTATAATTTAATTAGAATTCTTTTCTAAAATAATTCCACAACTCATCTATATCATAGAGTCTATTACACCATTGAGCATCTTGAGTGGAGAAAAAATATTTCCCTTCACTATCCTTTCGGTAGATGACATTGTCTGACATCATCCAATCAACAAATCTTTTCATAGTATTTTTTTTATTGATTAATTAATAATAATAAACATTAAAGCGTTTGATTACTTCCGCTTCTAACTTTTGAATAGAATATTTATTTTTAGGTATAGAAACCATTTTATACGACCATTTACCTTGACAAGCGAAAGACGTTGATTGTGCTTGAAATATTGCCGTTACATATTTTGGGTGATTAAAAGATACTTTTACTTTTCTGTTAATCATTCGTGTTGTAAAATTTTTCATAGTATTTATTTTTAGTTAATGTTATAAGTGTAGGTGACTACACTTTTTTAATTCTCTTGTGGATATATATCCTCCCATCCATCTACTGAATTGGGGTGTGCATACGTGCGTTCTTTAGTATCTTCGTCCTCGTATGTTTCAACGTAGAAGTCTACACCCTTAAACATTTGCTCACATTCGTTTGCCTCTGCTAGTGCATCCTCGGGCGTAGTATATCCACTTGCTTGCACCTCTGAGTATCCGTACTCATCTACTCCCATCACTCTATATAATGTTCTCATAATCAATTAGTTATTTATTTTTATATGTAATTATATTAATTCTAGAATACTAAGTATATCTAAGTTATAAGACTCTCGATATTCTTTTGGCTCATCGTCCTTGTAACACTTTAAACCATTGTATTGAGAGTAAATTGTAAGTAATTCCTTTAAAGAAATATTACTATAAAACAACTCAACATCGTGCAAGTCTCTAAATTGGAAAAACTTACCATCTATATATGTACCAATAGACTTATCACCAACGGCAACATTCTGCATATCTATATCAATACATTCTTGTTTGATTTTTTCTATGTTCAACATAATTATTTATTTTTATTGGTTAATAATAAATCATCCCCTAACTCCTTAATCTTTTTTCTATACTCAGCTATCGATTGGTCAGCTATAAAGTTTAACTGCCATTCTATATACTCCTTCTCGCTTTCGGTTAAGTCGCTCAGACAATTCCAATTCTTTAGGATTTCCATTGTATATTTTATTTGCTTTTTCATCTTATTTGTTTTTAATTGTGAAAAAATAATTAGCAATAATATATTCCCTACTAATCCTTTCAATGAACGTATCGCTACATCCATCACCAAACTTGTCCCATACGCTACCATCCCTATTGATTAAGAATTCTTGCACTACTTTATTTTCAAGTATCTTCTGAGCAATGTTCGGTAATTCTTCTGCACTTTGTATATTATCCAATGGCATTTCTTGGTGATTTTGGACAACTCTAAATCGTTCCCAAGTCCTTGCAACGTGGACGAGAATAATATTGTAAATTTCTCTATCAAATTTTGGAGTGGGGTTATATTCTTTAATAAATTCTACTACTGCATTGTATGTGCATTCGATTTTACTGCCTATTTTTTCTATATGAAATAACTCTTCTATAGAGTGGTCAGTATTGTGCTTTACGTAACATCTACTTTCAACTATTACTAATTCATATCCAAGACTTTCAATTTTCTCGACTACGGGCATCAGCCAATCCCAAGATACGTGAAAGTATAATTCTTCCCCAAACCTCGTGTCAGCTCCCTTTAGCTCGTCTATGTCTGTAGTAAAAAGATATCTTCCATCTGAATGGCGTTCGTTTGCCATACCCATAAATTCTGCTATTAGTTTATTCTCTTTCATAATATAAATTTTAATTAATAAATAGTTTTTCTACCACCAATGCCCCGTACAATTTACTGCACGAGGTTGGTGATAAGTGTAGGTGACTACACTTTAACCATACACATAATTAAGACCTTCGACACCCTTGAGTATCATTCGAAAGCATTCAACTTGATTTGTCAAGGTCTCTATGTCGTTGTCGTTTAACTCTTCTATGTCTTCCCAATACCCTTCGATGTCGTAGTACATAGCATCGTGAAACATTGATGTGTGGTCTTCAAGTTCGTCTTTCAAGCGAAAGTATTCTTGTATTAATTTTTCTGCTTTCATAATTTTATTTTTATTGATTAAATAATGTGTTAAATTTTTCTTCAGTAATCGTGGTATACTCGTCCACCTTGAACGGATTCTTGCATAGGTTTATAAACTCTCTGCCATTAGGCATAGCGTACCTTAACGCATACCCCTTGCTCTTGTTGTAGCCTATCCAATTGCCATCCCTTGTTGCTTGGTTTCGGTAGACTGAAACGTGTCTGCCTTCCATCAATAACTCTACCTCGTCCAAGGCTAAGTCTATGTACCTATCCCTCTCCCATAAACGTCTCTCATAAGCATATTTTATTGTTACCCTTCCGCCAACTACCTCGTGAACATCGTACACGTTCCCTTGTAGTTTTACGTTAGTAAATCCTATATCTATATTTTTCAATACTCTTGCTCTCAT
>Ga0181380_1000663_pt1 | contig 15295 bp, 20 predicted proteins | sample 3SPOviralmetaG_FD_130116 | JGI IMG/M metagenome (GOLD analysis project Ga0181380, IMG submission 130116) | Marine viral communities from the oligotrophic San Pedro Time Series (SPOT) site, San Pedro Channel, CA, USA - 3 SPOT_SRF_2009-08-19 | ecosystem: Environmental > Aquatic > Marine > Strait... | reverse complement strand
TGTCATGAAGGTAATCAGTGATCAAACGAAAAATCTGTTCGTTACCTGCTCCACATCTTCCTAGATTGACATAATCAATCCCCATCTTTTTTGCGAGTATGTCGGTGAAAGTATGTTTCCAGTGTGTTGGTGGGGTATCATCATAACCATCAAGTTCGTCTCCCCAGACGAAACTGCATCCTGCGGTTAGTAGCATTAGTTTTTCTCTTTATAGTTTTTGATCGCAGCCTTGATCGCATCTTCTGCGAGAACACTGCAGTGAATTTTTACGGGTGGGAGTGCGAGTTCTTTGGCAATCTCTGTGTTCTTGATTGCGCCTGCCTCATCTAAACTTTTGCCCTTTACCCATTCAGTAAGCAAAGAACTGGAAGCGATTGCAGAACCGCACCCATAGGTTTTAAACTTTGCGTCTTGAATGACGCCATCATCGACAAGAATCTGTAGTTGCATAACGTCACCACACGCGGGTGCACCGACCATCCCAGTACCAACGTTGTCGTCTTCCTTGTCCATCTTACCCACATTGCGTGGATTCTCGTAGTGGTCTAGAACCTTGTCGGAATACATTACTCTGCTTCCTTCAATATATTTTCTAGGTATCTTTTAAACAGACTTGGTTCATCTACAAATCTTTTATCAATACCTTTATATAAACGCCTTACAGTGACTTTCTCATACTTTTTCAAATGTTTTCTCATAGTGGTATTAGAAAACTTCAATCTTTTTTTATTAGACCAATCATTATCATCTAGCCAGTTGTCAGTTCTAGTATGATCTCTTGATATGTTGAAGTCGAATGAATCTAAATCTCGATCTTTTTTTATTCCACCCTTAATAAACATTCTTTTACCAGAATGAAAATCAGTATGATTACTTTTGTTGTTGGGTTTCATTACTCTGTCTCTATGTCCTCGATCAACATGTCACGCATGGCACGTGCCTGTGCGTCTTCAGGATTATTTACACTACCATTATTCACAAACTTATACGCAAGTGTGATACGTTGACAGTCCGTGTATGCGGCATGCCAACAGTGTAGGTCTTCTTCGTGACCAGCACCAAAGTAATAGTGACGACACTGCCATCCAGGGACATCGTCAATCTTAATTATCTTATCGTTCTTCTTGTCATAGTACTCGAAGAAACCTTCTCCAGTCTCTGACCACGTGAACAGAACCTGATATGCGTTGGCATCAAAGTTAGTGTGCCAACCCACAAAACCGCCTGGCGGATAGTAAGATAGTAGGGCAGATGTATGCGCACCAAGTTCGGACGCGAAGTCGTACTTGACCTTTTGCATAAATCCACCCCACGTCTCTTTATCTTCACGCACCATCTTTGAAATCGGTTGTGCGAAGTATCTATCGGGCGGGCCAACCAGACCATCACGACCGCGAGACAAACAGTCTTCTAGGTACTCACGAGATGTGTAGTACGACCCTAAGTCTACATCCTTGCGTTCATGATAGGTCCAATACCTTTCGTCGTTGTACGACGGTTTAGACAGCATCTCGTCCGAGAAACTGTTCAGAGTCTTCAACATGTCTTTGTTACGAATAACAACTTCTGTCATTTTTTCTTACCATTACGATGAATGATCATGGAGTATCTATCTCCAATCTGTTGCTTGAAGGACACAGTATCTCCCTCTTGCAAGTCAAGTTGCTCAAATAGTTTATTTGGTATCTCAAAGGCAAGATCGCCTTCAAGGACCGTAGGAACTACTGGGCAGTTGAAAATTTGATTAGTCTTTTTCATCGAAACTGTCATTTACTTTCTGAAGTTCTTCTGGAGTGCATACTCCGTTATTTATTAAAAATATAAGAGTAGACTCTATTCCCTGTTGCTTACCGAATACTTGTCCGACCCTGTAAAAAAAATACAAAAGCGAAACCGCAACTGCAGTATGTATCCATGGATCCATGTTACTCTCCCTATAGAGTGAAGTCGGCGAATCTTTCTGTATTGACTCGCTGGCCAGTGTTAGAGTTATCAAATGCTGGTCCATTATCTACTTCTTTATTTAGGGGAGAGTCGTTTTGATCAACATCATATAAACGCATTTTGGCACGGTCAATACCTACGACAAATCTCTGATATGCATTCAAATCATTATATCGGTTTTTCAACTGTTTCACTAAGATCTGGTTGTTTGCCTTGAGTTCGTCGTTGGCGATAAGTGCGAACATGAAGTCGGCGGTTGCGGGTAGTCCAAAAGACTCGGACGTATCTTCAAGCCCCACGTCATCATTAGTGAAACCAGAACGAGTCGTCTGCGTTGCAGACACGATCGGCACGTCGAATTCCACGGCAAGACCACGTAACTCTTCAGCAATAGACTTGATATACGAATACGAGTTAATAGCACCGCCCATTCCTTTCATACGCGCACTGGCGCAGATGTTGAGATAATCAATATAGATGATATCGGGGACAAACTGTTTCTTCAGTTTGAGTTCATTAAACAACGCACGGAAGTGGTTCGCGTGTGCACTACCCGTGGGATATTCTTTGATGATCAGTTTGCCAGTTGTCTTCTCTGCGATACTCTGAACACGGTTTGAAAACATGTCCTTACTCAGATGTTCCAGCTGGTCTATCGGTACGTTGAGTAGATTCGCATCGATCCGTTCTGCGATACGCTCTTCAGCCATCTCCATAGTGATGTAAAGGACATTCTTCCCCTGTGATAAGGCAGCACCAGCACTATGACACATGAAGAGAGATTTACCGACACCCGTACCTGCCAGTGCGATGTTGAGGGTTTTATTAGGTAATCCACCCTTAGTGATGCGGTTAAAGTAATCCAGATCGAACGAAATGCGTTCTTCATCAAGATGATAAAACTCCCAACGATCGTCGATATTTTCGAGATAGTCGTGACCAATGTTCGTATCAAAAGAGACACCCAACGCTTTAGATAGAATATCTGGTATCGCATTCTTAGATAATTTTTGATGTTTGCCGTCAAGAATACTTATAGATTCCATGACCGCATTAAACACTGCACGATCTTGACACCACTTCTCAGTGCGATCAACTAACCAGTCCGAGTCTTCGGCGCTGTAGTTAAAGATGTCAGGTAGTATCTCCATGGCATGGCGATACTGTTCATCTGTCAAACGATCTTCAGAGTCAATCTCAATCTTGAATGCCTCTAGTGTAGGCAGTCTGTTGAACTTGGCAATGTAAGAGGTGAATTCTTTGAAGAGACCATTGTAGGTCCCCTCAAAGTATTCAGGTGAGAGAAAGGCTGCAACCTTTCTCATGTATGAATCGTTAGTCAGTAGATTCCGTAGAATCGTCTGCTGTAGATTGATTTCCGTCATTTTCTTCCCGTGTAGTAATTGCAGCTTCTAGAATATCTTGCAACACATCTGCCGCAAACTTTTGCATTTCTAAATTCTCAAGCGTGTTCTCGGGATTCTCACTTTCGATGATATCAAAGTTGAATCGTAACGTTCCCTCTTTACCATCTAGTTGAACGTTATTATATCGAATCGTCACATCTTCAAAAGGATTTCTCAAGAAACTCACGTTCCAGAATTCATTACCTTGTGTATCATACGCTGAAATTAACTCGTAGTCAAGATGTTCGGATGGTTTATCTAAGTTTAGTTCTTTCACACTGCCTCCTCAACAATGGTTTCTGCATTGATCACACTGTTGTGACCAATCTTGTAGGTCTTCTGAAGGAACCCAGCAAAGTCTGTTGCTTCAAAAATAGGTTCCCAGAACTCTGCATTAAGTGTGTCTTTGGTGCGCACCTTGTTACCGACGACTTCACCAGTAGAGGTATCGACACGTTGATACCAACCATTAGATGGTTTCACAACGTATCCACCAACGAGTGCAACATCAAGAAGACCGGAGTACTTCTGCACTCCACCTTCCCACGAGACGCCAATCGGAATCTTTGACTTCTCTTTGACATATCGGGACTTCTCTACATTGATCACAAAGTCATAACCAACGATCTCAGTGCCCTGCTTCTCTTGACGACGACCGATAATCCAGATGTTGTCTGCAGAGTAATAGATGCCTGTGCCACCACTCACGATATCTTTCGGGAACAAACCGATCTCTTTGTATGTGTGATTGATCGCAATCATTGGGATGTTCTTCATCGCAAGATAAGGTGTTGACATGCGGAACAGACCCTTCAGTGCCTTCGCACGAGACATGTCTGCAACACCCTTCTCGTTTAGTGCGTCCTCTAGTTCTTTCTTAGACGCTAGATTACCAATTGAGTCTATGACAATAATGACATCATCTTCGCGATCTAACTGTTCTAACTGGTTGATCATGTCAAACTTCAGTTCTTCGACATTTGCAATCGGTGTGTGCAACACACGACTCGTATCGATACCGAACTGTTCAAAGTATGACTGCGGCGAACCAAACTCTGAATCATAGAACAACATAACTGCTTCTGGTTTAGCGTTGAGATATGCACCCGCCATGAGTAAGGCGAATGATGTCTTAAAATGTTTTGATGGTCCAGCGAGGACAGTCAGTCCAGGCGTCACACCACCATTGACAGATCCCGACAACGCGACATTCACCATCGGAACGTCGGTCGGAACCATGTCTTTCTCTGTGAAGAACTTACTCGTCGAGAGAGTCGCCGTCTCCTTTATCTTGCTGTTCTTCTTCAGTTTGTCCATTATCGACATTCTTTTTGCCTCCAAAATCTACGAATGTAATATTGTTTACTTTTTCACGATCATCAAGGTCATATTGTACCCTATAATCGCTATTGATGTCAAGTACTCTTTCAAGAAGATCAAAGGAATGTTCGTTGCCTTCTCGATCTTCAAATGTAGAAAATCGTAAGAATGCCTTTGTGTCTTTAGGCAGACACGCGCCGCCGAAACCACGCTTACCATCAAAACCTGGAACACGAGTATGACCCATGCCGACACGATCATCTTTACCAGCAGCTCGCACTACAGTGTTGTAGTTGCAACCATACATGTTGATCAGATCATACAACTGATTGAAGAATGTGATCTTGGTTGATAGGAATGAGTTGATCGTGTATTTTACAAACGATGCCTCGTATGCAGTCATACGGTGATAGTCATTTGACTCACACGCACTAAAGATTTCATACACATCGATGACTTCTGCAACTGACTGAGGAGTGCCACCGATGACATGAAACTTTGCAGAGACGAAATCTGCCTTTGCGTTTTTCTCTGTCAGAAACTCAGGGTTATAGGCAAAACGATCTGCTTGTTCTTTCGTGATCTGTTGATAAATTCTATCAACCGCATCTGGTGTGATAGTTGACTTGATGATTACAAGAGCATCTGTTTCATGTAAACACTTCAGTGCAGACTCTTCAACAATAGAAGAATTGACAGAACCATCGTCATTCGAAGGTGTCGGTGCGCAGATGAAGAAACATGTCGGAGTCTCATCAAGTGTTTTTGATGACAAGTCATCTAGACTTGTGTTATACTTTGGATCAAATAGTGCGAAGTCGACTATAGGATGCGTGAATGCATACTCTACAGCTTGTCCGACAAATCCATGCCCCACAATACCAATTAAAAACCTTGCGGGTGCGCCGTCCGGCATCATTCTAGACATTAGTCTACCTCGTTATATTCTTTGTACCACTCGTAAAATCTTTCAACACCTTCTGCGATACTCACTTTTGGTTGATAACCAAGTGCGCCAAGTTTAGATGTGTCTGACCATGTTTCCTTGGTGTCTGCCGGATGCTTAGGTGCAAGATTCTTAATTGCTGTCTTACCAGTGTTCTTTTCAATTTCACCAATAAAGTCCATCAACTCGACTTGTTCACCACGACCAATGTTAAAGATTTCACCAGACTCGATATCGGTGTTATCTAAGACGACTTCAATACCGTCCAAAATGTCATCAATATAAGTGAAGTCGCGCTTCATGTCACCATAATTATACACGGTTATTTCTTTTTCGTCAAGAATGTTCTTAGTGAAATCAAACAATGCCATATCCGGACGGCCCCAAGGACCATAGACTGTGAAGAAACGCAGACCGACAGTATTGAGACCAGAAGACTGCATCTGACACTCGTTCGCCCACTTGGTGTATCCGTATGCGTTCAACTGCTTACCATGTTCGCGACCTTCCACCCATGGCACCGGAGCGCCAGCATAAATGCATGAAGTTGACGCATAGACGATACGCGTTTTTGGTAAATGCCTTTTACAAACATCAATCAGGTTCTGCGTCCCATCGATATTATTTGCGTGATAACTCTTCTCTTTACCTAGTGAGTCGCGCACACCTGCCATCGCACCTAAGTGCACGATAGTGTCTGGTTTAAAATCCCACAAGAGTGCTTCTAACTTGACCTCATCTGTTAGGTCGCATCCCCAAATATCAAGGTTAAAGTGGACCATGCGGTCGCGTTTCAACTTTGGAGTATATAAGTGGTTGTTAAAATTGTCAATTCCCTTGACCGACAGACCACGATCCATCAGCCGTTTTGATAACTGAGATCCAATGAATCCAGCGGCACCTGTAACTAAAACTCTTTTCATTTTATCCGTTCCTGTAAATATATTCTAATGCCCTGTCTGCTTCTGCAGTCAGTGGTCTATTTTCATACCAATTGCCTGTCTCAAGATCAAACTCGCGACATAGATCTGCAATCTGGTTTGCGGTGATTGGGTATCCTTTAGAGTATGCATTACCCGCAATCGCAATCATTATCTTGTACATTTTAAAATACCATCCGGAGTCTGTAATCTGCATATATTGCGCACCCAGCTTACGCGGCCAGAATGGGCAATCACGATAAGAAGACCATCGGTAGTCGGTGTTATTTAGACCATCTTTACGATACTGTATAACTGCTGCTCGCATCTCAGGTGATAGTCTATCAAGGAAGGTATTGTTCGTTTTCTCATGATAAGGATGTTTTGCAATCAACTCAGACGCATTCATGGGGTTGCCACCAGAGTTGACCATAAAGAACGAATACGCGTTGGGATACTGTGCGGGCACGTAGTACATACGCGCAAGATCTTTCGTCTGTGGATCACCGAGTTCACCTAGTTCTGTATTGAGTGCATGCCAGAACGATTTGATACGATTGTTCTCGATCTGTTCGTCGAGACGGAATATGATTCGAAATTTTAGATGCTCTTCTGTACTACTCGCTGTGTTGTAGACGACATAGTCATACTGACCATACTTGCGATGTAACCAAGTTCGCAAAGATTCTACATTAGTGCAACCGTCAATAGGATCATCCACATCAACGCAACACCAAGGAGACCAATATAGAACAGATCGATTACTACGCGTCGTACCCACGTCGAACACAGCAGGAGTAAGAAGAGGAGAACTATTGGATCCACCTTTCTCTCCTGGCTTAGTGTAAGAATCACGAAGACACACCACGAAGTCCATCCACGACATAAATGTGGTACGACGGTGCGTCTTGTTATCAAACTGATTTTTGAATAGAGTTAGCTCATACATGCAGACATTATACCACTAACCAAAGAATACGTCAAGGGTAGAGACGCCCTGCTCTTGATAGTTCCAGAGCAGTAGTTCTTTGCGGTTATGTTCGTCCTCACGGTACTTCTTACCGGAGTGCATGGTGTAGGTTAGATCCCACTCCAACTGATTCCATCCAGTGTATGCTTGCTTGAGTGTTTCGTTAGAGTTGTAGGTGATCATAACCATCGCATCGGTGTTGTCGAGTTCATCGTGGAACCGCTTGTGACAAAACGAGTCGTGCATATCCCCGTTGTTACCATAGATGAACGACTTGATGTCGTAAGGTGGGTCCGCAAAGATAAATGTATCTTTATCAGCACCTTCTAGAAAATACGAGTAGTCTTCGTTGGTGATCTCCCAGTTGCGCATCAACGCTGAGAACTTGGGCAACTTACCAATCAGTCGATGGTTGAATTGCTGAAACACCGCATCTTTTGAAAACGAACCTGTAGACTCACCCAGACCACTAAATGAGCAACGATTCATAACATAGAACTGCCACGCGATCTCGAAGGGATCCTCTGCGGTATTCAGACCCTCACGCATGATATGATAATAGTCAAGGTGAGCCTGTAAGGAATCCTCTGCGTCGGAGAGTTCATCTTTGACTGCGTGTAGTTTATCCGCAAGGTCTTGGCCGCGACTCTGGAGAGACTTCCAGAAGCAGTACAGATTGTAGTATTTGTCGTTGACTTTGACGGGAATATTGGGAAACTTTTTAGTAAACGCAATCGCGCAAGAACCGCCACCTAGAAACATCTCGCGATATTCACGAATATTATCGATGGGCATATTCTGTGACGAGAATAAGAAATCAACAGCGCGTGACTTACCGCCTGGATATCGGAGGGGCGTTTTTAAGTTTTTCATGCGTATATTATACCATAATGATACTTGTTCGTCAATCGAAAAGTTCTTCGAAAGAGGTTACGCCCATAAGTTCGAATATGGGTTCTAAGTCTATCACATCAGGGATTTCTTGAACGGCAGGTGGTGTGTACTTAGACCAACAAGAAGGGCACCTCGGTTTACGTTCTGCTATAACGTCCTTTTGTTCTGACCAAGTCAACAGTGATAAACTTACCTTTCTACTGCAGTCGCAACATTTTTGTTTATAAGGTAACGTTTTTTGTCCCATATCAAAATCCTCAATTATTTCGAATCGGGTATCATAGTACATTTTAAAAACAAAGTCAACCAAAAAAGTCCTCAAGAGTTGCTTTCGGCTCTGTTTGCCAACCAACAGCGTCGAGTATCGGCTCAAGCGGGTCGAGGAAAGTCTTGTCAAACATCGTATCATAGTCAATGTATTTGTGCAGGTTCAGTTCTGGTGGGAGATTCAGTGGATAACTTACAACGTTCTGACCGAGACCGTTTGGAACTTTGAGATAACAAAACTTGATTTTCTCTCCCTGCTTCACGGTCTCCACGCGATTCTGAAGTCCGGCATCTTTGATTGCGGCATTGAAACATAGTGCACCACGAACATGGATAGGAGTACCTTTCTTGAAGATAGTCTTGCGGTCTTGCCACTTAGTCAACTCAGACACACCGCGAGGAAAAGAGACCTCTTCAGGAGGCAGAGTCTTGAAATAGGAACGGAAGTCTCGAATATATCCCTGAGTGTCAGTCTCAGTACCTTCCACAATGACGCGGAAGATTTCCTTAAACTTATCGCGGACGACCTGCGGAGTCGAAGACTTGATCGCCTCGATGCCCATCATCTTGAGTTTGGGTTCTGCGTACTGGACGCCTTCGTTGTTGTGGACGTTCAGGATGTATCGTTTCTTCGCCATCCAGATCCCACGGTCTGCGATCACCTCACGTCCCATCTCCATACGGTTGACATACGCACCTGTGATCTCTGCCATCTGTGCGTATGATTTGGCAAGCGCTTTCTCGAAGTGTTCGCTGCAGATCTTATCTAAGAACTTGACAGGATTGTTGGGATTAAAACGGTCGATAAGATCACCCATTCGAATATAAACGGAGTCTGTGTCAATTGCCACAACGTAATCTTCATCTGTTTTGAGAATGTTTTGCATCTCATTGTTCACGCACCTCTCTGCCCATTTGATGGCTAACTGACCAGCCATGGTGATAGACTCAGCGACTCGCTGATCGAAGTAACGGAACCACTTGTTACCCAACGCACCATAGAGTGAGTTCATTAGGATCTTGATCGCCATCTGTTGATTATTTAGTGATGTGATCTTATATTGCAGGGACTTGCTTGGGTTCTTTTGATATTCCTGTTCAAGTTCTAGCATCTTATTTTTAATGATGCGTCGGTCTGCATAGTATTGTTCAATGATTGTCGGAATCACACCTTTGCGGTCATGCGAGAATCTGACACCAGTCGGGGAGATCGAGTACTCAGAATCATTCACCGTTCTACCTTCCAAGAAACTCTCGACAGACACTTCGGGCACAATACCATCGACTACAGTCTCCGGCGACATATTGTACTGCACAATGATGTTAGGATACAGAGAGTTTAGGTCAAATGAGGTCACCCAATCATGCGCACCAACTTGAGGTTCTTTAACATACCCGCCAGGATATGGAGTCTTGGGTTTCTCTGTCTTGGGGGGGATCACGATCTTCTGGTTGTTCAACATGCGGTAAATGATCGAGTCCCAGATCGCAGTCGTACCGAGAGTGTCTGTATAGTTGACACCGCCACGATACGCCATAGTGAGTACCAGAGAGATTAGGTCAAGTTTCTCATCGATCTTGTGCACCAACTCCACGTCTTTGACGTTGTAGTCAATAAACTTCTGGTAGTCCTCTTTATAAAGGGTGTGTAGGTTTCCGTGTTCTTCATACGAGAGTTTGCTTTCGCCTAGGACGACGTGCGCAACAAAGTCTAACCGATAAGACTCTAATCTTCCGATCGTGTTGAGGGTAAACTTTTTAAAGACCTCAAGGTAATCAAGATGCTCAACGCCGTCAATAATATACTCTTGGTTTTCTTGTCCATTAATTTTCTGCTTTCTCTCGCGCACGAGACCCCAAGGCGACAGACGTTTTACTAACGTGTCGTCACCAAAAAGATTGTAACATCGGTTGACGATGTAAGGGATATCAAAGAATCGTGTGTTCCATCCTGTAATAATGTCGGGACTGTAACTCTGCCAGTGTTCCACAAATTTACGGATCAGGTCCATCTCGTTGTCACAACGGATAAACAGAACATCTTCACGAGAAGGAGTGTAGTCATTGAGTCCCCACACCCAGTAGTTTCCGTCGTTCTTACGAATGGCGATAGAGATGATAGGGTGTTTTGCAGATTCGGGTTCTGGGAACCCAGAGTCAGAAGCTACCTCGATATCAATATTAACAACGCGAACCTGATCGCGTTCGAATTTAATTTCGTTCGGCCAATATTCGGATATGAATTGAGCAGTGTAATTATTTTGACCGAAAACCTTGAAGTTAGAAACGTCACGATACTGCTTCGTGAACTCCGTTGCCTCTTTCATGGTCTCGAACTGCATCTCAACCATAGACCGGCCATCTAGAGTTCTCCACTCTGAAGGTGAGTCGCCGGAGACATAAAGTTTTGGTTTGAAGGGAACGCGGGTTTTGATCTGTTGACCATTATCATATCCGCGATAAAGAATGTTGTTCCCGATGCGGGAAACGTTGGTATAGAATCTAGTCATGTAGGAGATTATATAATAAAAAAAGTTTAATGTCAATCAATAACGTGAAAAAAATTGTGTCTAGTCCAAGGTTCCTTAATTTGTTTTTCTTTGTATCCATGATGATCCTGCGTCACGCACAAACGTTTTGAAATCAACTGTGTGGTCGGTGTTGGAATGCCTGTCTTATCACGATCTTTGTAATTAAAGTAGACCCCAATATCACGACCAACACCTATAGTATCACAATCATGCCAAGGATGTAAAGCTGTATTTTTAATCCCATAGTGATCGACTTCTGGTCGTTCTAAATGTTGCGTAGTATATGTTCTGAAAAGACGTTGCAACACACAGTAAGGACCGCAGTTAATTGGGAAGTTGTTGTTGGTCATCATGTGGTGACCCCAGTGCGCGAAGTTTCGGTCCATGCAATACATACCCATGAACAGTCCTATATTCGCGTAGAGGGTGTTCTCTGCGTACTCAACGAGCAGTTTGAATGCTTCGTACCGTTCCTCTATCAACCAAGTATCGTGTTCTAGTATCCAAAACTTTTCGTCGGACTGCCCTTGTTGCCGCATAAGTTCCCAATGAGAACACATCCCTGCTTTCTCTGTGGGTGAGTGGTCGTCTTTACTGTTACCAGAATTTAGATCTAGGGTCATAAGACTTTTAGACCAAACATACTTATCTACATGTTCTTGAAACGTATCGGACTGTGGGGTGATTGCATCAAAGGTTTCGATGGAGTCGATATAACCTTCGTCGATGGCGCGTTGGAAAGACTGACGGGAGAGTGCAGCGTACTCTTCAGACCGTTCGTCTCCTTTCATTACTATTTGTATTGCTTTCATATTACTCACAAAAAAGGGGGATGCTACTCCCCCTTATTTATTACATTAGTTGTTGGACACAGACGGCTACCACGAATACACTTGATAGTCCTGCGAACATCCAACCCATCTCTTCTAACCTAGAGTTGGCTCGGTTGCTCTTCTCCATTGTTGCTCTCCTCGTTTAAAAGTTGCGGGGTCGATTGATAAGTGACGCCCGAATTAATCGCTACTTTACGAGGCTTCTGACTTTCAGGGATTATTACCTCCAATTGGATGGCAAGTAACCCGTTCCTGAAATCAGCTCCCATTACTTCAACATACTCCGACAGACGGAACTGACGTTCAAATCTCTTCGTCGAAATGCCTTTATGAATATACTCTCTAGTGTCTAGTACAGACCCTCGAATGCTAAGTGTTCGGTTCTTTACTTCGATCTCGAGTTCGTCTTCCGTAAATCCGGCGACTGCTAACTCGATTAGGTATTGATCCTCTCCCGTCTTTAGAATATTATGCGGGGGGAACGTATCACCCGAGTGTCGTGCGACTCTATCCAATTCGTCGATCATAGTATCAAATCCGACGAATGCTGAACGTGGGAACAGTTGTTTTGCTGTTAATGTCATGTTGCTAACTCCTTAGTTTTAAGCAAGTTTAAAATAACCCCCACTTATGTGGCAGGTCACTACTATATATACAACTTATACGTATATCAGTAATATTAAATTCGTGAATAATTCACTCATCTAAATCATAGTTGTCATCACCAATGTGTATGACTTCATCGTTTTCGATCATCTGGATGATTTCTAGAGTGACTTTCTTATCCATTAGAAGGTAAGACAGTCTGCTCTCAATCACATCTAGATGTCTTCGGTACATATCCAATTCTTTTTGTTTATTCTCTTTTTGCTTGATGACTTCTGTTAGAGATACTATCTTCGTTTCTTCAGTCATGTGGGCGACTCCTTAGTAATACATAGAGGGGTCTGGGTCTCCTTCAATACCAAATGAGAATGATACTCGTGAGATTTTAGGAAACACTTGATGGTGTGTTCCTCTAGGCAAGTACACATACATCCCTGGTTTAAAATCAAATGGTTCTTCGTTATTGATGCCCTCTACTTTGAGACCGACAGTCGAAATAACTTGTACTAAAAACACATCCATGGAGTCTTTGTGCCATGGATAAGAACCACTTTCTCGACCAAATCCGCTAAATGCAATATTCGTTATATTTCTTTTATCTGAGTGCAGAGAGAAGACATCTTCTAACTCACTATAGATTACCTTTGCGAACTCCGGAGAACTTCCGCGAGAATGAAAACTGTTAAGACCTATACGCATCTTATCAGAGTTACGATCATAAAGATCATCGGGGTGAGAATCCATCATTTCCATGAACTGATCCCACCCGTAAGTCTCTCCCATATCAAATGGCAAGTTACCTACGAATGGGGTCTTAGTCCCAATATTCTCATCGCGACCGTCAAAAATACCATAATGTTCTATAGTCATCAATTATTTCCGATGTTATATTTTGGTTTCAATGTCCAGTTGGACTTATCTTTGTATGAGATGATCTTGATCTGTCTCATTGGCGCACAGTCAAGTGCAACATCTTTATTGACGATTGCAACTAAACCCCAATCTTGTAGAAGGGTTGCGATCGTGTTGCGTCGTTCCATATCTGAAACTTCTAAGTTTGATTTCTTACCGTCCAGTAGAAACAACTCCTTGAAATGGACAATAAAATACCTACCCTGCTTGTGCAAGATATGGCATGATTGGAATAGGGTGTTGTCTCTACGAGAAGCCACACCTATTCTTGTTAGGGTTTCTCTGACTTTTAAAAAGTCATCTGGTTCTGCTAACGTGATCTCTAACATCATGTCAGCGTTCCATTGAACTAGATTATTCTCTTCCACCTATGGATACCTTACTTTTAATTGTTGTTATTTGTGATTCTGACAAAAGACCTACCACCTGTTTTGCTTTGCTTTCACTATAACCGAAATACTGCTTCACACATTCTATGTCGGTACGTTCTTCAGGTTTATCCCACTTAGAGAATCGTTTCTTCTTACGTACAATATTTATAAGAAAGTCGTATTGTAATTTAGAATCCAAGTGGTGCAGACGATTCATTTCATTAGACATAATTACAGTTTCTGGAAAATAAGATAGTGACCTATTTACTAGAAATGAGTTATATTTAGTCTCAGTATCCGCATCTTTATCCATGAGATTGACTTTAGTACTGTTTATACTATTTACAAACTCAAACGGGTTCATGCTTTGATCTCTACATTTGCCATCGTTTCAGTGAGACAAGCGACCAGATTCAATTCATGATCCGCAACGAAGGCATTCTTGTACTGATAATCAGCAAGAATAAGAACAAGTTGTGGAATACTGTTGGGTGCGACATGATCATACATGCGATCATAGATGCCGCGAAAAATAGAAGCGGGTTCAACATCAATATTGTTGACGACCCACGACCGCATTTTCTTGAAGTTTTTATCTCGTATAGCTGTGAACAACTGGGTGTATGGGTCTGTTACGTCTTGTCCCATTGCTGGAGCAACGCTAAGTGTTCCCGAGATAGACCCCTTCTGCAACTCATTTAGTACACGCCGCCAGTCTGGTGCGTGTTTCATTATGACTTGCGCTAACACGTCTTTGTGATATTCGACACCTTCGTCTCGAAGGATGTCCATCGCACGAGACATAAAGTCTGCCGATAAAGACTGTAGACCTTTCTTGGTCGTGTTGAACGCAATCTTAGTACAACGAGAATGCAGTGGTTCGATAATACGGTTCTCGAAATTACATGTCATAATAAAACGACAGTTGTTCGAGAACTCTTCAATAAATCCACGCAACGCAGGTTGTGTGGACTGTGGGTTGAGGTAATCCGCCTCATCCAGAATGACTACTTTATAACCACCGGACAACGAAACAGAAGAGGCGAACTGCTTGATCTTGCCGCGCAGTGTGTCAATGTTACCTTCTTCTGATCCATTGATGACGATATAATCGAGATCTAGTTCTTCACAGATCGCTCGTGCGACTGTGGTCTTACCAGTACCAGCGGTACCGGAGAACATCATGTTGGGAATCTCTTCGCCATCCACGATGTTTTGAAAAGTAGTCTTTAGTTCTTTCTGTAGAATCGTCTCCGAGACTTTGCGTGGACGATATTTCTCAACCCATAAAAATTCATTGCTCATTTAAACCTCATAATATAAGTAGTAATCAATCGGATATTATACAACATTATTGATCGTATGTAAACATATC
>Ga0181380_1000662_pt1 | contig 15320 bp, 18 predicted proteins | sample 3SPOviralmetaG_FD_130116 | JGI IMG/M metagenome (GOLD analysis project Ga0181380, IMG submission 130116) | Marine viral communities from the oligotrophic San Pedro Time Series (SPOT) site, San Pedro Channel, CA, USA - 3 SPOT_SRF_2009-08-19 | ecosystem: Environmental > Aquatic > Marine > Strait... | reverse complement strand
GCCCTGCTCAAGCACTAGCGACTGCAAGAGGCGCGTCGTGTTTAATGCCAGCGTGGCGTTGTGTCCATTGGCAATCGTTGACCATGTCTGCTGGTAGATTGCTGGCTGGCGTGTAAGCTCGATAACTTGCTGTGCGTATTGCGTTGAGCTACCATCAACAGCTATTGAGCCTGTTGGCGTTGATTCTGGAAAGAGTGAAACCGATGCACCGCTCAAGGCTGTCTGAGCCCCTAGTGTGCGCCAGGTGATCGTGTATTGTGTATCTGACTGCTTAACCACGTCCACAAGGCTGGCTGTGCCAAGATCTGGGCCTGTGTCGCTGTTTAAGGCGTTGAGTGCGTCCTCTACGGCTTGCCCGCTTGCCCCATACTCAATGGTGGCTGTGTCAGTGCCGTCTGTAAGCGTAAACGTGCCACTCTGAGGCGTGCTAATCGTGCTGATGGCAACTTGCACGTCTGTTGTCGCTCCACCGCTGGCGGGGTCATACGTGCCATCGTTAAGCACAAAGTAAATATTGGTGTCGTAACTGCTACCAGCAACGAAAGCACCGACTGGCGCTTCTCTTTGTGGTTGGTTGATGCCAGCAACTATTGAGCGGTCAACTGGGCGTTCTGTGTTGATGAAAATGTCTGGCATGGCTTATTTTTTGTAATATATATAAAGGCAAAAGTCAATCACGTATCATGAGAGGTAGGTTGATGTTCCCCCTGTAACTTCGATTGTGGCATATGCAAAGGTGGCAGGGGGAAATGTGATTGCTGTGCTAGAGGATAGAGTCACGGTCTGGCTTGATCCCAGCTTTTTATATGTCGCCTTAATTGTAGCACCCCCACCCGTGTTCACATTTACGGTAAAATCGGCTGTTGCTTGGTAGCAAAAGTGAAATTTCACATTGCCATCAACGCTTTCGCCTAATCCTGCTGTGCCGTAGTCTGCCATGTTATGAAATTCGCTCGTATCCTAGATGCTCAAAGTCGTCAGCGTATAGCTCGCCAATGATGGCGATCGCTTCGGGTGAAAGATCATCTTGCCAGCTTTGTGTGGTTCTAAGTGTTGATCTGTTGATATGCTTTAATCCGCTTAATTTATGCTTGTTTGATAATTCAACCCAATCATCTGCGAGCGTCTCAAACCTTAACAAAAAATCAATCCTTGGAGATCCTTTTAGCCAGTAGCGTTGTGGCGCAGTAAATGAAACCTGCCTCCTTGTTTTGGCTTTCAACCAAAAAGAATCTGGCGTTTCGTTTTTGCTGATGAACTGCTTGCAATATTCTGGTGACTTTTGCTTTAAGAAATAAAACAGACTCACCGCCCTGTCGTATGGATTGCGAACACATGAGAAAATAAAATCATCATCTACTGCATTAATTACAGGACGATGGCCAGATGTTTGTTTTATTGCTTGGCATATACTCATGCCAGCCGTCTTTGGTATATGTATAAATTTAAGCATTGGGATCTGTAACTGTGATATCATAGCCATCATAATAATAAGTGTCAGAAATAGTGGTTGCGCCTGTTGGATCACATTCATCTTCACTTTCAAGTATAATTGAACCCGCTTGAGCAAAATCTTCGTTGCCAAAGTAGCAAAACCAGCCTATGCCGTCCCATCCCAACTCAAAGACATATCCACGATAATAGTTATCTGGATATTGAGCATATAAATAGGTGCAGTCTTCCGAGATGTCAATTGTTTGCGTTTGATATGTGACAGTTGAACCAAAGTTAGACGTGACTGGCCATGTGGCTGTTATCTGTGCAGGAGCGCAACACCCGCTCTCAACCTCATACCACGCCAGCCAATCTTGATTTGGCCAGTCGCCCTTTGCGATGTTGACTGGGTAATGGTAAAGCCTTTTATTAACAGCCGACGGTGTGTTCTGGAAGCTGTCTGATAAGTTGCCCCAAGGGCCTGCGCGTAGGATTGCCATTGTTATCTGTATTTATTAGCAAAAGCCATTTTGTCGGCTTCGGCTTGTCTCTTTTTGGTCGCCTCGTCCATCATAGCCATCTCTAAACTGGATGTTCTATTCATCCTTGCCCTCTGCCTATTGGCTCGCCTAATCGCTTCAGATCTATCTGCACCGCCTCGTAGTTTTGCAGGTATTTTCTTTATGGCGTTGGGTGGTGTTGCGCCGACTCTTGGTGGTGCTGTTGGTTGCCCACCATCATCAAGCAATGCACCGCTTGGCTGCCCATCCGTTCTGGTAGTAAATCCGTCATCAAGTAAAGCACCGCTTGGTTGCCCGTCCGTTCTGGTAGTAAATCCGTCATCAAGCAACGCACCGCTTGGCTGTTGACCAGCTCTCGTCGTTGATCCGTCATCAAGTAAAGCACCGCTTCCACCTACCACATTGCCAAATGCGTCAACTTGTTTTGCGCCTCCTCTTGTCGTTGATCCATCGTCGAGTAAAGCTCCACCATTTTTTATCTTAACGCCCTGCCCTCCCCCTGCAGCCTTATTAAGTTTATCACGATTACCCTGTGCGCCTCCGCCTCCGCCCCCGCCTCCGTCTCTGGGCATCTTATCCCTAGATGCATCTGGATTTGTCCCCTGGTTGATGTCGTCTGCGTCTGATACCAAAAACCATCGCTTTGATGCGTAATTATTTTGGTCAACAACATCGAGCTGTTCCATTGAGCCGTTAATCCATGAAATAAGCTCGTTCAGTTTCTTACCGTTAACTACGCATTTCGCATTTGCTTGGATCATTTGGCTTGGCAGGTTTTGGTTTTTAGCACAAGGATGTTGCCTGCCCAAGTTGACAGGGATGATTCAATCACAATGTTTGCCTTATCTGTGACCATGCTATTGTATTCCGTGCTGTTTGGGACTGTTGGAAGTGTGTAAAAATACGTGTCGTTCAAAAATCTTACTTTTGGGTTTTCCGTTGTATCAACAACATCGCCAGTGTTCTGGTCGACAACTTGGAAAACAGGAGGCACGGCAATGTCTGTCACGTCAGAGATGCCTGAAGTGACTCCTGGCAAGATGTAATTATATCTTGTGTTGGTTACCACATTAATCGCGATTGGGTTTCTGAGATTGCCTATGCCGACTACTCTCTTGCCTGATTGCACAGTTAAAGTTTCGATTGTATTCCAATACATCCCGACATCAACAATAAATCCGTCAGTGCCATCAAGACTGAGAACCTCAAAACGTCCAGAGACAGAATTCATAAAAGGATCACTGCCAACTGTAAAACGCATAACAATGTTCACATATTCGCCAACACTTAAGCTGTGCGCTGTTGTGGTTGTGATGTTGATACCTGCGCCACCTGTGTTCATTGCTATTGAATCAATAAGTGATCCGCCCTTCTCCCTATTCCATATTTCACCAGTCAAAGGTGTCAATGTGACTGTCTCAGTCCAAGCGTCCAAGTCTGGCGGGTTGATCCTGAATTGTGTAGATGAAACCACCTCAAGAACGTTTGAATATACAAACACAGAACCGCCGGCGATTGTTATTGAGCTCGTATAACCAGGATCTTCTGGGTCGCCGAAGCTGTTTGTTTCACTAGGATCTGTGCCGTTGTCATAGGTGTATGACACATTGGTATAATATGCCCTATCACCGACTGAGAAGCTGTGCGGTGTTGATGTTGTGATGAATATTCCATCTGTTCCAAGCGTCATTGAGAGCGCCGTTATTCCCATGTTGCCGTCGCCAATGCCTGGAAACGTCACAAAACTTGAGCCTGACGGTGTCGCTGTGGTCTGTGGGATATTGGAAAAGGTGCGCGTGAATTGTATCATCCCGCCACCGATTGAGCTGTGGCCAGTATCGCCCACAAAGTAGGCAGATGAATCGCCTGTGAATGGCAACTCAATAACGCCGGCTGTGGTGGCGTTGGTCATTGGGTCATCAAGGTCGATCTGGCTTGCTGAGTAGTCGCTCTCGCGCTGGGTGCATATCATGTTGTAAACCTTGGTGGATGTGTCTCCATCCTCCAAAAAGGGGTAGCTGATGTAAGTGCCGTCAACGGCCCGCACGTTGGCCATGGTTGATTGAGTGTAGGGAATAGCCATTTTATTTTAACATTTTAAAGCTGCTTTAATATCTTCTAACAATGTGATTTGTTGATCCAGTTTGTCATTGGCATCTTTTGCTGGATCTTTTGGTTGCTTTGGATCTTTGCCTTTACCGCCTGCTCCGTTGGGGTCTTTGGGATCTTTTTTATCTCCTCCGTTTGGTGGTGGCGCTCCTGGCTTATCCCCTCCACCTTCGCCAGCTCGCTTGGCTCGCCTTGCGTTGATGTCAGCCATTACGTCGCCCATGTCCTCACCTCTGTTTCGCCTTCGCTGAATCTCTGCGTTTTCTGCTCGTCTAGTTCTATCCTCTTTGGCTTGGGCTGCTCTTTGCTGGCGATTTAGTGCATCTTTTTCACCTCGTTTTCTTGATACGTTTTCTATGTTTCCTCCGATTTGCATTTGGTCAATGTTAGGGCCTGCGTTCACTGCCGCTAATTGCTCTGCAAGATTTTTAGCCTCACCTATACTGATGCCGAACTTGTTCATTAAATCAAGCGCTGTTTTTTGCTTGTCGATGCGCTTTTGCAACTCGTCAGCAAGATCTGTATTGCCAGCCGCCTCTGCTCTGATTTTTTCAAGCTCTAAACCTTTTAATTGTCTCAGAGCCTCCTCCTCCTCTGCGTTCTGCCCCTCCTTTGCGTCTGCCCGCTCCTTCTCCTTTTTGATCATTGCCTCAACGTGAGCGGTGGCCTCCTCTCTGCCGATTTTGTGATCGTCCATAACCTTTAGAATGTCTTTTTCTAATTCTAGCGCGTTTTCTATAACCTCAACAGCATCAAGATCGCCCCTAAGAATAGCCTCTTTTAGCTCCTGCTGTAATTGAAATTGTTCTGTGTTTTGTGCAACGGCTTGAGCTTCTGATGCAGCCTGTTTGATTGCTTCTTGTGTCCTTTTCTTTTGTGCATCTGCAACTACTCCAGACGTTTTGGCTTGTCTGTCAAATGTGTCTGCCAGCTCATTCCATGCATCTTGTGCGCCTTGTGTCGATACCGACCAGTCTCCCATATTATCTAAAAACTCACCATTGAGGGTTTTCCACCTGTCAGTCGGCTTATCAAAGTTTATAGAGTCAATCTTGCCCTGTATGAATGACACATCCATCTTGTTGAGGTCGAACCCCATTTTATTAAGTGCGTCAATTAAGCCGTTAATTACAGGCGCAACCACTTTTTGCAGACTCAATCCAGCCAGCTCAAAACCCTTCACCAGATTCTCCCCGACGACCGCAACTGCCGCAGCCATTCCAGAAGCCAGATGCTTGACTGCACCCAGAAACGCATTAGCTAGCCACTCGCCAACCTGTGCCATCATAGCGCCAAATTTTGCACCTAGTGCCTTAAATGCTGCAAAGTTTGCATCACCAGAAATAAGCTCACCCACTTTGATCGTGGCTTTGTTTTTAAACCTTTCAACTTGGTCGGCTGCTTTATCTAATGATTCTTGAGTTTTGGCATCCATGATGCCGTATGATTCCTCAACATCCTTTGCCATTTTTTGATAACCGTCTTTAGCTAACCTCTTAAATACTTCCTGCATCCTTGGCGCAACTTTTGTGCCGAATATCTCCATAGATGATGTATAAGCGCCTTGCTGATCATCTGCCTCTGCAACGGCCTTTGCAATCGTCTTGAATTGCTCCTCTGGTGTCATCGCCCGAAGCTGGTCAACACTTAATCCTAATCTGTCAAATGCTCTTGTGAATGTAGTCATCCCCTCCCCACCTTGCACGATGGCTTTTTGCATATTATTAATGCCTTTTTCCATTGACTCAGCTTTTCCGCCTGCGTCAATCAACGCTCCCCTAAATACTTGGAATTCCTCGGTGGCGAAATTGGTGGAAGTCGCAATGTCTGAAAGTGTTGTGCCGAGATCGAGTGCTTTTTTAGCAAAGCCAACAAAAGCGGCAGCTAAACCCACAGATACCAGTTTTGCGAGCGCTCCTAATTTCTGATTAGCATCTCTAGCGAAGCTAGTGATCCCTGCTTGAGCTTTTGACAAGCCAGCTTTTACGCCAGACGAGTCTAGCGACATTTTCATTTTTATTTCACTTTTGGCCATTGTTTAAAATGTTTAGGTGTTTGGATTTAATGGCTCTTAATGATTCAGCCTCAAGTATTTTATAATCTGGTATCGTTGATATTCTGATTGTTCGTTGCAACGAAAACGCCCGCCTGATTGGTAACTTTAGAACGTCCTCTGGGTGCATGGCATACCTGCCAGCGATCTCATCAATCATTGATGCCTCACCCGCCACCGGTGGCATCGTGTTTGATCTCCTGCTACTTGATCCGCCAGAGTCAGAAGGGTATTCATCCAGTGATGCTTTTAGATGCTCACATATGACGTAAATGAGCGCTGGGCCGTCGCTCTTGTTTCTTAAGCTTTTGACTATGCGCTTTTGCAACCAATGCAATCGCCATGGCTTAAGCCATTTGCTGTTTGTGTTGCGGTGGCTGTGTCTCCATACATAATCAACCACAGACTCCATCGTTGGGTTGTCGTTGTATATGATCGGCGACTTAATTGCCAGCAAATCAAACCAGTTTTGCACAGTCATAGGCTTTAGTTTCTCGCCTGCCACTATGTAATCTTGTGAAAATGTTGACCAGTCCAGCGCTCTATTAAGCTCTAGCTTTTCACGTTCTGCTTGATATTCCTCTGCAATGGTCATCTTGTTTAATAAAAAAGCCTTGCCCGCTTAACAGGCGAGCAAGGCCGAAACCAAACGCTATTTTTTTATAAAATTACTTGTCAGCCTTGGGTTTTGGCGTGGAGAGTTTTTTAGCTAATCCTCGCTTGATGAGGTCAAGAGCCACACCTTCGTTGATGTCAACGATGGTGTCTGCATCCTCAACCTTGCCACGTATGCTGTGATCTTTTGTGAGCTTGACCTTCATATATTAACCTTGGTAAGTAACGAGAATTACATTGACGTCGAATGTGTCAAAGTCATCTTTGCCACGGTTGACGCCCACGCTTTGCACTACAAGAGTGGAAGCTGTGCCAGATCGGTCAAAGTCGTATGTGAACTCTGTGCCTTCTGGTGGGAGAACTGTTGAATCTGTAGCTCGTTGAAGCGTCATAGATCCTGAGATTTGATCAGCTCCGGCACGCACCATAAAGTCAGCTCGGTCGCCGTTGGCGTCTGTTCTGCTGATTACTCTGTTCTCGTTTGATGTGAGAGAAACAGAATCAACCACATACGCGACGAGGTTGATGGTGACGGATTCTAAGCCTTGGGGCTGTGATGCTGTTGAGTTGTATGGGATAGCCATGAGTGTGTAGTTTTAGTTTGGTTTTGTGGATGTTATTTAAGCAACTGGCCAAGCAGTTGTCAATATTGAAAAGTCGCCCTCGTAGGTTAAGACGGTTTCATCGTTGCTATTATCGAATGCGGTGTAGGTTGTATCTGATGCTACAAGCCTGTTAATCCAGTAATAATCTATCGAATCATTCAAGCTGGCAACTTGTGCCGCTCTTGATATGCTGAGAAGGTTGCGAACCTTTGCCACAAGCTCGCGGTGGTATCTTGAGAATGGAGCTGACGGCACTGCGTTTTCTGCTCTGTCTGTGTGAATGGTGATCTCAACGCTGTAGTTGTAGTGGTCATATTCAAGCTCTCCACCAGGCTTCTCGCTCATATGCTCGTCCTCTGCCAAGCTTCCGATTGAGATCATAACACCAATATAGTCGTCGCCCAGTCGTTGCGGGTCGTTGGCTGTTGCCAGCTCGATGCCGTTGGCTAGTAAGAAGTCATAGAATGACTGCTCAAGATTCCCTTCAAAATTAAAAACTTCCTCGTCTGACGTGGCTGGCATGGTGTATTTTATATATTAAAAATTGTAATTTGTCAACGCGTCTTGAAACCAGCTTTTTTCGATGCTTGCCTGTTGACGTATTCGAGGCGTTTGACGGCCTTTATTAGCCTGTTGCGCTCTAGTGCTGGAAGATGCTTGTTGACGTGCCACAAGCCCTTTGCTCTGCCACTTATAAGCCCATACGGGCCTTTAGCGGTCTTTGTCATGATGCCACTTCCAGACGTGGTTGCAAGATGTCTCTTGATGCCTTTGACGGCTGCACCTTTAGCGCCTAGTTGTAATGATGCCTTGTAAAAAGCGGCTTTTGCAATGCCTACATTTTTCTGCTGGCTTTTTACGTATTTCAAAAATAAAGCCTCACCCACCCAAGGCAATAGTGGCACGTCTAAATCTTTTGTTCTCCCCTTGTGGTTTTCGTTGCGCTTGTGCCATGTTGCAAGATCACCCATATTAACAATCACACCTGGCGCAACAATGCCCCCTCGCCGATATACTGGCCCTCCTTTTGTGTATCTGTGCGTTCTTTCTGCCACGTTGTCAGGGACAACAAAGCAGATTTGTCGTAAATCTTTTAGCACCGCCCACTCACCCTGCTTGATGTCTTTGGCTGTGCCTACGCTTGTGCCTTTATACACGCTAGGAAATTTTGCATAAGGGGGCGTCATTTTTGCCACTTCTCTGGCTAAGATGCCGGTTTGCTCTTTGACAAATTTATGTTCATCAACGCCCAGTTGCTTTGCTAGCTTGCGCGCCTTTTGTTGAAATACAGAGTCATCAACGTAAACCTTATTATTTCCGTATCTAGGCATCTTTTGCCCTCAAGGTTATCTCGTAGCTCTCAACGTCTGCCTGCACCTCGGTGATAACATACGTCTTGCGCTGTTGCACCCTGATGAGCGTCTCGCCGACTCTGGGGGCGTTGCTCAGTGCTGACTTGATACAGACTGCGCTCGTTGTCACTTCATCCTCATCGCCATACATATGGCGTGTTACGTCCATGCTGGACTCGTCAAACGCAGCTTGGAACTGATTGCCTCCAATGCTGGCAGGCTCGCCGATCACTCTTATGCTGTGAATAAGTGAGGCTTTTGTAAACTGATTAAATCCGCTCATAGCTTACAAAGATGATAGCTTGCAACTCGTTAAAGTCAAAGCATAAAAAAGCCCCCGCCGTTTCCAGCGAGGGCTTTTGTTTGTGTGTGGATTATTTGGAGCGCTTTGTCGCCTTCTTGGCTGGTTTAGGAGCTGAGACGTTCACCTTGCGCTTATCATAAGATATTTTACGCGAGTAACAAACTTCCCCCTCTTCATTGCAGTTGATGAATGCGTCATAGGCAACCTGTGCGTCCTCGGAAGCGGCAAGCACTTCCACGTCGCCATTAGGCTTTACCAGATGTGTAATGCTGACCTTCTTCATGATTATGCAGAGGTTACACGAACACCGTAGTCAACACCCTTAGCAACACCGTAAAGGAGGTTGCAGTTGTAGTAGAGGATGCCGTCGCTGTCGTAGAAGCGGCGGAACTGGACTGGAAGCCCAAGACCTGGAATGACTACTGTCTCAACTTCGATGCCGGCTTGTGCGGCAAGCTCAGAGTCAACAGTGCGTCCAGCCATTAGCAAGCTGTTACGCTGGAAAGCGAACGCTGTAAGGTTCTCAGCATTTGCATCAGCAAGGTCTGTCTCATGAACGTCAAACTTAGCAACGCGAGGAACCATTGCCTCTGCCTTGTCGGCTGTGATGCCAGGGATCTCTGCGCTGTTCAAGCTCTTAACGAGTGAAGCGTAGTAAGTTGGGTTCATGAATACAGAACGGCCCTCTTTAGGAGCTTTCTTGGTGTCTGTAAGTGTTGCGCCAAGGTCAGCAAGATCGTCGCGGTCAAAGTTGGCTGCGGTGATGGTGCTGGATGTTGCGAAGTTGGCGGCTGTGATCAAGTCCCAGATGTCGCCAAATACCTTATCGCCGAGTGCCTGAAGGGCTGGCTCGATGAACAGAGCATTGAGGTTGATGCTGGACTTACTACGCTCAACGTCGGTGAAGCCGTAGGTGAAACCGTAGTGAGTGTCCAAGTTAATGGTCGCTGCGGTCATTGCTACGTCAGCGGATGCTGTCTTATATCCTGTGGACATATCAGCAGCCGTTGGCTTGGTTGGGTAACGTGTGGTAACTGATGCACCAGCGTCACGCACGTCGGCGGAGAAGTCGGTGGTCAGTGCGGAAAGAGGGGCAAAGCAAGATGATAGTCCTGCAAGGCTCTCTTGTGCGATTTCGGCGAGGTTAGCGCCTGCTATTGTATTAGCCATAATTTATTAGTGGTTATGTTGTTGTTGGGTTAGATTTTGCGGTGCTTGTTCTCAGCATACCAGACGTTGCGTTGTGCGTGGTCTTCAATGTTGTGGTATTCTGCCCAGAACTCGTCCGCAGAGATTTGTTTTTCGTCCTGCTCACCGACTTCGGCGACTGGCTCATGTGTGGAGACTTGGAAGATTTCAGCGGCTTTTTGCGCTACAGCGTCGGCTGTTACGTCTTTGGCCTCTTCAACTTCGGCGTCCTTTGATTCTAGCTCGGCGCTGATAGCTTCAAGCTCAGAGGATTTTGCCTCTAGCTGTTCAGCAATTTCGGCGTGTGCCTTTTCGATCTCTGCCTTCTCGGCTTTGATTGCTTCGGCAGTTGCACAAGCGTCAACTAGCTCGGCAGAAATTTCCTCGACGCGCTCAACCTTCTCGGCGAGTTGCTCGGATACTTCTTGGCTAGTTTTGCTGATTGCTTCGATCTGCTTATTGAGCGATGCAATCTGCTTGTCTGCTGGGATGCTGAATTCGGAAGATGCTGCCATCTCTGTGATGTCGCTTGCTGCGGCTCTTAAGCCTGTGCTGATGTGGTCAACAAAGCCGGCGTCGAATGCCTCTTGTGCTGTGAACCATGTCTCAGCGTCCATTAAATCCTTGATCTCGCTGTCCTCATACTGTGAACGTCCATAGGCGCTCATGATTGAGGCGCTCATCTTGTCAAGCAAGTCAGCGTCAGCTCTTAGCTCGTCAGCGTCTCCGATGGACATCGTCCAAGGGTTATGAATCATTAGGAGTGCGTTGTCTGCCATGTGGACTTCGTCGCCAGCCATTGCGATGACTGATGCCATGCTTGCGGCTAGGCCGTCAATGTGAGTGATCACTTTGGCAGGGTGGCGCTGGAGTGCATTAAACATTGCGTTGCCGTCAATGACTGAGCCTCCTGGTGAGTTAATGCGGAGGTTAATTGTCTCTGCATTGATTTCTTTAAGTTCGTCAACGAATTGCTTCGCGTTAACATCGTAACCGCCGATGGCGTCATAGATGCTGATTTCAGCAGAGGAGTTGTCCTCTGTTGCTGTCATATTATACCATGTTTTGGTCATCTTCGTTATTTGGGTTGGTGTTGTCTGTTTCTGGCAGTATATCGCCAGGCTTTGTAAGAATTGATAGTTCAGCGGGGTCGTGGCCATAGTCCTCGGCAACCTTCTTGAGCATTGCCAACTCCTTGGCTCTTTGGACGATCACATCGTCATAATGCTCACCACGTCGCTCTGTGATGTCTGTGGCTGTGATGATGCCAGCGCGAAGGTCTTCAAGGTCTGCTTTACGCATGCGGCCCTCGTCAACGGTGAACTCTGCCGGCTTGGTAAATGATACTTTCCACCAGTCCTCTGGCAATGTGTATGCGCCCATCTTTGCCCGCTTGGCAATGATGTATTGCGCTAGTCGCTTGTATCCTTTTTCTAGCGTCTCGCGTCGAGCTGCTATTGATTTGTTGATGTCTGCGGCAAAGCCACGAACGCCAGCACCTCCAACGCTGGAGCTATCTAGCATCTCCCTGCGCCAGCCCATGGCGTAGAATGCTGATTGCTCGACAAGTTGCGTGAACTTGAGCCAGCCTTCTGGTGGGTCGTTGGCTGTGTGTGCCTTGAGGCTTCCACCATTCTTAATGATGCGGATCATTCCGCTGTCCATGTAAGTCGTGCCTGGTGCTGAATCACCGCCACCGATGCCGAGGGCATTGCGTCCGATGTCGCGCGTGCCACTCTCTGTAGATTCTACAAGCGTTAGGATGCTGTTGATCTTCTGCTTCACCTTCTGGGCCTCCCTAGTCTCGCTGAGATCGTACCAGTCCAGTATAGCTGCCGCCACTGTTGGCGTGCCACGTCCTTGGCTGAACCATTCCATGTCGGTAAAATGCACCATACTGTTGGCTGGGATGTCTTGGAAACCCCGCTTGCGTGAATCGTCTTTGATCCTGTAGGCGATTGGAGACATATAATCATCAACAATTACGCCTGTGAGTATTCTGCGCCCCTTGTAAAATTCAGAGTCGTTGACATATCCTTCATGGCAATCGCCCCAGTCGCCAACTCGGTGAGCTTCTACAAATTGCAATTTAGGGAAACCTGTGTCTTTTTGTTCTGTAAGGACAACGAAAAAGTCTCCGTCAACGTCAAGAAGTTTTGAGCCTCGCCAGATGTTTTTTCTGAATGAAAAGTTTGAACCTCTGATGTCAAAACCAAGATCCAGTTTTTTGAAGTCTTCTTCAACTGCAAGGGCGAAGTCAGTATCAGCGCTAAGTGATTGGAGTCTCCATGATCCACCGTAAACGTAGTTAGCTTTCTGCTTAACTGCGCCGGCGATTGATGAGAAAGATTGATAAATGTAACGACTATCACCAAGCATCATCTTATGCCTGTTGGCCGTCATCATGTCGGCAATGTCTTGCGATAGGTTGCTTGTGTTCAGCCTGCGCTGATCGTTTCGCCCGCCAGGGTAAAACTCGCTTGACCCTGAACGCCATTGCAAGCCAGAGCTTTTCAAGCTGGCCTTGCCGTAAGTTGATTTGATTGGATTAACTGCCATTATCCTCGTTGGTTGTAACTTACTCTAGCGATGAACGTGTCTGTAACTTCGTCGTTACCATCTAGCACGTAAGTCTCAAGCTCTGCCTCGGTCATCTCGCCACCATCTGCACCTCCGATTTTAATCGTCTTGTAAGCAAGACGAATCATTTCCGAGAAGTCAAACGCTCCCCAGTTTGGTGGCAGTTCATATGAGAAAGACTTGCCCGCCAGCGATGCGTTAATCATGCGTGCGCCTCCTTGTTGCACTGTCTCAAGTTGCGCTATTGTCAACTGCTCAAGCAGTGCCAACGTAGCCGAAACGGATTTGTCTGATTGAATCCAAAGAGTAAAAAGCAAGGAGCGCATATTGTGGTTCTATATAAAAGCTAAAAAAGTGTAATTGTCAATTCTATAAATTTTCACACGTCATCCTTGTCATCATCTCCACCATCAACTCCCACCAGTCCAGCCATCGCCGCGCAGACGCATGACATGATCTCGCAGTCGCCATAGTGGTCGTCTTTGCTGTCTCTATTTATGAAATCGTAATATCTGCGCCCGTCTGGTGCTGTCTTGCTGATGCGATGCCATGCGTTAATCTGTCGCTCGTAAACGCTACCAGCATCGTCGGCATACGTCCACACAAGTTTCTCGTCTGTTGTGCGTATGCTTCGGATTAATGATAGCCTGCTGAGTGCTGAGTTTTTCGAGAATCTTATCTGGCCCACGTATCGGCTACCGTTCTTTGCGTTCTCTGTGCCTTGCCCTGTGTCCAAGTATTGCACGTCTGAGTATATGCGCCTCAATCCGTCTGGATGTCTAAAGTCGGCAGCCTTGTCGCCCCTGAACACCATCCATCCGTTCTCGCCGGCGATGCGCTGAATCTGCACCGTGTTGTAGTTGCCATCTAAGAATACCCGCGATCCACGGATGCCTCCTTGTTTTAGCTTCCACTTATCAGCTAGGTCTCTGATCTGGCCAACGCTGACAACCTTCTCCCTCTCAATGAGCCTTGTCTGCAATATACCGTTGATGATTGCCCACGCTCTTATGACGACATAATAGTGATCTTTCTGAACGTCAACTGTGCAGAACATTAGCGGGTCATTCCCGTCAGCGTCCCACTCTTGCCCAAGTAGATACCCGCCTCTTGCGCTCTCTTGCACTTCGTCTGTCATATACTCAGACTCGTTCCATGCTTGAGCTAGTTGCTTACGCACAAAGTTCTCTAGCTTCGACAAGTCGCCACGGCTTCGGGCGATGGTTGCCTCTTTCCATCTGGTGACAAGTTCGGGCCATGGCACATGAACCATTGCATTGTAGTGGAAGAACTCAATGCTTGGGTCGCCGTTGTCGTTCATCTGGATGTATCGCCCGCTCATGTTGCGCCTGTCTTGGTCGGCTGCGCTCCAGTCCATGCGCCCCTCGCAAAGCTGGCACTGATAATAGACTGACTCTCTAAGCTTCACCCAGTCAATCATGCCCTCCTCGTTCATAACCTCCTCGCTTGATGCGTATCTCATGCCACCAGGTGGCACTTTGCCGTTCACGGCTGGTAGTTTCCAGATGTATGGAATCTCCTCGCCACAGCAATCACATTTCACGTGCCACGTTCTCTGTGTTGATTTGCGCCACAGCTCATCAAGCTGACTGCCAGCAGTCTGACCGGAGCTGGGCAAGAACATCTGCCATTGCCACTGGAATGAACTTTGTCTGTCGTGGATCTGCTCAAGCCAGCCTTCTTCGTCACGATACGCCCAGCTCTCGTCGGCTGTGATGCGCTCAAGCGTTTTACTGTTGCGGTTGGCCATGATGCCCGCTGAAAGTAAGCGGATGTATCCGTATGGCGTTGATGTGTAAAACTTGGTGCGACGATACGCTTGTTCTGGTATTGTGCGCGTGATGGTGTCAGTGTTGTCGATCAACGGCACAAATTTATCGTCAGAGAACTCCTTGAGCGCCTCGGCGGTGAGGTCATAGTGTGCAGAGTTACATGGTGATGTGTGCAGTCCGTAGAGTTGCACAAGCTGGGCGGCTAGTGTCTTGATGTGCTGAACGGATCCAATCAAGCCAACGTATCCGCCACGCTTGCTTGCCGCCATTCTGACAGGCTCAACAATTAGCGGGTGATGGCTTCGCTTAAAGTTGCCATAGTCCAGTTGGACATTAGCCTCTAGCCATGCAACTGGGTCGCGTCGTTTCACGTTTGGCAGATCACTCATGCTCAATGTATTGTTTTTCCTCGGTTGATGCACACTCAACGAACCAGTCTGGCAAGTTTACTTCGCCTGGTGGCTTGGCAACTTTCTTGAGTGCCTCAAATAGTGTCAGCGATGTCAGCAATGGTGCAAGGATGTCATAAATCTGCGCTGGCTCTTTGTGACTAAGTTTCTGCGCGATCTGCTTGGCGAACTTCTCACAGCAGGCATTGCCAGCCCAGAACATGGCCCGCATGATACGCTCGACTTCGCCACGGCTTAATAACTCGCCACTGTCAAGTCCGAGCTTTTTGTTATGCGCTTCTTGGTCTCGAAGCTGCTTGTTGATTTTCAGGTAATTTTCAAGAGATATTTTTTCACGCACATCGTCTCCTATGGAT
>Ga0181380_1000661_pt1 | contig 15321 bp, 7 predicted proteins | sample 3SPOviralmetaG_FD_130116 | JGI IMG/M metagenome (GOLD analysis project Ga0181380, IMG submission 130116) | Marine viral communities from the oligotrophic San Pedro Time Series (SPOT) site, San Pedro Channel, CA, USA - 3 SPOT_SRF_2009-08-19 | ecosystem: Environmental > Aquatic > Marine > Strait... | reverse complement strand
GGTGCTATATCATCAAGATAAAGCCTATCAGTTTCAGATAGTCTTTGCCCGTCAATAAGTTCATTCTTTACAAGATTACCATTTGCATCTCTAAAAGATTTTATATCTTCAGGGACAGCTTCTCTCATTAAAATTTCTTTACTATCTGTACCTAATGTTTCATTAGCTCTAGTAATCAAATCATTGTAATTCTTAAAAAACTTTTTAACACTAGCGTCTGAAATTTCACCAGAACTAAGCCCTGCACGCATTAAAGATGTGTTTTTTAACATCTTAAACAAAAAAGCCGCTTCTTTAGCGTGTTTCTTGTAACGAGATAATCTTAATGCCGCATCAAGCTTTGCTTGATTACCTTTAGAATATGTACCAAGATACAACATATCAAACAATTCTTTTTCACCACCGCTTAAATCTTTTTTAAACTCTCTTATTATTTGGTCTGTTTGGACTTGGTCAATTTTCGAACTACTTTTATCATCAAGCCCGAATGCTTTACGAGCGTCTTTAATTGCTTTGCTTTTTTTAACATCAGCATCAGTGACGTTAAGGACATCATCTAAACTCCTTCTTTCTTTAGCCGCCCACACAGATTGAGTTTTAATTTCATCTACTTTATCGTGTATGCGAGATATTGTTTTCTTATCTATCTTATTAGTTTTAATTACATCTGTTATGCTCTTAAGCGAAGCCATATCGCTCAAATCGTTTATTAAAAAATCTTCACCTTTGAGTACTAGGTTTTCTAAATAAGCTCTTCTAAACTGATAATCATACTGTCTTATAGGTCTAAAATTCATAGGTACTACCCCCATTACAGGAGTTTCTACACCATTCTTTAATACTTGCATTTCAGTTATTAATTCAACAAAATCTTTTTCACTCTTAGCTACAGCTTCTAAACCTTCTTGTGTAAATAACTTCTTTTCAAAAATCTTTTTTATAAACCTACCTTGAGTAGTTGACATTGTAGTTCTACCCATAGCTTCTTGCAACCAGCTTAAATTATTAACTTCACGAGCGTGGTCAAAGTATATTTGATTTAATCTGGATTCATTAACTCTTCTAAATGCATTATCAGACCAATTAATACCCTGCATTGACTCTGCTAATTGAGGTAAAAATGTTGTTTTTGAACCTTTAGGTATATAACTAAATTTATTTACACCACCAGTAATCTCTGAATAACTCCACCTTCTATTATCCATATGATTTTTACCATATAATAACTTATTTAATTGTCCAAATGTTGAATGCAACCCTTTAGTTTTTAAGTAATCAGACTTACCCGCATAAACTTTAGCAGTCTCTACTTTATTAAAAGTTGTTCTATTGGTTTTTAAATTAACATCAAACACTTTATATTTAAATAAGGTATCCATCATCTTAGATTGAAACTGGTCACCTCTAATACCCATTTCATCCATAGGGTCAGAGCCTAATGCAATAGCCGCTCTAGACATTTCTCTAAATCTCTGTAAATCTACATCGCCGTTCTTAGTTTCAAATGTTATTCTTCTTAATTGCCCTTCATAAGAATCATAGTAAGGAACTGAATAACCATCTTTACGTAAAACAATATTTTCTCTTAATACTTCACCATTTGAATTAGTTATTTCATTTCCACTAGCATCTCTAAGTGTTACTTTGTCAAAAGAATAATCGTTTTTTTCAGCACTTCTCATTGTGTTATAAGCACCCAGTATAGCCATTCTTGATGTAACAGCTACACCTAAGTAGTCACGACCATTAGACGCACCTTCACTCATAAAACCTCTCCAATAGGGAGAGTATTGAGAAACTTGATGTTTACTTTGAGCATCTATCTTAGCATCTCTATACGCTAATTGTTCACCATAACTTTGTTTATTAAGTGGGTCAATAGCATCTTTGTTATGCTTTTCCATATTAGTAGTAGCGTCAACATACTCATCTTTTTGACTTTTGTACATTTCTCGCCAAGCTTTTTTAAATCCACTAGACTCCCCACCAAAAAACATTAAAGCTTTATCACCATCTAAATCGGCTCCACCTAGAGCTTTCATACTTCGGGGATGTAGTAGGCTACCAAAACCTTTTACTCCTGTAAAACCAGCAAATTTAAGGCTGTGAGCACCACTTATAGAGTCCATTGGTACTCTCATAACAGTAGACTCTAATATACTATCTACTTTTTTTCTTAATTCGCCTTTATATTGATTACGAGTTTCCCAAAGTTCTCCTAGTTTTATTTGACCGTTCTTAAACATAGTGTCTTTAATTACTAATTCTTTAAAATTGTTATCTAAAAAGAATATGTCTTGTTCATTTCTAAGTCTAGCTGTTTCTTTGTTTGGTAATTGCAAACCAACTTCCCAAGGTCTCATTCTAGAAGACGCACTATTGTCAATTTTAGGCTTTGTTATTCTTTGTACTACATAATTACGCATTGCTTGCATACGATAATCCCTAGAAAACTTGTGCATATAAGCACCTATAGAACCATCAGGAAATACTCTGTTCAATCGCTCAACAACGCTTTCGAAATCAGCTACACCTTCCTTGTATTTTTCCATTTCACTTCTACTTACTTCACCTTCTTCAGCAAGTTCTCGAACATATTCGTGATTTAACTTTAATATTTTCTCATAAAGTTTTTGAGATAGCTCAGGGTGATTAGGGCTTCTCATTAAATCAAAGATTTCGTTTATGGGCATTTCTTCTAATTTGTCTACAACTTTTCTAATACTTTCTGGATTCTTATTTTCTTTATAAGCATCTAAGGTTTTTATACCTTCTTCAGTTCCTTTTATAGCTCTATTAGATAGAGTATCATACATATCAGCAATAGTTTCTTTATTGATACCCTTAAAGCCATAAGCAGAAAGAACTGAATACATTTGCTTAGGTAACTGTACTTTATTTAAATATTTTTTTGTAGTGATTTCAGACATCACAGTTCTAAAATCTCTTATAGGTACATCAAATAATGTACCGTTATATTCTATTTCTAGTTGTTTTGTTTTAAGGTTAGGAACTAAATCAAGGTCACCATATGTACCACTGCGTTCACCGACTTGTTTAGCCGCAGATTCAGGTATTAACATATGTATACCTCTTTTTTTCATATACGCTGACAACTCTGGTGTAGCTAACTGCATACCATACTTACCTAGTAAAGCACCCATAACAGGGTCTTTAGAGACAAGAAATGATTTATTGAACTTACCATCTGTTGGAAGACCTTTGTCCCAATTTAAAGCATCTATAATTTCTTCTCTAGCCAATATAGCTCCATCAGAAGATTCAAGATATGCTTCTGCTCCGTCAGATAGCTTTATTTTGTCTTGTTCAAACCTAGAATCAGCCTCTCTAAATAACCCTACCCGGAATTTTTTCTGACTGTTTCCTGTGCCCTGTAAATCAGTAACACCTTTTTGTTTTAAATATGCTTCTATTTCTCTTGGGTTTGCAGATAATCCTGAATTAAACCATATCTGTGCTCTTTTATTAAACGCTTTAGGGTCGTTAATATATTTACTACCATCTAAAACTTTAAGTAAGTTATCTGAAAATTTAGCTTCAGTAGTTTCATATCCATTATTACTTAATTCATATAATATGTTTGAAATAAACTGCTCTTTATAACGCTTTCTAGCCTGTCTTTCACTTAATAATTTATTAGCTCCGTTGTCTGAAGTATCTCTCCATTTTACATAAGCTTCTTCAAAGTTTTTTACATTGTCTTTTACTCTGTCAGGGAACTTTTGATTTGTATTTTTTCTAAAAGTAGCTAAAGCTTTTTTCATTAAGCTCTCTACCATTTTCGTATTGTTTTCAACAAGAGGATGTATCTTGACAAAGTACTTTTTCTTAGCGTCACCTTTACCACCGTAATAATAATAACCTTCAGCGTTCATCTTATCGTGAAGTTTTCTATAGCTCTCAGCCATTATTATCCCTGCTCTCTCATCTGCCGCTTTACGTATTGCTTTACTAGACTCACCTTCAGATGCGTCAGGGTCTCTTCGTATAGCTATTTCTTCTGCTCTGCTAATAGCTCTTAACGCTCTTCCTAAATCGTGTTCTTTTCCTTGCCAAACAATATGGTCTAAAACTCTAAACCATTCTTGCTTTGGTTTGCTACCATTAATACTTTCATAAGTGTTTTCATATATCTCTTCTATAACCATTTTCTGTTGAGATAAATCTTTCTTATTGCCTACTGAGTTCGTCTTACCAGCAAGCATACCAACTTCGCCGTCATTAATTTCAATTTGCTCAACCCACTGTTTTTTCCTTGTGTTCTCTGCCCAACGCTTCCACCATCCAGTTTCGTTTTCATCCAGCTTTCGCCCAGTCTCTTTCTCAATATAACTAATGATTTCTTGCTCTGCTCCCTGCTTTGGTTTTTTTGTCGTTGCATTATGTAGTCCGCTCCACTTCTTATATATATTATCTGCCAGTTTAATTCTATCTACTGGTGTAATATCAGGGAACACTTGTTCTATGTAACCACCTTTACCAATTAACCTACCGGGAATGTCTACAATATCTTGTATATGCATATCTAAATCTTGCGATTCATCATATCTAGGGTCTTTAATAAAAGCTTCTTTATATTCAGTTATTTCCTGCTTCGTAAGTGCTTTGTTATATACTTCACCAGAAACAGGGTCTACTTCCATACCCGTCTTATATTCGTTTGCTAAATTCTCAATATCCTGTAAGTCTACTTTACCTTTTATTAAGTCATACACTAATGCTTGTGATTGTTCTTCTCCAAAAAACTCTCTAAAATCATTCTTTATAATCTTTTGCATATCCTTAGTCATTGCATCATATCTAGGATTCATCTCAGGGTCAGGACCGTGGTCGTCTCTTATGCTTTTATGTAAAAATTCTCTACTGGTTCTAGTCTGATAAGGCATCTCTTTATAACCAAAGAAAGCACCCATAGCATAGGCATATACTTGCTCTTCTGTAGTAGCACCTTGTAATGTACTAGGTAAGCCTTGAAAAGCGGCACCTGCCATAGTTCTCAAAGACAAGTCTGCTATCTGACCTTCACTCATTAACTTCGTATTAGGGCTTCCATTAGGCTTTAATTGGCTAGGATTTATTCTCTCTCCAAAGCCTTTCATATTACCAATACCTCTAAACACAGCTCCAGCACCTGCTCCAAAACCTGCGGCGTGAAACATTTCATTAACTCCGTGTGTCCAACTAGAGACTGCACTTGCCGCTCCTAAATGAAACGCACCTTGTGCCATATCTCCAACAACTCCTTCAGTTGCCCAAGATGGTAAATCTTTTAAATAGGGGTCTAGTGTTTTTCCTAATTTCTTTTGTGCGAAATTAGCGGCTTTCATAGGAACACTTTTACCTTTTAAAGATTGAGCCGCTCCAGCTAGTTTTAATGCACCTAGCTTACGTAATACTTTAGCTCCGGGTAAATAACCTACAAAACCTGCAAGGTGTCCTAAGTTACGTGCTATAGCTTCGTGTGTGTCTTCAGGTTCTCCACCTATACTAGTACCAAGAAAGTCATCAACTTTCTCCATAGGTAAAGTAGAAAAACCTTCAGCCCATCCTCGACCAGCTTGTTTAACCATACGAGTTAAATAGCCATCTTGATGTTCCTTAGTCTTTGCAAAAGGGATTTTATAATAGTAAGCGTGTTCCTCTAACGCTTCTAGTTCATCCTCTTTGTCGTCAAATAATTGTGGAAACTTAGAGTACTGGTCAATAACTCCACGAATCTGGTTTTCGTCCATTTTCGGGGACCATTCTTTTGGCTCAGCCAAAGTAACCTCCTGTACTATCTATTGAAATTCTTCTCTTAAAAAGTAAGCTATTAGTGCTACTTCACTAGCTAATAAAGCCGCACCTACAACACTTCCTAAGCCAGTACCACTTAAAAACCCTTTTCCTACTAGCCTAGCCGCCATTGCTGGTCCGCCTCTTTTTGCAATTACTTGTAATATCTTTTTAGGTCCGTGTTTTCTAACAGCGTTTGTTACTGTACCCAATACCCCAGCAGTACCAGTAGCGGCTGTTTGTGTAGCAAGACCAGTTAAAGCTTGACCTTGCTCACCATAGCCCATTGATTCACCTATATCAGTACCTACGCCGTATCCAGCAATAGCAGTACCAAGCATTCCAGCTCCTCTTAATATTCCAAGTGTGTTAACTCCTCCAATGTATCCAACACTTTTCATTCCAGTTTTCATACTGTTCTTTAAACTGTTAAATTTACTACCACCAGCTTTAATTTTTGCACCTATAGCTTCGCCAGTAATATCATCACCGCTTTTAACTAAGTCGTCAATAATACCTTTTAATTTATCACCATCTGATTGATTTAATTGACCATTTTTTATTGCTTTATTAATATCTTTAGAAACATACTTTATATTACTATGATTAACAACTTCAGGTCCCATCATACTACTTATCTTACCGGGTTGATTTTTGTATATTTCAGGGACAACACGACCGCCTTGTCTAAGGATACTAGCTTGATTTTTACTAATAGCTCCTGATTTTACTGCTTTATCTATATCGCTTTTAGCAATATACCCAGCACCGCCTTCGTCACCCATTTTTAAAGAAGCTCTTTTTATTACATCTGGCATATCATTTGTTACTTTGCCACCCCTATTCCATAATTTACTTATTATTTTGCCGGGTTGCTTTCTTAATAAAAGACCAGTAGTTATAACAGCACTTGCAGTTCCTAATGAAGTTTTAACAGGGTTTTCGCCCATCCAAATATCTGAATTAGTTATAAAATCACTAAATCTATCGCCTGCTGATTTAGTATGAGGAAAAGTATCGTTAAATATCTGCCTAGAGCTTCCATCTAAACTATTTAAAAAGTTATTTCTATCAGCGGGGTCCATACCCTGTAAAGCTACTTGCATACCTTGACGCCATTCTGGTTTAGTTTTTCCGCTTCTAGGGTCATACACCATAGCGTTTTGCAAACTTTTCATCTCAGCCATTTTATGATTATTATAATGCTTTTCAAAAGACTGCCAACTGTGATTACCTACATTCTCTGACCATCTTTTTCTAGCTTCATCATAGCCACCTATTCCGTAAGTAAGACCATCTTCTAAGAAGTCGGTCATACTTTTACTTGTCATTTTAGGATAGTTTTTAAACATATAATTTTCAGCAAGTTTAGTTTTCTGATAATCTTCTTCAGCTCTATCCATTGCCTTAACACGATAGTCATTCATTTTCTCTTGCATTTTAAGCTGAGCTTTTTGAATAAGTATTTGTTGTTGTGTTTTATTCTTATCGTTTTGAACTTGCTCTCTTTGCATTTGCAGTCTTTCAGCACTCATAGCATTTTTTGCTATATCGCCTCTAGCCGCTGAGCTGTTCATTGGGTTATAAGCAACCCCTGATAAATTCATTGGTTTAATTTCAGCCATTACATATTCCTCCAAGACTGCTGTATAAAGCCTTCAAGCGAAACAGGTCCGCCTCTTTGAAACTTACCATTTTTTCTAGGTCCTATTAAGTTAGGGTTGTTTTGATTGTAAGGTGATTGTACTTCGCTTCCATCTTCCATTACTACTGGAATACTTGGAGCATTAGAACCTTCAACACCAACTATAGGCATTTCAACTTTAGGTTGTAAAATAGATTTATCTTGTTCAGCTATCATTGCGTCCATTTCAGCATTACTCTCTGTCATATCTAAGTCACCAGCCATCTCTGAACTAGTATCATTTGCAATGCTTGTATCAGGTCTTTCAGGTTCATCTGGCACATTTATACCGGTAAGTTTAGTTGCTTCTTTATTAGCTAATTTAGGTCCAGCAAATCCCTGACCTGTAGATGCGTGTTGTAACATATCTCCTAAAAAACTTCCTACATTCTGACCACTATTACCCATAGGTTTCATACCAAACTTTTTCATCATACCTAAGCCTTCACCAGTGTTGCCTGCAACATTCCTAGCACCGCCCATAAGTTTTGACATTAGTCCACCTGAATTAACTGCTTGACCTGCTGTATTTGTAGCCATACCACTTAGACCAGCAGATGCACCGCTTCCAGCCGCCGCCGCTCCGCCTGCACCACTAAGAGCTCCCATAATCGCAGGAGCTGCCGCCGCAACTAATCCACCTATAAAATAACCTTGTTTCCCATCAGGTCTCATATAGCCACCACGTTGTGCTTTTACAGAAGAGTCATAACTTCCGCTATTTGTAAATCCACCGCTTTTTATCCTAGCTTCTTTTCTAGCGGCATCTACAGTATCCCAACCGTGTTTACCATCTCTATATGCTTGAATTGCTTTATTTTTTAATAAGGAATACTTTCTAGATAGGAAATCTTTCATAGGGCTACCTTTGCTTTTAGGTGCCCACGATGGAACATCTACAGCTTCAGTATTAGTAGGGTCCATATCCATTTCAGGACCTACAGCTCTCATTCTAGAGTCCCAACTTTCTCTTGCTTCCGCATCTCTTACAGCCATATTAGCTCGTTCCATATCTGGTCCGGGACCCATATCTGGCATATCCATATCGTTACCTCTTCTGAGGCGAAACGCTCTATCTTGTGCATCAATTTTTTCAGCCATAGCTTTGTCTTTTAAATCTAAACTTGCTATTACTTCATTTTTATATGCGTCTTTATCTCTGACTTCTTTTTCAGGAAATGTTAAATGGTCTTGATTACCATAATCTTCGTGCCATATACTTCTGCCTTGCCCATCCGACATACTTTGACCCATCTTACTTCTATTCATAGTAGAATGAACTCCAACCATTGCTGTAAAATCATCTACGTTAAACGATGTGTCCATAGGTACAGTTTCAATAGCCTGTAAATCAATAGCTTGGTTTCCTTTACGTATACCAGCTTGTAATTGAGATTGTCTATTAGAGTTCATTGCACCAGCATATTCAGAATCTCCAGCCATTCTTGCTTTATGTAGTATGGAATTTATGTTTTGTGGTAATACACCATTACTACTAGGTACGCTATTAGCACTTACCATTTGAGGTCCACTCATTTGGCTTCTTCTTAATGCCAAAGGTTTAACTCGAGCTTTAAGATTGTCGCTTTTTACTAAATTTCTAGCTTGACTTAAAATCCTTTCATCTTCAGCTCTTCTAGCTCTAGCTTCTCCTCCAGCAGACATATATTGTTTTTTAAATCTTGGTGCTATCTGGTTGTTTAATTTATTAAGTTTCTTTTTACCGATTTTTCTAACTGCATTTCTATTTAAAACGTATTCGCCCGGTTCAAGCTTTGCGTCTATAATGTCTCCCGGATAAGGACTGTATTTATTCACCGACTAATTGCCCTCCAATACGAGTTCTTATATTCATTGGCATACCATCAGGACCCGCAACTTGCGATAGCATACCTCCTGAGTTTCCATAAGGACTTTCTGCGTAACCACCTGATTGATATTTCATATAACCACCTTTTTGTTTTTGTGGGGGTAATTGTCTAGAGTTCTTAGGCTCAGGACCTTTATTCATATCTTCCCATCGCACCGCTTGCCTCATAAGTTCAAGATTTTCCATTCTTTCATTACGCAGTGTACCGTCAGATTGTAATCTAGTATCTTCAGCTGGTATATAAGACTCATCATCACCTCTTACTCTAGGGGCACTATCATCTATTGAAGCTGGTAAAGGTAACATATCAGGGTCTCGGTCTATCCTGTGCATAGGTCTTCTCATATCTCGATAATGATAATTATCATTGCCATCACCGTACTTCATATCTTCAATTTCTTCTTGACTAGGCATCATTTCTTTTTCTGCTCTTAGCAATTTAGATAAAAAACCACCTTTAGCCATTTCTCTTTGATGACTATACCCAGACTTTTTTAGTGCTAAATGTTCTTTGTATGTGTTAGCCATCTTTTTGACATCACCTTTATACATTAAATGAGGTTCAAAATCTACTGCACCACCTTCTTGGAATATCTTATTTAAACCTTTACCAAGCATATTTGCATTAAAAGCTGTTGCTTGTGAATCTATTTGTCTATTAGCTTGTCTATTGGCTTGTAGTGCGTTCATTTGAGTTTGATTCATCTGAGCCATATTATTAGCCGCTCCACTAGCCATACCTGCTCCTTGGCTCATAGCACCGCTTAAATACTGATTATAAGCACCTATTGCTCCAGCTTGAGCTTGGTTAGCACCTGATGCAGTTTGAGCCGCTAAAGACGCCGCATTAGCTCCACCAGACATTGCCGCATTTCTTCCAGCCATACGTGATGACATAGCCGCCGCATCTGCCGCTGACCCTTCCATACGTTCTTTTTGCTGTAAATTAAACTGGGAGTTAGGGTCCATCATATCCATACCACGTTCTTCTAACGCTCCGTATGTTTTTCTAGCACCTCCAAAAGCGTCTTCATACTCACCTTTAATAGTATTTTGACTTATCTTTTGATTTTTACCAGATAACTGGTCCCATTTTTTACTTAACCAACTCATAATATCACCTATTCTCTCTTATTAATATACTTATTTTTTTAGTTTAAAACCACTTGCACTTGTATTATCGCTTCTTATCCAACCATCCGCTGTTTTAAATTCGATGTACCAGTCTTTTTTATCTTTAATTGCTCTTATAGAACCTTCAGCACCAGTACTACTTGGTCTCTCTAATTTACCTGATGGTGAATCTGTTTTATCAGAAATCGTTTCTATTAATCTTTGCATAGCTCCTGAAGAATTAGAGGTTTCTTCTGAAAACGGATTAAAGTCACTTACATCAGGTCTGCTTTCACTTCTGTTTTGTATTTTTCTTTTTGCCATTATTTAGGTTTCTTCCTCTTATAGATAATACCAATAGCATTTCCTTTATAATTGCTACCAGTACCATTATTAGTTCCTGTAGCCTTAACTTTAAACCACCTTAGTTTAGAATAAGATGAGTCTACTTTTATAGCATTGCCCTGCCAAGTAGAACCATAATTATTACTTATATTAGTACCTGCGTGCCAATCATCATCTTCTAAATTACTTTTATATTGTATTGCTGTATGGTTTCTAGCTGTAGCATCTAACTTAGCTAGTCTTACTTTCTTTACAATGGTATCTTCACCAAAACCAATCTTTTTAGATTGCCATTCCCAGTTCTTATTATTAGAACCACTAGAGTATTTGCATATACGACCATTAGCTAACAGCAGTATAGCGTGTCCACTTTTAGACTCTATAGCATCATACACTTGGTGACTTGTATCCCACAAATCCCAACGCTTAGTACCTGCTGAATAAGCCCAACACCTATGTTCAGTTCCTTTAGAAAAGAATACTAATAAGCATTGTCTTATTGTATCATAACCTAATACAGCTTTTTGCTTAACGCTATCTTCTAACATAGTCCAACCATAAGTTTCTTGCTTTTGGATAGTTGTTCCAATCTTATTAATATTTGGAGTAGAATTATAAATATTTGAAAGGTCACACCAATACAACCCAGTAGGTGTAACTTTTACAGATTTTTTATTAGAGCAACCTATTCCATTTATCTCATCTTCAATCACCAAGGTTTGTGGATTGACAATAGCCATCTTATCTGTACCCCAGACATATAGCTTCCCTAAAAATCCTTTCATTGCCACAGGTTTAAAGTTCATTTGTAAGTAATCTTTTGACCAATCGAATATAGAATACTTACCTGCTTGAGACCTAAATACTATGTTTTCTGCATCTTCAAATTGACTATGGCTACAGTCACCTACAAACATATACCCATTAGCGTCTGCATTAACTCCGTATTTTATATTAAGATTACTTAGTTCTTCAGATATACCATTAATAGCCTCATAAGAAGCATCGTTATTCCCTTTGTCTTCAAATTGATACTCATAATTATTATTGGCTAAATTAAATTTATACAAAGGAACTTCTTCTACGAATCTATATAAATTTTCTGGAGTAGTTGCATCGTGTGCACTATCAGTAGCTCTGTACAATACAAGAGCAGTTACCCTATTAGATACTTTAGTCGCATCTTTAATTATTATTTTTCCAGTAACAGCATTAACAATATTAGAGGTGCCATTATTTTTCGGCAACTCAGCTTCTAATAGAGTACTCTCTTGAAAACCATCGTAAAGTATAGATACTTTGTAAAAATTCTTTTGAGAAGTTTCACCAATCCAATCTTCAGATGTATTAAACCCAGCATTATCTAATTGTAACCAAGCATTTGCAGTTCCAAGTAAATTTGTTGCATCATTAGTATTAGTAGCATTTAACGATACATTTACAAGTCTTTCAGTGCTTCCTACATTAGCACGTTCTTCCATTGGTTGAGAAGCGAAAAATCCCTCTGTTGCTACTACTACATTAGTTGAAGCATCTGTTTGTGCTAAATAAGGTCTATCTCCTAATCTATACCTTGCACTATCGCTACTAGGGCTATCTTTAGGTAAAGCGTGAGAAGTTACAGTTGGTTTAGTTTCACTAGTCTTAGTACTTGCCGCTGTAAAATTAGTATACAATGTAGCATAGGTATTAGGAAACACATTTAAATCATTAGACCAAGGGTGCTGACCTGTCTGATTAACTGTTTTAAACATATGAATTTTAGGGTTTGCCGCTGAAACTCTAATGTAATAAGTACCGTGTCTATTTCCATAACTACCCCATCCTATAGTTCCGTATTTACTACCGTCATTTATACCTGCACCTCGTGCATACATAGGAGTAGTATGAGGCACTTGAGCAGTTAGCCAACCTTCGTTTGGACTAGCATTTGTAGAACCTGCTAAAAAACTGTAATCAGGTAAACTACTTGAATTAAGATAATAAGGTGCTTGAACCATATCAGCTAAATAAGAATCATCACTTTGAGTATAACTAGCCCATCTACTTGCTGTATCTCCACCGTAATCAGAAAAATGAGCTAACATTCTACATTTAGTAGAGCCACTACTACTATTACCTATTAAAAAAGTAACCCATCTTAATATCCATAATCTATTACCATCGCAATAAGCTCCGTCTAAAGTTGCTGAACCATAGTTGTTATATACTACCCTTTTAATGCGTCTAAACTCTGCTGTAAATCCAACTTGAGGAAGTTGACCAGTATCGTCATAACCCATTAACCCTAAGTTAATTTTTTGTATTGTTTTAAAATTTTGAGTTGTTCCGTCAATAGTATACACAACACTACTACTTTGTAGTTCTTGTTCATATCTTACAAATTTATTTTCTGAACTAGCTAACGGAGTAGAACCTGATATAACTACAGAGCCACTATCGCTAATATCTGGTTTCATATTTATCCAAGAAGTAGAAGTTATATCTGCTGTTTGGCTATTAATATTTAGATATTTAAATATAGGTTGACTGCACTCTGCTTCTGTTATTCCCGGTATAGAAACCCATAATGTAAAAGTTGTTCCTGAAGTATGAGCAGAAGCTTTACTAGCTACTATTAAAAAGTCGTGAATACCATAAGAACTTTCATTCTGCTCTGGTTTAAATAAATGTATTGTTTTTGTTCTATTAGCATTTTGACCAATCAAACTTCCACCAAGTGGAATCTCCCAAAAGTCTAAAGCCGCATCTGCACCTGATGTTTGCGGGTCACATAATACAGCAAATCCATTACAACTATAAGGTGAACTAGCTTCGTGTTGTGCGGGATTCTCTCTTATTCTTCTAGCCTTACCAGATAATGAAAACTTATAAGACCTACTGTCTATCATATTAACAATATAAAGATTGCTGTCATCTTCTTTTATACCAGCATATATTTTAGGAGCAGACATACTAGTCCCTCCTGCTTTTAATACAACAAAATCAGAAAATACATTGTCAATACTAGCCGTAGAATCTAATTGCTCATAAGCAGGTTCACTTCTAAAGTTGTAATTCTCATTAGTTCCCTCAAAGCCATTTAACTTATTATAACCTACCCACATAGGGTTATTGTCTTTACCAGTAGCTAAATAAAATTCTTTATTCTTTTTAACAAGGGAATACCCACTAGAGTTAGGTGATATGCCAGTTAAGAAACCAGTCTCAACTTGAGGGTTATCAGATTCAAAATCTTTTACTATAGAAATACTCCCAGTAGAATCTGACATTGCTATTAAATTAGTGCTTTCTCCATCTTCAATAACTGCTATATTAGAATAAGCATTAGAAGTTGTGTTGTTTACATCTAATAATAAGTCAGGTACTACTAAAAATTTCCAACTATCTCCTTGTGTATAACTAGCTAAAGATGGTCTTGTAAACTTAGCAGACATACCATCACTTAGTGTTACACTTGCATTAGCAGATGGAATTGACACATTTTCAGTCCAAGAACTCCAATTACCAGTTCCTGATTTTTTTCTATGTTTAAACACATTACCATTGTTAGTTGTAATGTAAACTTGAAAATGAGTATCTAATGTACCTGTAAAGTCTCCTTCTAAATGAACGTAAGTTTTATTCCACGGAGATGTTGAGGTAATAGGCATTACGGAGTTCCTCCTTCACCACCACTAGGCGGTGCTTGAGTTTGTTGCTCTTGTTGTTCAAAAGCACTTCCTTGGTCATAGTCATACATTGTTGTGTTACTTGCAAACCCAGTTTTTTTCAATAAAGTATCTGAGGGCATACCCTTTAATACTCCATTTGACAAAGGGTCTATATTTAATGAAAAAGATGCGGCGTTAGAAGGGATATCTCTTTCGTCTTCAGGGTTAGCTATTATGCCAGAATTAAAATCTTTTATTTCGTAGTTTAGCTTTGGCATTATCTTTTCTTCCTATTCCACCAATTAGGCACTCCTTGAGCAGGAGTACCACTTTTAAAATATAGATTTTGCATATCATCTAATTCATAAGACTTGGGAACTTGTGGTTTAGCGTAACCATAATGGTCCGTTCCTCTAGCTCCTTGTGGTAGCATTTTATCACTATAGTCTATATTTCTGTGCATATTGTTAAAGGCTTTTTCTTTTATTGATATATTTTTAGGTTCTTTAAAAACAGAACCCCTTTTACCTTTTATCATCATTCTGCTTACAGCCATATCATCTAATACTTCTGCCGGATAACCTGTCGTTTTTACAACCTTATTTAATAATTCAGAATTACCTTGAGCAAATAGTTCACGATATTTTTGAGCCGCTTTAGGTCCGTATCGAAACCAGATATTCTGTCCTATTTTATATATTGCTCTAGGGTTAGGCATTTAAAACTTTTCCCCAAAGTGAAGTACGTCCATTAATAATATTAACAACGTGAACAGTGAAATCCCCATCGGCAAAGTAGTCGACAACAGCAAAAGCGTGTTGCCAATTAGTCTTACGATTACCAAGCCATCCATTCGCTTC
>Ga0181380_1000659_pt1 | contig 15331 bp, 9 predicted proteins | sample 3SPOviralmetaG_FD_130116 | JGI IMG/M metagenome (GOLD analysis project Ga0181380, IMG submission 130116) | Marine viral communities from the oligotrophic San Pedro Time Series (SPOT) site, San Pedro Channel, CA, USA - 3 SPOT_SRF_2009-08-19 | ecosystem: Environmental > Aquatic > Marine > Strait... | reverse complement strand
GAGCTTCGTTGACCATACGTCCACGGAAGTGCTCGACTAGATACTCATCACTTGGCTTAGAAGCGAAGAAACGACGAACGTTTGAGCGTGATGCTTCAAACAACTCACTGTTTCCTTCCTTGATCTTCTTGACGAAATCTGTTCCAGAAAGCATTTTAAATTTTTTCCTATCTACAGATTTATTTAGCAAATATGAAAAAGTATCTTAGATCTCCTTGAACAGTGTGCTCGCTTTCAAGACATTTTATAGTATATCCATATTGCTTTGCTACACTCTTAATCTTATCATGCGTCCATGGATACCATTCTATATCTCCATAGTCTGTCCAACCATGTGGTATGCCAGGATTGACTCTAAATATTGCTTCCTTTCTCCACAGTGTGTGTAGTTTTTCTAACTGGTAATCTACGTTACCAAAATTTATAGATCCTAAACATAGTGCTATCTCAAACGGTGCTGAGTTATACTCTTCAACTGATACCTTGATATCAGCAGCATCATTATAAGGATCTATTCCAATAAGATTTTTTATCTTTCCCTTAAATCTATTATAACCACAACCTACATCTAAGACACTAGAAGGTGCTTGGTCATTGACATAATCGACCAACTGATAGCCAGAATACTTAAGAGATTCAAAATTTTTATCTTGCCAAACACCACTAAAATAAGTATCTAATTGCATTATCTAAACACTTAAAATGATTACCAACGCCTTTCATAACAGGATGATTATGGACAAACTCATCATCAGAAATAATAGCAATCTCTTTATTGAGTGCATGTCCATATGATATTTCAAATATAGTACCGTAAGATGGTCTCCTATCATTTACCCCTTTAGGTAAATAAGCAAAAACCATATCACATTGCTCTACATTTTCTTTTGTGTTGTGAAATATCTCTCCAGCAGATCCTAAATCATAACGAGGTTCGAGTACAGCTATATCAATAGGTATGTGGTCAGAAACATAGTTTCTCCACAAGTGAACCTCATCCTCAGAACATTGTTCAATTGGACCTGCCAAATAAACTATCACACTTCTCCACCATCTACCAGTGAATCTGGATCCTCTGGTACATTACGAGGTTGATCTAAACCCTGTACTTCTTCTTGTAATTTTTTAACTGCGTTGTTGGCAACAGTTAGTTTTGCTTCTAAAGCAATATTTTGTGCCAATAATGTACTTACTTTGTTTTGATAAACCTGCAAAACAGCGTTCACTTCCTCATTCATGTCATAAAAACAACTGCTCTATATATGCTAGAACGAACCACCATCTATGGTAATATTTTCTAATGATCTAGTGGTTCCTGAACAAGAAATTACTTGTGTCTGACCAGCACAATCATTGACATATAACCCACCTATCTCTAGATCTCCAGTAGTACTTACTGTCAGAACACTAGAAGACTCTGAAACTTCTGAACCTATAACAACTCTTCCTGCAGAATCATCCCAGAATACAGCAGCTTTCTTAGCAGAACCACTATAGTAGTTCATTATAAGACCAACGTCCTTATTAGTATCACTACCTAAAGCAGAACCATCTACAACTTGTAGTTCAAGAAGAACATCCTCTACAGTTGTATTGACAGTATTGATCTGTGTTACTGATCCACTGATAGTTAGATTACCACCAACAGATAAGTCACTTGTTACATTTGCTGTACCTGTAACTGTCAATGCTGATCCACTAAATGTCAGATTAGCACTATCTTCTAACTCTCCATCTGTACCAGCAGTAACAATTCTACCAGAAGTAAGATCACTTACTTGAGCAGTTGCGAAAGTACTAACACCAGTAACATTGACATTAGTTGAACTTAGATATGTTACAGTACCTACTCCAGATACATTGACTGCTTGAGCACCTGTTCCACCACTTTGTGCTTGATTAGGAGCAGTATCCCATGTCAATCCACCACTACCATCTGACTTTAGAAATCCATTATTAGTTGCTGATGCTGGAAATGTATATACTTGATCAGCTGCTAATGTTGCAGGAGCCTTTAGAGTTAATGTATTAGTACCGTTATTAGTACCCTCTACTAGATTGACTCCAGATCCCGTTGTTGTAGTTTCTTTTGTCCAGTAACGAGAAGAACCTATAATTTGGTTATTGGAAGTTGTAGAGTCAATACCAACATATAAATCATATTTGTCTATGGTAAAGCCAGGTTCACCTGCTCTTAATCCAGGTAGACTGGCAACGTTACCTCTCTTAAACTGAAGTACTGGATTACTCATTTGTTCCTACTTACCTTGTTGTATTTAGAATTCATGCCCAAGTTCCAGCATCAAGATCAATTTTATTATCTAGATCTTCACCAAGTGCTGATATGATTGAAGAATCAAATCCCGCAGGACCAGATTGACTTCCTGCTGCAGATTCAACTACAGCGTCTGGACTGATAAAGACAAAGTTATCTGCGTTTGGATCGTATGATAGAACAAAGTGAGTTCCTATTCCACTACCAATTGCAGTAGATACGATGTCAGTTATGTCTCTAATGTTTGCCACAGTGTCGTCCTGTTCTACTGTAAATTTAACAATGGGTTGACCATCTAATGCAGTGTCAGCATGGTCGGAAGTAATGCCAACATTAACAATCTGTATTGACATATCATGATGCCGTTGGGTTTACTATCACCTGTCCAGTAATAACTTTAGTTCTGATATTACTGTTGCGATTTATAATAAGAACATCATATTCATATCTTCCTGAAGTAATAATACCAGTCTGAGTATCACTCAGAGATATTGTTAGGTTACCTTTTGAAGGTTGACCGCCATAAGTAGTGGCAAAAGAAACGGAACCAGGAGCACCTGCCCATTTCCTCATCTTACAGGAAAAATCATAAGAAGTTAAATCTAGAGCTGTGTTATCCCTCTTCTTCAAATCAAAGGTAGAAGAAAAATCAGTACCTGCTTCTATCTGTATATTTACTGAGGGAACTGCCATATTTCTAGATCAGTATTTCTATTTATTCTTTAATAATAATTCCTTCAAAAGAGCAATTTCATTTCTCATATTATCTAATTCATCTTTTTGAATTAGTCTATGATTTTTTTCTCTGACATAACGATTATATGCAGTCTTATCGGTATTTAAGATTGCACCAGTCTTCTTATCTCTTTCGAGACCTTTGAAGTTTTTTACTTTCATTCTGTTTTGCATTAGGTCACCGCCACTGCTCTAAAGTCTAATAAACGAGGTTCTTCTGCCTGATTAGTAGAAGCAATATTTATTTTAATTTGGAATCCAGTAAACTGAGGTAAATTTTCAGCAGACCATTCATACTCAAGATACTGATCCTCAAGACTTGCAGCAACATTTGCGTTAGGAGTAGCGTCATTATTCTTAGGATCAATCATAAATCCAGCAGCATCTAAATTAGCATAGCCTGGGAAGTTCTCAAATACTCTGTCTACTTCACTAGCAGCATCTGCCCTCACCAATCTATAGAAACATCTAATATCTGATGATGCAGGTCTGTACGCAGCAACAAAAACTTTTAGTGATGTTGCAGCATTTTCTAATGGAATGATCTTCGTTACATAAGATAATTCATGAGTATCTTCTTGATAAGTATTAGATAATCTATTAGTAATGTAATTTGAAACAGGTGCGTTCAACTTATTCTGCGATACTGAGATAGAACTTCTAAATGCATCTACAACAGGCGATACATATCGATTTGTTGTAGACATTGTAAGATCCATCGTGAATGACTTAGATCCTGGTAATTGTAGAAGTTGTGTATTTGCTTGCTCATTTTCATAAGAAGCAATCATTCTAGGCTCAGTAAACTCAGTCGTATTAGTTAGAGAAATATCTTGGAATCCTTGATCATCAAATGATGTCTCAGAACCACTTACACTTGTAGCAGAAGTTGTTCTTGCTCTTGCTGTAAGAGAAGTTCTATCACATGTTGCGAATGAAATTGCAGGTGTAAGTCTATCAAACTGAATATTTGATGTTGCTCTACCTCTGTCTCCACCACCACTTTGATCAACACTGAAATTGATATCACCAGGAATATGGCAATGATATTGATCAAATGTTATCTTATCATCAAAGTTATTTGTAACCTCTTGAAGAATATGTTCTCTATTAATCTTACGTAATGAAACTCCTGATAGTTCTGCCTTTTGTATTGGAGCATCAATCTCATAAGTTCTAGCAAATCCACTATCAATACCACGACCAGTAATACCTGTGAGAGTATTATTGCCAATACCAGTATATGCAATCAACTCATCACCTAAAAGTGCATATCCAGGATTGCTTGCCGATACCTGAGAACCCTCAAATATATTGAATCCAGTACTACTTGCAACACTTATATTACCTGTAGAACTAGCAGCGTAACCAACAGTCAATCTAGTAGGTAAAGAATCTCCTGTTATACCAGCAATCTTCACTCTATTCAGTGCAGAGTGCATACTGTGCATAGGATGAGTTACCTTAAATATTTTACCAGAACGCTGATCAGTATTGACAGTAACTGTAGATGGAATAATACCTGTGACAGTTACTCCATATCCAAGAGTATTATCAAATACTTGTATTGCATTAGAAGTATTGAAGTCTGCACCACCGACACCTGTCAATAAGAATGCATTAATTCCAGTAGTAAGACCGACACTTCCTATAAAGTCTCTACCAAGACCTTTAGTTCCGATAGCAACTGTAAAAGTATCACCTTGAGCATATGCAACTCCTTCTGAACCTGGTTTGATAGTCATTGCTGTAACTACACCACCAGACACTGTTGCAATACCAGCACCGCCTGATCCTCTACCTGTGCGTCTTATAAAGGCAACATCATTATAAGTACCATCTTCATATCCAGTACCAGCATTAGTTAACCTTATAGCAGTATTACTTTGTCCAATATGAGATAATCTCTCAGCAACGTATCCAAAAGCAGTTGTATTGTTCTGTAATACCTTTTGTCCAATCGATAGATTGGTAGACATTTTTTCAATAGCAGATCCAATACCAACTAATGTACTTTTAGCAAAAGTTTCAATTGGATTATCAGGTAATTGGTTTCTAGCACCCCATTCAGTTAGTCTTGGACTAAACATCTTAAGTGTTCCAGGTTGATCTGTAAAGTTACATCTGTACAATGTATACTTCATATCTTCCATCTGAGATGCTGTCCAAGTAGAAGCATTTTGTGCCTTGAACAATGAACCAAGTTGAGGTTGTTTAGTAATAATAACTTTACCCAATTCTGATTCATTCAATGTTGTGATGTCAGATTCACCAACTTGTGCAATCCATTGATTATACTCATCAGTATCTGTAATAACAACTATCGCATATTCTTCTCCTTCCGATCTGCCAGGTAAGTATACTGGATTAGGGAAATAAACCCTTGTTGCTATAGAAGCATCATCTGAGACATTTACTTGTTGAGGATCGACTGTGACAATAGCACCCCCAATTACGTTTCTTGTTGGGTAACCATCTGCCATAGTTACAATTCTTACTGAAAGAGGAATTGTTTCTGATCTAGACTGGAAGAATAAATCAACAGCACCTAGGAATATACCAGGTTCTTCTGCAACAAAGAAACTTTGTGCTAAAGGATCATCATCATCATCATTCCAAACTGGTACTTCTACTATAACTTCTCTTACAACCTCAACATATTCAATCCTATCAACATATTGAATAACGGGTACAGGTACAGGTATTTCAACGTATACAGTGTTTGTTTCAACAACTGTTTCAACAACTGTCTGTACATCAACAACCACCCTTTCCTCAACAACTACATCTACAATAGTTTCATATACAGTGTTGGTATGATGGTGGTGAACATCATTTATAACTTCTACCTCAACCTCACGAATAACTTCCTCATAAATGATTTCTGGTGGAGGAGGTGCAGGTTCAGTTCTAGTCAGAGTTGTTTCTGTTATTTGTCCACCTTCTGAGAAGAAATTAGCAGCAGCACGACTAAAGTTTATACCTGGTAATTGTTCTTGTGGACGTATACTAGTAAGTATTGCTGTGCTTTCTCCGTTTTCAAACTCACCACTTGGAACATAAAATGATCCAAGTGCAGCACCTAAGTCATCACTAACTATTCTAAGATTATTGATTTCTGCTTCAGCACCACTAGTTTCTCCAACCAATCTCATTCCAATATCAGCTTTACCAAAGAAGGAACCGTCTGATTTTTGATTTAGAGATGAAGTATCAATATTCAGAACTGTTGATGTTTCTGAGTATGATGAAGAGAACCCAACTGTAGGTTCATATGGGTTTGTGTTTACAAATACTGTAGGTGCATTATAAGGACCACCTTTATGATTTGGTTGTGCTAACCTAAATCTAAGTTCTGTTGCTTGACTGGTTGTCTGTGTAGTAACAACTGATCCACGTATAGTCTCACCTACTTGGAAAGAACCTTGAATAGGAGTTACTTCTAAAAGTTTTGGTATAACATAACTCCTATTATCAATCATGTCAATTCCTTGGAATGTGACATGGTGTTCTGTAATTGGTTTTAATCTTGTTCCAACAAATTCAATATTTTGCTCCCTCATATTTGGAAGCAAATCTGTATCAAAAATAACATCATTTACATAACCAAGACCACCATCTTGTACAACTGATACTCTATCAACATATATGTCACTAGATGGGTTTAGAGTTAGATTACCCTGCCAACTACGCCACATATATGGGTTGACATTCTCAACTCTACTTGCAAGAATTTGATCCTGATAACCAACGAGATCATAATTCAATGTCAATAAATTACCAGTTCTTCTAACATTAGTTGAACCTAAATCTTGAACATATCTTGCATCAATAGTTGGATCTGGATCTTGAGTCAATCCTATAAGTTCATTAGATCCAACTAAAAGATCAATAGAATCAAAATGTTTTACTGAACCCAAAGTTCCTTCATCAACCTCAAATTTCAAAGAAGGTAATGACCTATCAGCAACATCATAGTTGTTGAAAGGATCTACAACAAATCCATTCTTGAATCTATCAAGTCCTGTATCTGGATCAGTAATAACCAAACTTTGTGTAGCATTTTCTAATAAAGATAGTGCAGTAACCTCCTCAATATTTTCAATACGAGTCTCAAGATCACCAATATCTTTCATAGTATAACGTTTGTTAGACCTGAAAGTAAGTTTTACATCTGTTCTAACATTGTAAACATATGGTTTATATTCTATTAGTGCTAATTCAAATGAATCGGGGATAGATTCTGGTTGTACTGGATGTATAGCAGGAGTACCTTTCTTTACAGTAAACGTACTATTTGGATTCAAGTATAATCTATCAGTTCTACCAAGATAGAAATTGTAATCGAATACTATATTTTCATCAGATACAAGAACATTAGGTACTGCTTGTCCACCACCACTAAAGTCTCTTGAATCAAATTCAAATGGTGATCTAGTTCCAGAATCAACAAATGGAGCTACTCTTGGTCTTAGGTCAATAACATCAGTATTTCTTATATTATCATAACTAGAAACTTTATCATAGCGATCTTTACTATAACTATTTGCAGTACATACATCACCAGAATCTTCAGAATTTATAGTGTAATAATCAAAGAATATCTTAAGTTGTCCTTGTGGTGCAGGGAATCCTTGCTTCCTAACAATACGTCCAAAGTCATAGTATTCTGCTCTTTGTCCAGGATCAACTATAAAGTTTTTTCTAATGTTTTTATCACCAGATGTAATTTGAGTTAGAGAAGCCTCAACACCAGATTCTTCAAATACAACTGTCTCAGTTTCTTTGAATCTATTAGTATTTTTGAAACAAACATCAACTTTAGTTGTACCATTTCTTGCAAGAACTATTGCAGATGCACCTGTACTCTTACCAATACCAACTTCACCTAGAATAATATCTGAGTTATTTCCACTAGGACCAGTAAATGATGCTAATGTTAGTGCTGGAATAGTTGGTGCTCCATTACCTGCTGCTTCATATACAGCATGGACTTCGACAATATCTGGATAATCCAGCGATAAAGTCATATCCTGAACTCTCTTACCCCAGATATCACTTGGATCCAAACCATCTGCAATTGAAGTTGTAATACCAGACCACTCCCTATCCGATCCAGTAATAGTAACTGATTGAGATCTAACAACTGTTTTTTGCTTAGACTTAACCTTATCCTTCTGTTGAGTTGAATGTACTACAACATTACTCTGAGATGCAGTAAGACCTGATAATGTAACACCTTTACCACCATTAGTAAGTGCAAACTGATCACTTGTTAGGGTTTCAATTGTTCCATCAGAATAGAATACACTATATCTTTCCTCATCAAAAGGATCGTAAATATAATCCGTTCCCGTCAAAGATGGTAAATCCATCTGACCACTACCATTTGTAGCTTGACCAGTATCTTCCTTTCTAATCTTTATAACAGAATCTGTAAGGTCTATAGACTCTACATTACTATGTGGTAGTTGTGCATAGAGGAATCCACTAGAAGATCCTCTTAGATTACATGCAACTATTTCAACTCCACTTACTGTAACAGAAGATGTTGGAAGATCTTTATCACATACACCACTGACATCATCAGGTGCAGCAGATAATGTTAGACTAGAAGTACCAACTACAGATACTACATTATAAACTGGATCAGAGATACCAGATAATTGATATCTAACTATATCCCCTACCTTGAATCTCGAATAAAATCCGCCAATAGCAGAAGTTACAGTAGAAATTCCAGGTGAACCTGAACCAACAGAAATATTTACTCCACCAGCACCAAAGTTATGCTTTGATTCTAGAATTACGTCAGCAGCAAATGTTCTACTTGCAGCAGTAGATCTAATTGATTTTACATCTGAAAGATCGTAATTAGTAACACTGGTTACTATTCTACAACCCATTCCCTTCCATGATTCGTGAATCCCATTGATTGCAATGGTTTCATTTACTATAAAAGTACCTGTAACTTGATGTAGTTCCAACTCAAAAAGACTAGATCCACCTGTCTTCAAGAAACCACTTGCTCCAGACTGCATACCTTGAATGTAAACAGGTGTAGTGATTGTAAGACCTTGGTTGATACCTATCTTTCCATCAGTCTGTATATCAAATAATGACGCTTCAAATACACTAGTGTCTCCAGTATATGCAGAATTTTGAAGTTTATAATCATATATTCTTGCTTTACCAATACTATTACCAGCAGCATTAGATTTAGTTGAACCTAATCTCGCATCACGTAAATCAACATAGTCAGAATTAGAAGCAGCTAATTTTACTTGAGCACCGTTTAGAGTATTGTTTACTCTTAATATATTTCCTGCTTGGAAAGGTATGGCGTTGCTCTTGACAAGTTGTGTTGTTCTTGGTTTTTCTATATCAATAATTCTAGATCCAACTACTTCACACTCAAATCCTTTTACATATGCTTTACCAGGACCAATCCTAAGATTCATTAAATCTTTTGATGGTACGTTACCTTTATATGTTTTTTCTTCTGAAAAATAAGTTCCAAAAATACTATACCTATCGTTTAGACATTCTGTAGGAGTTAGACTAAATCTATTGACATAGTAATCTCCACTTTCATCATGTGTTCTTCTAGCAAGTTCCTTTGCTAATTCATTATATAATGTTTTATCTACAATCTTTTCTTTCTTACCTACTTTAGATCTAAACAACTCAATAAAATTCTCATCATTGAAATCTTGAGGTAGTTTTTTAGTAAGTACTAAACTAATTTTTAGTCTATCTGCACCAGGAGCAGTATAGTTAGAGAAACCAGCAGCATTATCATATAAACTATCATCATCAACAGCAGTAACAATCTCTTCCTTTACAAGGAATCCTACTCTATATGATGGTCTATTATCATACTGATCTAATATAATTGTTTCTTGTTGAACATCAACAAATGCACCACGAGCAAAGAAAACACCCTTAGTTACTGTAAATGCTGATCCAATAGCAGTTGCACCACTAGAAATACAATTAGCAAAATCAGAACCTGTTCTAATAGTGGTAGCACCATAAACGAAAGTAGATAATGAAATAAGAGTTTCACCATCTAAGAATTTTGCAGTCTTACCATCATCACCACTCCTTTCATACTTGATGTATAATGTAGTGTGATTTGTAATCGACTCTGATGCTGGAAGAAGTTTCTTTACTGTAGCAATAACACCAGAAGTCTTTCCTTTTATCCTCAGATTTTGTAAAGCTCGAAAATATAATTCTATAGGTATACCAAAAAATGTAGACTCAACTTTAACGCATGTGTATTCATTATCATAATGAACAGATCCAGGAATAACCACAGATCCTTCTTTAAACATATGACGACCAAACTTTTCAACCTGATTCTGTAAAATCGATTGTAAAGTTGTTAGTTCTCTTGCCTGTACTGGAGTTCCAGGTTTGAATAATACTCTATTAAAGTTCTTCGATGCTTCAAAGTCATCAAAGTATGGACTCGCATTTAGATTGGTATTTTGTGGCATTGGGTCAGAACTCTAATACGATTTTGATGTCTTCTCGTTGGTTTGTGGCTCTCATAACTTCAGGTCTGTTATCAATGTATATAATGTCACCAGAGTGTTTTTTGATCTCTGGTTCAGCAAGACCATTAGTAAATGATTGACCAAAATAATATGTCTTAGAATTTACTATTGTTGATACTCCAACAAATCCTGTATCAATAGTCAACGTTTCTGTTCCTGAAGTAGTTGCTACAATGAGACTTGTAGAACCCCCAGATCCAGGAGTGTTATTGAACTTATTTAGACTGTAACCATAAGTGGGTTTAGTACCAGAAGAATTATCTGTAGCAAGACTTCTATCTTGCCAATATTTCAACACCTGTGTTGTACTATCGTAAGATACAATTTTACCAATAGCAGTTGATCCAACACCAACAGTTTGTGTTATAGTTCCATCAAGTGATGGTATCAAAGATGATGCTGCAGCACCTTCTACTTTTATAGCAGGTAAATTGACAACTGAGGATGCTGTTAGTAAATTAGTACTACCATTCTCTAGTGGATTTTTTAGAATACCTATACGTGCAAACTGGTTTCCTGTTGGAAAGTCTGGGTTTGTTACGTCAGCATTCTCAATTCTAGAATAAACAAGAACCTTATTCGATCCAAGTTCTCTATAAACATCACCGCCATGTCCACCTGGAGGTGGAATAATTACTGAGAAAGAAGCACCAGCACCAGTAACAACAGAATCTAAATCTAAAGTTGCGAAAGAATATCCAGATCCACCATTCGTTACCTGAACAGCAGATGGTTTACCATTCAAGAAAGTAACAGATGCTAAACCACCGTCACCATCTCCTCTGATAGGAACATTATTTTTTGTACCATTGAATTGATATGCAGCATTAGTTACATCTTCAATTGTGACAACTTCAATCTTACCATCAACAGCAGCATTTCTTACATCAACTACATCAGTATTATTTACCCAATCTGTTGGTACAGGCATAAAGTTAGCACTGTCAAATTTCAGAATTTCTGAAGGTTTTATAGTGTAAAGATATTTCCAAATATAACCATCACTTTCAAGTCTAGGTTGAAGGTCGGTATGAGTTGGTTGTTGCAAAGAAACAATTCCTTTTCCATTGTTTGATGGAGCAGCACCATTGTATATGCAACTATAAACTCTATAATCCTCATTCATTACATAGTAATTTGAGCTGTATAGATTACTAGAACTGGTCTGAGGACTCAATCTACTGATGCTATAATCATGACGATACATCTCGTATATCGTACCACTTAGCCAAGAAGTTTTATTTACAACTCTTAGAATGTCATTAGATGTGACTTTTTTGGCAGAAATAAGAGTATCATAGATGTCATCATACTCATCAAAATTATCCACTGGTGATGGAGTATTTGTATTCCAATCTGTTGCAACTTCTGTTGCATTAGGAAGTCCTATAAAGACATAATAACTGTTATCAGTCGTCGAAATTCCACTTACGAAATTTGACGCATTCAGTACTCTAATCTGATCCGTGATGACGGCTGGCATTATTTTGAAACTTTTTGTTTATTTATGTGTAATCTAAAGATAATTTAGTAGATCTTTGAATTTGAGGTGCAGTTGACAACCCAGTCAATCCATTTGAGGTGTTGCATGTATACGCTGCACCAATAGCAGAGCATGTCCATTTAGTCCAACTATAGTTGCCATAATTATATCCTTGACCAGAGCCAAGTCCAACTGCAATTCCATGGGAACCTGTGTAACGAGTCCTGACACGGAGAGTTTGACCAATACCAGTAACAGAATGGCATTGGTAAACACCATCACAGAACTCAGTACCAACACCAACAGTAGCATTACCAGAAGAATTACGTGCTTCTACTCCTTCCCCAACATTGGAATTTGAAATTATAAAGTAATCACCATTAGTAATGGTGCTCTGTGACTTACCACCATATTCAGTTACTCTATGTGGAGAGTTCAATGGTATATGGAATTCAAAGGTTATAAAACTTCCTTGAACACCTACTCCAGTGAGAATACCATCATCACCAGTACAATTTGCACCAGTAATAACTGTCTTAGGATAATTGAATCCTGTGCTTCCAAATCCTGTATCGTCTTTATCAGTATCAATAATTTTCAAAGTCAAATTAGTAGCATCTGGTTCTTCAGTTCGTTTGAATCCAATGATACCTGCATCTGTATAGAACGTAGTAGCATTTTTACCAATATCTTGAATTATACGTGCAGCAGGATAAACATGACCAACATACAAATCTCTTGCTTTACTTACTACTACACCATCAACAAATTTATCATTCCTTTGTTTAGACCAAGAGAGTGGTCTCAAAGGTGTCTTAGATGAACTAATTCCTGGACCTCTGTATAGAGTAGTCTGAATTGTATCTCTAGAACTGATATTTCTAACAATACGTTCATCCTGACCTGCTTCTGGATTACTATCGATCTCAATAATATCTCCAGTCTTCAAACTAGGGGTAGCAGTCAAAGTCCCCACATCAGCATCAGTACCTCTGTAGAATAATATTTGAAGTTTAGCACCTTTTTTAGGTGGTTCTGTAAATGCTATTTGAGTACCACCACTATAAGTATATGATTTACCTGGTTCTTGAAGAACATCGTCTAAAAATATCAAAAGACTATTTTGTATAATAACGGGAACACCAATATCTTTCTCAAAACTAGTAGCTGCTCCATCCTCCGTTAAAGTAAATACTGTTCTAGCACCATCAAAATCATCTGAGAAATCATCTAAAATTTGTAGTTTACCTAAAACCCATCCAGAAAAATTATCATCCATAGTATGCTTAACTTTGAATGTAGTTGGTAAGAATGCTGCACCAGCAAACTTATAATCGTTTCTTTGGTTCACTGGAGGCATTCCAACATCTATAGAAACTGTTGTACTACCAACTCCAACAATAGCGGTACTTATACCCGAAACAGGATCAGTTGATCTTGGATACTTATGAAGCGATGTATAAGTATCTTGCGAACATGTGAATCCAATACATTCATTTTTTAGACTCACACCCATACCAACTGTCAAAGTATGAATACCAATAGCAGCAGTTAGTATTCCAACATTTGCATTATATTCTGCATGATAAATTTTATATTCATCACCACTAGCAACATCTATAAATCCTTTTTCAATGAGAGTTGGATCAGTATTGATACCACTTTGAACAGTTAAAATTTCACCTACACTATATCCATATCCCACATTTGTCAATTCCCAACCTTTCATTTGAGTAAGTAAAGTTGCATCCAAAGCAACTGATGCTCCTATACCCGTCAAAGAACTTACTAGTGCAACGTCATCATATCCAATAGGAGAATCAAATTGAACGTCAGTTGGTTTATTGATAACACCACCACTACCATATGTTGTTGCAACTGTATGTACACCTACATTTACAGAGAACTTTCTTACACTTGGTACAATCTCAACAACTCTTGCTCCTTGATAACCAACTTCATCTGGGAATGGGAATGAATATGTTGAACTACCATCACTCATATTGATACCACGCAATACAACCCTATCACCAACTGCTAAGTTGTGATTAGCAGATGTTGTTACAGTCATGATACCTGAGTTTATATCATGAATTGCATTTGATACTGACTTATAGTAGTATCCCTGACCATCCTCAGTTATATCAATTGTTTTTATATGACCGACTTCAGTTGTAAATGTACCAGCAGCACCTGTAGTTGCACCACCACCGAATACTCTGAATCTGTATGTAGTCTCATTATTATTTCTATATCCACTACCAGTGAAACCCATACTAATATTAGATACAACTCCTGATGAGTTGATTACAGCACTACCAACACCAACAACTCTTGGTTGATATCCATAACCATTTTCCCATTCGTCAATACGTGTAATAATACCTCTTCTAGGTAAATTATTAGAGTTTACATCAGAAGTGCTATATGTCTCTGCTTCTTCTGTACTCTCATTACCAGTAAATGTTATAGTAGTAATACCAGTTGCAGCATCACCATCTAAATTATAATCTATACCTGGTCTTTGAAAAATATTGTTTATCAATATAGGACCAAAATCAGTAGATAGTCCAGTGGTATTAACACCAGCACTCTTGATTGTAAAAGTCTTACCTATTCCAGTAAATCCTAAAGAAATATCATCTAAGACAACATTATCATGATAATCGGATCTAGTGAAAACTCTACCTTGGAATGAACTACCGTCAGTAGAATCAGAAAGTATTATTTTATGAGTTCCAATACCAGCAGTTGTTAGGTCAATAGATTCTCCAGATAAAGCTTTTCCTCTATCATTTGCAAATGAAAAGTTATTTGAAGAATTTTTGATAATAAAATATTCTTGGTTTTCTTCTAATGGTAATGGTGGATCAAGAGTTCTAAGTTTTACTCTAGTACCAGATTCTAAACTATCTGATAGTAAGTTAAATGAGTTTGATGTTATATCTATGGTTATAGATGATATTCCTATTTCTTCTCTATTACCACCATAAGGCACATCTGAAAAGAAAATTTTATCATTTATAATATTATAATCACCAGCTAGCAAATGTATAGTATCACCAATTTGATGAGCAAATTGTTTTGTACCCATCCATGCACGATCAACTAAAACTTTATTAGGAACACCATCAACCCCAATAATTTGGATACGCATTATCTCATCATTAACTCTTATCAAATCATATCTACTAAAATTACCTGGATCATTGAATAAAATTTTTGTACCAATTATATTATTTTCACATGTAGTAACAGTACCAGGACGATCAT
>Ga0181380_1000657_pt1 | contig 15357 bp, 11 predicted proteins | sample 3SPOviralmetaG_FD_130116 | JGI IMG/M metagenome (GOLD analysis project Ga0181380, IMG submission 130116) | Marine viral communities from the oligotrophic San Pedro Time Series (SPOT) site, San Pedro Channel, CA, USA - 3 SPOT_SRF_2009-08-19 | ecosystem: Environmental > Aquatic > Marine > Strait... | reverse complement strand
TTTTATTCTGATTTTCATCTATATAGAAAAACTGATCAGTTGCCTGATCATATTCATATCCAGATGAATCTAGATAGTCAGGAGCTTTTAAACTTTGAAGTCCAAGATCATCTCTTAAAGTTGCTACAGAAGGAAAGTCCGAATGAAAATTTCCAACAACTGCATCATAAGAATCAAAAGCTTGTGCTAAACAACCGGACTTTTCATCACATATATATGGATTCCTTCGATCATTTAAAGCAGCAAAATCAGCATCTGTAATTGTAAAGTCCCCAAGATATACTTGATCAACTTCACCCATGTTTTGATATTTTTCTAATCCATTTCGCGCCATAGGAAATCCATCTTGTTTAAAATCATTCATAGCAATATTATTTAATAACCAAATAAGATCATCTTCTGAGTAGTTTCTTAAAAGTCTATCCTTTATAAAACTACTATCAGCTTTTCTTAATATTTCTTTACTTATATCCTGTGTACCCGCATCATAAAAACCTTGTTGAGATAATTCAAATCTAAGAGCATTTAAATCTGATTTGTTTTCATCAGGTTCTAAGTCATGATGTGTTTGTCCTTCATAGGTTTGTAGTCTAGAAACTAACTCATTTATATCAGATTGATTTAGTCTATTTCTACTTTTTCTATCAGGTTCAAAATTTTGTAATTCAGCATGCCCATATTCATGAGCTATTACAGAACTTCCATCATCATAACCATATTTTTCTGTATCGTTTGAATCATAAATTATAAGATCATCAGGTGCTGAATACATAGAACCCTGAATAGTATAAGGTTCTCCTTTCAACAATTTTGTGAATTGTTCAAGAAGTCCAGGTTTTTCTCTTTGAACCATATAACCAGTATCTTCTACTTGACTTGCTCTCAAACCCCTTTCATCTTCTGGAGAATCATAACCTGATGACTCTAATCTTTCTAAATATTTAGGTGAGTTTATATAATCAAGAATAAAATCTTTTGCATTACTATTTTGAAATACTCTATTTGGATCTTCTGGTTCAAGAGCATCAAATAATTCTTCATAAAAACCTCCTCCGTTTTGAGCCATAGGCATTTCAAATACCATGTCACCAGGAAACTTATAGTTTTCTTCAGGAAACATCATTTGACTATTGCCTAAGTTATCAATACCAAATACAGGAAACTCTACATCTTCCATGGTAATACTACCTGAAGGAATAATATTAAAGTCATTATTGACATCCGCTGAATCAAACTTGAATCCATCTGTTGATACAGCACCCGTCATGTACTCAATGATCTCATTAGGTCCCCCAGGTAAACCTCTTCTAGTATATTTGTTAAAATTTTTCATTATCTAAATGATGATTGTAATTTAGTAGTATTCATTTTAAATAATATTTTTCTATCTGTTGACATTCTTTTTGATAAAAAAATATTGTTTTGATAATGTCTAAACTTCTTTCTTTGAAGTTGTGGTTTATTATAATCTAAATTATTTAAGTTTAATAATCTCTTATAACCACTGCCATCTGTATTAAATATTGTTTGTTGAGAGTTTGTAAACTCACCTCTATCATTAGTGATATCCCAGAACTGATTTATTCTATACTTCTGTTCTTCTTTAGAGTATAATATATCTATACTTGATGGATTTATAATAGGATACTGTTTTGCTGCAAAAGGATCTTCTTTTGGTGTAAGATTTAAATTAAGCTGACCAGATACTTGTTCAGAGTTATATATTATTAGCTCATCAAAATTAAAATCAAGATCGTGGAATCTATCACTTGCACATGCGTTTCCTAAAATACCATTGTATACATATGCCTCTAACTGATATTGAAGACTTCTTATAGTAGCTACATTTATACCCGTAGTAACAGGCACTTCTACCTCAAAAGGATATGACTCTCCATAATAGTTATGAAATAAATCACATCTATCATTATGTCTCCATATACTAGCTTCACCATTTGCTTTAGTCTTAGTTGTAAAGAAATGATCTGTACTTGGCATAACTAATTCAGGATGCCAATCATGAAATGATATCCAAACTTTTGCTTTAGGATCATAACTAACTGTCCAAGATACATCGTCAAAGAAAGTTGGATCACCAATTTCAATCTGTGGTTTAACTGGTGGATCAGTTGGAGTTGTTGGTGCAGGTGTTGTTCTTCTTCTATCAACTCCTGCTCTTACAAATCCTACATCTTTATCAAAAGTAATATCATTTACAAATTGATCTTTAACTCTATAATCTTTCTTACAGAAGTATACAATGTTATAATTCTCATCGTATATAACCTGACAACCAATACCTACAACTGGATTATCCGCTAACGGATGCTCTTCCATTTCAGGATACTGTGCAAGTAATTGTGATGGTAAATAATTATTAAACCATTGCTTCATACCTGTATCACTAATTGCAGCAAGTTGACCTGTATATTGAAATATCTTACCCTGCTTTTGAGATATAAAGAATACACCAAATGGAGTATTAAGAACACCTCTTGTACTTTCTGCAGAACCATGCTCATAACCAGACTCAGAGTTAACTATGTTTTGCATTGGTTGTTCAAACAAACCACCATCGCCAATAGTAACCTTTGTGCCTAAATCAGTTTGTAACTGATCAACACCTGAAAACATTCTAGGAGACTGATATGGGAATAACATAATAGCTCCTGTTCTATTTATAGGTTTAATAACTGTAACCTTATTTACAAAGTCTTTATAGTTATTAGGTAAGAACACTCTCCAGAAATCTTTCTTAGCTTCATCTTGTGCAGGTAAAGAATAAATTAATCTCTTAGGATAAAATGTAAAACAGTCTTCTGCAACATTAGGATCATAATCTCTTTGTTGTACAGCTCCAAATGAAACTAAGTTTGTTATAAATCTACTTGCACTAAGTGAGTAATCATATTTAAAGAAGTTTGATTCTTTAACTATATCGGCATGAAATAATTCTTGAAGATCATTATACTGATAAACATCATAAAATCTTTTAGCTCTATCTTCTTGATAATCTCTTTGTGCTAAGTTAACTTCTGACTCTACATAAAAATCTTGTATACCACAAATGTGGGTATAGAAATATGCAGCAGTCATTAAAAAGAATTTGTTAGGATCATTAATAGGTATAGTACCAAGAGTAATACTATCAAAAAATGAACTTAATCCGGCACTAGCTGGATTTCTATCTAAATTAAATTTATCATTTATTTCTACTTCAGGTGGATTGCCAGTAATAGCTTGAAGAGGTGCAGAAGCTAGATCAGTTATAAAACCCTTTAAACCTTCATTTAAATCTACAGTTGTAGAATCAACCCAATATCTAGGAAAAGGTATGTTTATATAGTTTAAGTATTGAAAAGTAAAACCATTTGGTTGACCATTTAAAAACTTACTAAATATTGGCATTATAGTTTTCTCTGTATGTCTACCAACATATGTATCTCCTCCAAATAAAGGACCTGTTGACTCTTGCCTACCTGACCACTCTTTTATGCAACCTCTTATAGGTACTTGTTTAATACCTTCAAGTTGACCATATTGATTTTCAAACTGAAATTTTAATGCGCCATAGTTAACTGATATATTTCTCTTCCAGGTATTAGTTAAATATTTATAAGCTCTAAATCTTTCACGACTAGCAATACTAAGGTCTAGTTCCTCTTCAGTAACTCTACCTAATGATATTCTTGAATTATCTATTACAGCTGTAGGATCTGGTAAATCTTTATCGGTTTGAACAGCTACTGTATTAGGTCTAAATAAATTATTTATTTTAAATAACTCTCCGTTAAAAGCATCTCCAAAGTTTTGAAATGAAGATCCAATGTATGCAGAATCTAAATTCTTTGATCTAAATCTATCACCTGGAGCAATAGGATCATTATTAAAATAAAATCCTTCAGATATATATTTTAAATCTAAATTATGAAAAGATGAAAAATTTAAAATTGCATTTATAATTTCTTGACCTCCTTGACTAACTGATTGCAAATACATGCTTAAGCCATACAAAATTTTCATACCATTTGGCAATCTATCATATCTGCTTCCATCCAAAGTAACACTAGTACCTCCCCCCGTAGTCCCAGGACTTTGACCAGCGGTTGTTAAATTATTTTGCGCTATATCATCAAAACCATCTGATAATAATTGACCAGTTGTTAATTTACCTACTGGATTTGAATTAAATAAACCATTTTGTGGAAGTGTAATTTTTAGTCCACCTTTAAAATTAACTTTTAAACCTCTTCCATATAAATCAGTTGAGTTATCAAAATCTTGGTTAGCCAATCTTGCAGCAGATTGTTGTGAAACAGCTTTGCTAGTTGCATTTTTAGAAGGTGCTAAATCACCTGTACCATCAATTGCACTAGTTGCTGGATTTACACCTTTAACAAGCAAACCCTCTGTAAGTCCAGTTGGATCTTTTTGATATATAAAGTTTTGATTTTTATTTACGGTTGTAGGTAAATACCTCGTTGGACCTGTTGGACCAGGAAAAAGACCGCCAGTACCAATTCTAACAGTACTACGTTGAGCACCAACATAACCCAAATAATTCATTTGCATTGGAGCAGAAGTTCTAGAAGTCTTACCCTGCATGTCTTCCATTGCATAACCCATTCCTAAAACTATTGCAAGAAGAATTGCATTATTTCTTAATAGTTTAAAACCTGGATGATTTTCTGAATGAGTAAACCTACCTGTTGATTCACCATTTCTTTGAGCATATAATCTTGTTTCATATGCATTTAAAAATGGTCTTTTAAATGAAAGCTCCGGTGAATGAAATGTAAATACATCTTGTTTATATCCAGTTAATGGTGGTGCGTTTTCTATAGTAGTAGGATACGAACTATTTACTTGATTTAAAATTGGATCTACATTTAATGGAACACCTTGGCTTCCATTTGGTAAAGGTATTGTTGGAGGTTCCCAAAAAAATACATCACCAGGTCCAGTTCGTGTACCATTAGGAGTTCCATATTCATAACCATCTAGTTCATTATATGGATAATTAGGATATAAAGTTTGATTTGATACTGAATTTGTACTAAAGCTTGTTCCAGCAGTAGGTAAATACTGACGCATATTCCTAAATATTCCTTTAGCAAGAATAGACTTATTACCTTCTCTTGATCCTCTTAGTATTTCATAACCTATGATGTTTGTTATTTGTGTTCCATCATTAAATACAGGTCTTTGAATATTATTAAATTGAACACCTAATAATCTAATCTTTTCATTAGCACTTATACCATCAGTTAAATACAATAAAGATCCTAAATCTTCATTAGGCATCTTATGATGACGTATGTGTTCGCTGCATAAATCAAACTCAGATCTTCCTGGAATATTAGCATTCCAAACATCAGGTTTATTAGGATATCTTTCTGATGATTGCCAATAAGCCATTTCACCTCTAGCTATAATAACTCCTGGATCTACAGGATCATTAAGATCAACAGGTTGCCCAACATTAAGTATATTTACATCAGCTGTATTATATACTTGAAAGTTAAGTTCTCCAGTATCAAGAACATCACTACCTGTTGCTTGAGCATATTCATCACCAGATAGTTGATCTCCTGGTTGAGGTTTATTACTAGTAAATTGAGTTTGTCTAGGAGCTCTTCCAGGAATGTGATATGAGCTAGATCTTTCTCCTGTATTATATATAAAGCGTATAAAGAAAGAATACACCTCATCTCTCATATATCCAACTTTATTACCACCATTGTAATAATAATTAGCAGGATACTCTGCTACAAAAAACTGAGATGTAATTTGATTTGCTAATGGTTGGTAATTAAAATTAAACTGCTCGGTTGGTCCTGATCTAATAAGAAAATCACCAACTACATACATCTGTTCAGACTTTTCGTAAGCAGGTCTAATTAATGGTATTCTTGATAATGGAATAGTTACTAATGATTGATCTATAAAATCTATTTCAATGCTTACTGTATTAGTACTATATAAACCAATTCTTTTAGCTACAATCTCCTGTTGATTATTGCTTAGTATTACTAATTCAAACTCTTCAAAATCTTGATCAATATTATCAAAGGTTACTCTTAGAGAACCTGTATTTGATTCATGATCAAATAAAGACTGAAGATTTGATATTCCAATATAATCTCCTTGAACTTGCCCATTGACTGTATAAGCAATAAATGCTTGATACATTCCATTTCTTAACTGACCACCTGACTCACCTTTTATAAGTCTTACACATGGTGTATCCATTAAAGGTGCTAGTCTAATCTTATCACAATCTAGTTGTAATGGTAGTGCATTTTCATATATAACACATGGATTTCCTGGAGTAATTATTTCGTCCTGTATATACGGTACATTATCTACATTTAATGAGCGTGATGGATTTCTACCATCATCAAAATATATTTGCCAAGTGCAGTCAAAGTTTTCTTTTGCAGCACCAGTAATAAGATTCTGCTTGTTAAAATTTAAACAGTCATCCTTTACAAGAGTAATATACTTACATTCACTGTCATCAAATCTACCTATCTCTGAGTTTGAGTTATCTGTAGAAAATATAATCCACTCATCTGCATATAAATGTATTGTACCTATGATTGTATATGGTACTATACCGCACTCTAAGTTAGCAGGTTCATTACCTAAAACACCAACATCGCCATCTGTAGAATTATTTATAGCATTCCTAGCATGGGTCCAAAACTTTGTATCCATGTAAGATCTATATGTATCTTTTACAAGACCTCCTAGAAAATTATTATTTATATCTAAAGAAGTATTTGAAAAAGAAGATGTTCCGGATCTTCTAGATCCTGTAGATTTTTTACTTGTAGATTTCCTGCCCTTTGCCATAATTACCTATTAAATAAAAGTTCCACTTTTAAACATATTATAATAGTTGTGATATTGAGCTCTTCTATTAGTCCACCAAATCTTTTGCATCTCTTTAAAATTGGGTGTATTAATAAACCCTAATGCATTATTTCTAGCAGCTCTAAATCTACCCTCTATTAAACTAATCTGATTAGCAACATTCTCACCAGCAAATAACATATTCTCAAGTATGCGTTGCTTTAATGCATACTCATAATACTCATTACAATATGGATGATCAAGTACTAAAAGATTACCTTCATTATCTTCCATAGCACCCTGATAGCTAATATATACACAACCAGTATTAAAACTAGTTACCATAAAACCATCTTTTATTTCTGCTATGTCAGGTGCTTGCTCGCTTATATTTGGGCAATCACAAACCTTATCATTTACATTTTGAATTCTTAGAGGTACAAATGTTGAATAACTTTTATACTCACCACCACCTATTCTTTGAATTAATTGAAACTCATTTTTGTCTTCACAAGTTTTAATTACACATACGTCTCTACACTCCTCATCACCACATGGTCCAGATTCTCCAGGAGCAGGTTTATATGGTACATCATTAGTAGTATCTATAACTGTACCTCTTGGAAAATTTTGTATTACAGTAAATTCACCACAACGAAATCCATAATTTAAATATGCAAAGTCAGATGGTAATTGTGCTTTTCCATGTTCTACATCAAGAACTACTTCTTTAGTTCTATGTATTCTAAGTCCAAGATCATAGTTAACTCTTGTAGCAACCTTAATAAGTTGCTGTGGTTCAATCATACCCTCTAAGGCATAATTAGAAAAATCAACCATTACATCTTCTAATAGCTGATCAAACGTTCTATATTTTTGTGATACGCTCATTATCTATGTATGTTTATTTTATCATCATTAGTATCACTAGGAATTCTAACACCATTGATCATAACAGTTAATACTTGATTTTCTATTTCAGCAAGTAGTGCATCTGGTATATAAAGTTCTTGTTCATATCTTGGTTTACACTTATCACTAGAGTCACATAACCATTCTGATATATCATCATCAAATACTCCTTCTAATCTTATTGCATCCCATTCAACGTTGGGTAAATACAAGTATCCATCTAAATACCAAAAGTATTTTCTCTTATTGTATTTAAATGACGTTGTTTTAGTCATTGATACATAAGTACCCGGTTGTGTTGGTTGAAGCTCTACAGAGCCATCTATGGAGCTTACAGTCCTAATCAGTGGACCCCAATACCCTTCAATCATATTAGGAAGTCTGTGAAGTGTTCTTTTTATTGTACATCCGCTTGCAATACCTGTACATTGAGCTTCTACTTTATCTACCTCAATCAATTCAATAAATGGAAGCAGTTTCCATATTGCATTAAACTTCATAAGTTTATTAGCACTATCTTGTCTGCGCATAAATAACTGCGCATACTTTAGTATTAAACTGTATATATATCTATCAGTTACAAAAGCATCTTGTGTTTCTGCTTTAACTTGATTACGCACCCGTGATATAACTTCCCCTATAGTTGTCATAACTTTATTTTTTAATATTAGTGTACATCTGGGATACCCTAAATCTATTCTTTACTTTGATATACTTTATCCAATTCTTAGGATAAGTTTTAGCTACAAATCTTTTAAAAGTTCTACAGGCTGTAAAACCCCATAGTTCTCTATTTTTAAATCTATACTTAGTAGACCAGTTAGTATAAAATATCTTAGCTACATTACCATCTGTTTCCCAGTTTTTATTTTTAAGAACTTTACCATGTTCACCTGAAATAGCAAAGTTTGGATTAGAAGACTTTGCAGGTGGGCATGTACCAATAAAAATATAACCTAATGATTCAGGTAGTTCCACACCATCTCTATTATCAACAGCAGCTTTATATAACCTACCATTAAATATTCTGATAATTTCTTTTAACTTAGTATTATCAATATCAGAATACATAGGTTTAGATTCTTTAAAAAGATTAAATGTATTCTTATTTAGAAGACTCAACCTTTTATGTCTAAACCTAGGAGCTTTAAGATCCGGCTTATTAAACTTATTCATAGTCACTATATTTATAATTTACAAAAAAAAGGTCACTTTTAGTAAATAAGCGACCCTCTAATTACACTGAATAAGTCAATTCACATATATTACCCATACTACAATGCTGAAGTTCTAACTTACCCGACCTTCTATTGCCCACATATTTGTTGTGATAATGATAATAATCTGTGCCTGATAAACTAGGCATAGTCTTATGAATAAATCCTGTATTCTCCCCGGTAGTCTTATACTCTACTTTTCTATTAGTGTGATAATGTCCTGTAAATAAAGTTCTATTTCTAGTCATACCCCATTCTTCAGGAAACTCAGTAGCATATACTAGAGGTGTATTCTTAGATGGAACATCACCATGCTCAAATGCATTAAAGTTATCGTGCCATACATGCACCTTACGTTCTGTATATTCTATATCAAATATTATCTCATCAGATTTAATAGACTTTGATAGTGCATGTGCTAAGTGGAATGATGAAAGGCGATCATGATTGCCAGGAATGTAAACAACAGTAAGTAAATCACAGTGTGCTTTTATATAGTTAATAGCCCAGTGCATTGCATCAAACGCTTGAACATAAGCTTCTGTAGCAGTTGCACAATTATTCAGTGCTGTACCTTTTGTAGTTGATCCATCAAATGTATCCATGTTTATTAGATCACCTCCTACTACAAAGTACATATGAGAAATAAAATGAGATAATGTTGCTCTTTCAATCAAACTTATTATAGTGTTCTCAAAATCTGCATCAATAGTTTCATTACCCTCTTTACCAAAATGAATGTCTTGTAGTGACATAATACCACATACTTCCATTTTATTTTCTGAAAGTTTATCAAAATCTGGTTGAGGTATATTATAAACCTTTGGCTCCCAGCTATCCAATAACTCTTTAAAATATTTTTCTGTTTGATCTTTTACTCTACTAACTAAAGCAGATACTCTCCAGTGATCTCCCATTTGTTTATTCCAATAGGATGATAACTTCCACTCTGCAGTATCTATGTTTAACAGGTCTATTATTTCTTCAGGACTCTTTGGTTCGTGATCAAATATTCCTGAAAGCTTTGCTTCTCCTTTATCTAAGTTAACTTGTTGTTCAACTTTATCTTTTAATTGTTCAACTTTATCTTTTAACTTCTCTGATCTAATTTGATCTTTTATGTATTGATACTTTTCAACTGTAATACCCAATCTTTTAGCACAATGCTTATTAGACTTTTTCCAGGCAAATGATTTTATTACTCTATCTCTTAGGTTACTCATAAAGAATTTTATTTAAAACTACAAAAGATTGTTTAATAAAAAGGGGGTCTTTACAACCCCCTCCCAACTTACGTAGTGAAAAACCAACAAAACACTACTACTGTTGTTATGCCGCTGCTGTAGTAATAATTACTTCAACACTATCACAAGTTGCTGCTCCAGCATCTGTAGATTGAACTTTCAATCTATATGATGTTGCTGCTGCTAAACCTGTAACTCCAAATTTTAATGTTGTACTTGGAATATCTGCTGTATTCTGTTGTACATATGATACTGGTGTCAATGCAGATAAAAATACATCAAAGTGATTAGTCAATGATGATGTACCACCCCATACAATATCTGCACTTGTAGCTGTTATATTCTCTACATATACATTATATGGTGCATGATGAACATTATTTGCTGTACATGCACCTACACCTGCACTAATCATAAGAGCTAATTTTTGAACAATAGCATCTAAACGCTCGCCTGTATCTACTCTAATTGTCTGACCTCCAGTAGTAATCTCAAATGTAGTACCACAATAACTTACACATTCTGCACAAGTTATGTCAGCACATCTTTCAGATCCTGTTGAACAGTTAGTATAACTACATGGTGTAGTTAAACTATTGTTAGGACAATCACACTGAGAACTAATTTTATTACATGTATTACAAGACATTTCTTATTGTTTATGGTGGGCATGAAGCATTGCTACCTCCTTTAGCTGCCGCTGTTAAATCTTCATCAAATCTAGTTCCAGCAAAATCCCAGTCAGCTGGTGGAGTATATCCTTGATCCAACATCATTAACCATTTTTTGCTAGAAAGAGCTTCTATTGGTGTGCTAGTTGTAGTTTTAGAACCCTCATAAGGATTAGATGCTGAAGCTGATACACCATTCATTAAATATGCTGTTACATCTACAGCTGTCTTAACACCATACTCATATGGTTCAATCATTCTAGCATAGTAAGATGCTAAACCTTGTAAAACTGCTGCTGCTTCTGCTGCTGCTGGACCTCCAGTTGTAGGATAATAAAGTGCTCCTACACCATCAGGAAATGGTGATGTACCCCCAAATGCTTGAGAAATACCCCATGCACTTCTTGCACCACCATCTAAAATATCTGCCCACTCATCATAGTTATCCATGTAAGCAGTAGTTGGTTGTGTTACAGGAGCTCCAAATCCAGCTACAAGTGTTGTGTTATGATAATCAGAAGCAGACTCATTAGAAAATGCCATCATTAAAACACCTGTATTAGGTACAGCTGCACCTCCTGTCCAAGATGTAGGTAAAGCTTGAAGAGCTACCCATGCTGCTGCAGGATCCAATGTTGCACTTGCACCATCATCCACAATTGCTTTAGCATATCCTAACCACTTATTATCTTGTACAGGAATAATATATAAATTTCCTGATCCACTACATGCTGTATTAAATGCAGTATGCCATGCAGTAATATTATTTATAAGTGTTGTACCTCTAGAAACTGAATAAGAAGTTGTATCAATAAATGCATAAACATTCTTTGTTAATTCAGGTAATCCATCATATGAATTAGGAACAACCTGTACTTGATAAGATCTTGATTCTGATATAGTACCTCCACTATTTGATAACACTAATGAGAATGTATCAGAATGATCAACCGCACCACCATGTGTATATGTATATCTACGTATTAATGGATTTCTATTTTCATTAATAGTTCCTATTGTGCCATCATCTACTAATGTACCTACTGTAGGAGGAGAACCAAGAGCAAATGTAGGAGCACCTTCAGCAGCAATAAATCTAATATCATAAACTCCAGTTCCTCCATACTCTACATATTGCTGTCTACCAATATTTTCAGTTAATAATAAACCAGGAACCTCACAACAAAATACAACTCTTAGAGCTCCACTTGTCATACCAAACTCAACATACATGTAATACTGAATACCTGCAATTGTATATGGTCTTACATAATGCCATGCAATCTTACTACCTGTAATCTGATAAGTGCTTGTACTACATGTTAATGACTGAGATTGTGTAGATAAACCATTTGGATAAGCAGATGAACTTACATCTGCTAATACATTTGTTAATGGTCCAGCTGTTCTCATAAATAAGCTAGATGCAAAGTCCCAAATAAATTCTGCATATGGAGATTTGTTACCTCCATTTTCAACTTGAACTCTTACATATAATTTACCAGTGGTAACACCAGTTGCAAAATTAAAGTTATACGGATTAGCAATAGTACCTCCACTTACTGATGAAGCAGTTGTAAATGTAATACCATCTGTACTATAAGATGCTGTAATAGTATCTAGTGCTGTCATACCACCAGTACTAATATCAAAGTCAACCACACCAGCTCCACTTACTGTAGGATCTGTTGCTCCTCCTCCATCAAATACTGTTCTAATATCTACAGGCGTAACTATTCTATTTACAGGGATAATTTCCTCAGCAACTGAATCATAGTAATAATCTGTAGGTGTTACATTGTCAAAACCTAAGTAAATCCAATCCGCATCAGGTGTACCTGCAGCAGCTCCAACTGTATTATAAGCTATTGATGTGCAAGCTGCTCCTGTTGTTAATGCTGGAGTAGCAGTACAAACTTGTGAGTTACCAGCTGCAGTAGTAATTGTTAATACTACATTATATGCTGTACCTGCACTTAATCCGGTAAGTGTTTGTGTAATTGCTACACCAGGATTTGTTATTGTTTGTGAATATGCTACTGCAAGAGTTCCTGCATCTATAGCTTCTATTAAATATGTTACCGTAGTACCTAAAAGGTTAGTCCAAGAAGCATCTACAGTTGTATTAGTTTGATTACTTATAGTAACTGTTGGGCAAGTAATACCTAATGGTATTGTTCTGTTTACAGTTTCTTGGCATGTATTAGCAGAATCAGATACACAAAATTGTACTTGTACTGAAAGTGATGCTGTTACATCAAGTGCACCTATTGCTACTGAAACAATACCAGAACTTTGAAATGCTACTACATCAAATGCTTGATCTACAAATGCACCAGCTTGATCTGTAATTCTAATTGTACTTCCGCAATCAGAAAATCCAACAGGAATGCTAGATGTTGTAAAGTTAAACTCTACAGTTGTTACTGGACTACCAACAGTACTAGTTGCAAAATTAAATGTTGTTAGATCACATCCGCTATCACAACAGTTTTCTTGAATACTTTGTACTGCATTATATAAATCACATATAACAATCTATTGATTAATATGTGATTCTGATAAGTTTACAACATTCATCTTCCATTCAGGGTCACTTGAATATGTACCCCCTGCAGATAATCTATCATCTGCTCCAAATAAACATTGAGCATTTATTGCATTGTTAATTGCTGTTGGATTACCTGTTGCAGTTTCTAAATTGCAGAATGCTGTTTCTATTGCAAGAACTAATTCACTAATTCTTACTTCAGCATTTAATAAACAAGAAGATGTAATTTGAAAATCTACTGCTTCATTTGGTACACATGGGAGAACACAGTCTTCAAGAATAATAAGTCTTGAAAAAATATCTGTTATATCATTTTGAATCAGCGTAATCTGATCTATAATACTACAAATCTCTGTACCCAATAGTTGAGCATATTGATCTAATGGTAAAGTTGTTACTGGATTGCCAAGTGAATCTTGATATTGAAGATTAGGGCATAATGTTATATTAGGTAATGTGCTACCACTTGGCGTTAACTGACATACATAGTCAATAATACCTTGAATAACTTGATCTAAATTTGTAGGATCTGCAACACCTGTAATACACTTAATATCAATAGTAAGTGTAGGATCACAAGTACATGATGCAGCTACCAAATCACAAAGTTTTGTAGCAAGCTTGGCTACAACATCACTAACTGTATCTCCATTGCACAAATTAATGCAGGAAATATCTGGTCCTTGCCAGATCACACAGTTAGAAGATATGTGTGAACATGGTTCTACTTTTCCGTTATTGCTAGGTATCATTTATCTTCTTTTTAATAGCAGTGCTACATATAATAATATACAATTTTTTTCCTACAAATCAACTACTAGTTGCATTAGTACATGTAATCTCAGGAGATATACATGTAAGTTTATCTGGATCATTTGATACAGTTACAACTAACTTCTGTGTTCTGTCAAAACCTATTGTGGTAAAACAATGACAGAAGTTTAATGTATGTGAAGTAATTAAACTTGCATTTTCTAAGGTGTAATTCAAATGTCCATTGACATCTGTCTTACCAATTTTCTCGTTATTAATATAAATTTCAAAATCTTTCATGGCATCTCCATCTGCGTCTATAACAACAATTTGTAAATACTCATCACTTGAACTTGGATTGTTTGGATTTGATACAATACTAGATACTACTTTAATAATATCTCTTACAAGTACTTTAGAGTCTAACCATTCACAAATATTATATTCTGTTACAACATTATCATAATCATCTATACAACAAGGTGTCATACCATATCTAACAGATCTGAATTTTCTAAATACAGTATCTGCAAATTTTATTTTAGATCTGGTTATATCTTGTATGCTCCTTGTCATTATCTTCCTAAGTTGCGATTTGCATAGTTAACTGTATCAGTAAATGTTTTAAGTGTAGACTGATTACTTTTACCATTATTGTAAGCTTTCAAACATGTTTTGTGTACAGTACTGCCATCCTTTGCTGTTGACTTCTGACATCCACATGTAAATCTGCCGCCACAATGTTTACAATTCATATTATTTGGTTTTAATACTTAGTTGATTGCCCTGTAGAACAATTATAGTCACAGGATAACTTCTCTAATCTTCTCTTAGCATAGTTGTAAATCTCCATTCCTTCATTAGGTCTATGACAATATTCAACCTTTGCAATTGCTGCATCAATGAGTGTGCGAATAAAACTCATTTCCTTAACTGCATCTGCTTTTTTACTAGAAGGTTGACATGCTGCAATATCTAACTCACAAAGAGTATCATAGTACTTAGTCATAAGCTCACATACCCTTAGATGATTATATTCTACAAATGCTTCAGATGATGGAGATACTTGATACTTAATTACATATACACCATCAGGTATACCCGTTCTCTTTGTACCACACTGTGTAGTCTGTGTACCTAAAGCACAAGCA
>Ga0181380_1000653_pt1 | contig 15415 bp, 17 predicted proteins | sample 3SPOviralmetaG_FD_130116 | JGI IMG/M metagenome (GOLD analysis project Ga0181380, IMG submission 130116) | Marine viral communities from the oligotrophic San Pedro Time Series (SPOT) site, San Pedro Channel, CA, USA - 3 SPOT_SRF_2009-08-19 | ecosystem: Environmental > Aquatic > Marine > Strait... | reverse complement strand
TATTTACTAGTGCTTCCCCTGATAGAGATATAGTTAATAATTATGAAAACATATTTGGAAAACTTTGCAGTCCTATAAAAGTCAAAGATTTAATTGATTTAAAATACTTATGTCCTCTAAAACCAATGATGTATTATCATAATACAACTGACGTAGATATATTACATTATAGTTTAGACAATTTCACTGAATTAAAAAGGGGGTGGGGACTGAGTTTTCATAATGAACAAATAAATGCTATAAATATGTTTGAGAAACATTTAGATATATTTAAACAAAATAAGACAAACATAAAACCATATTTGATTGTTAGTGAAAAAATCGATCTTAGGATAGATTATGATTATGCTAATCTTAAAGATTTTGAAGCTAATAAAAACAGTATTGCCTATGTTGTCCGTCAATGTGATATGGGGTATGATTTTAATGGTATAGACTTTCTAATATTTAGCGATAGAAAAATGTCTTCAAAAGATATAATTCAATGTATTGGTCGTGGATTAAGACCAGATAAACTAGGAGATAATGGAACAAATTTAGAAAAAGAATGTATCTTATTATTACCCGTGTTTATTGAAGATGAAACTAAAAATAAATATAAAAAAGTTATAGAAGTTTTAAGATACCTTATTCTTGATTTAGAGATAGATGTGGATGACATTATAGAACCGAAATATTCAGTAAGTAGCGGGAAAGTTGTATCTTCTGGTGTAGATTATGAAGGATTGAATGGCATTAAAGCTCAATTAATTGACTTGCTAGAATCATCCAATATTATTAGTCCTATGAATAAAGATAGATTAATTAATTTTTGTATAAATCATAATATACAAAATCAAAAAGATTATAATGAATTTAAAAAATTAAATCCGTATCTTAATTTAAAAGATAATATTTATGAATATAAAGATTTTAAATGGAAACCAATTGTAGATCCTGATAGTGAAATATATTATTCATCTATTGAAGAATGTGAAATAAAAAAAGAAGAATTATTTAATAGGTTAGAATCTGAAAAAGATGAAGATGAAATGGATGAGATTTATGAAAATGAAACAGATGAAGGTTTTAAATATTTAAATAAACTTGATTCTAAGTTTCCACCTTATAGTGATTTATCATACTTTTACTGATAAGTTGATTGCATTATTTCTTTCATAAGATTATCAATAGAATCTAATTCAATATTTAATGAATTAATTAAATTTTTTTTTTTATCTATTTCCAACAATGTTTCATTTTGATTATCTATTGATGGTAAATACATATTAATTTTTAATAAATTACCTTTATTTAACTTAGGAATACTACAACCAGTTGTTATCATTTTATAATTTATATTATATTTTAGATAGTTATATAAGTATTTGAGATTATATAACTCTGTATTTTTATCTTTTAAGATATGCACATGATCTCCTACCCATATTTTAGTATTTGAATCAATATAATGAATTGATCCAATTGTTCCATCTTCTGCTAAAAGTATGAAATTACCATCAATATTACTCTTATCCATATATGAATTACCTGAATGACCATTACTAGCATAATATGGGATATCACCACCAGTTCTATTATTTTTTGTAATACCTTTACCTTTACTAATATTGACACATTCTCCTATATTTACTAATTTAGAATTACCCTTTTTCATTGTTAAACTCATTATTAGTTTTATATTCTTATTAATATCGTTTATCATAGAATTAATCATTTCTTTTTGATTTGATAAATCATTTAATTGTTCTACACATTTTGTTTGAATTTCTAATTTTGGGATTGGTATCATATGTTTTTTAAATTCTTCAATATCAATATTTTTTTGACCTGCACCTTTCCAATATTTAGGAAATACTTCTAAATTATTAATTAAATTATAATATAGATAATACCATAAATAATCATTTATTAAAATAACGTTATCTTTTGATAATATTGTACAACCAGAATCATTTAAGAAATATTTTTCATCAATAATAGAAACACAATTCTTTGAAGAAGCACCAAACCTTGATATTTTACAAGATCTTTCTCTATTATAACGATTTATTTTAAATGTATCTGTTTTTTCACCACCACCATATACATAATATTGATTATTTTCATTATGTTCTTTCTTTTTAGTAACTCTTTCTCCATTTTGTATTTCACATATATCTTCTATTTTTTTAAACTCACAATTTGATTTTTCCATAAGTTCTTTCATTTTTTCATCGACCAAGTAAGCATTTGGATCCCAAGAATAATTATTTTGTTTTAAATCATTTAGATTAATTTTACATATTTCATGTAATTGAGAACATTCTTTATTTAGTTGTAAGAATTGAATATTTTCTGTTGATTTACCTTCTTTTTTAATGAAATAAATACAAACTGTTGCTGTTCCTGTTGAAGAAAATGTCCCTTGAGGAATCTTCATAATTTTTTTGATAACATAATTATCGCATAAGAATTTACGATAAAGTTTATGTTTATCACTTGAAGTTTCTTCACCATCCTTAATAATACACAAACCCATCTTTTTTACTTTATAAAATGCTAGTTGTGATGCCATAACAGCCAGAGGTCCGCGCTTTTTGAATATCTTATTAAAATCGGGTAATCCTTCGGTTTTACTATATAATTCTTTTTTAGTCTCATAAATAGAATCTTTACCAAAGGGTACATTATAAACACCTATATCTAAATGAGGTGTTACATTTGTAATAAATGAATCACCTTGTCTAACATTTTTAGAGGTTTTCAATGAAAGTATCGCGTTTAATTTAGCATATCTTGATAACCTTTCATTTTGTTCAACCCCATAAATATTTTTATCTTGAATATTGATACTAAACCTTTCACTAAGATATTCTTTTAAATTTATAGGATATCCAAATGTTCCACAAAATTCGTCCCCCATAGTAGAATTATCATCTATACCCAAATCATTTATATCTTCTTCATCAATCATTTTAAATGACATATTCATTAAGGGTCTCTCTGTAAAGAATTGACCTTCCGCTCCACCCCCTCCATCATTATAGTCATTTACAAAATATTCATATGCTAGACCTATTAAATCATTGAATTGAAATATATTATGGATTTTTGAAAAATCGGATATATGTTTTAATAACTTTGAGAATGTATTAGAATCTTTACAATTAATGAAGTTATCATTCTTAATAATTCCCTTTGTTGACGGATGTTTGGTTAAAATATAACCAATTTTTTTAATACAATCAAGTTTATCTTGATGACGTAATTCAGCTACATTATTCAATAAATATGATACTGATATACATTCAATATATTCTTTTACTTTATTTTTTTCTCCTCTATTTCTATAGTAAGATTTATCTATATTAGCAAAATTATAAATACCATCACCGTTTGTTATTTTACCATCTAAATGAATAATTAATAATGTATTAACTATATCATCAAGGGCGTCCGTTCCAACCACGGATGCCCCGTTTCTAAGAATATTATGACATTTGTCTAAGAATTGTTTGAAAATAACTTTAAAACCTTCTTCCACTTTTTGTTTTATTTTTTCTTCTTCTGTTAATTCTGCTACTAATGTATTTGTTTTTTCATACTTGATAGATTTATTTATAGTTGTATCCATTATTTCAGTAGTTTTATCTAATATTATTTTTTCAATTAAATCAAATTTACATTTTTCTGCTGTTTCTTTATCAATATCATCCGGTATATAAGATATATATTTTGGATATTCTTTAATTATTTCGTAAATAGATAGTTGTTGTATCTTTAATCTAAAATTCTCAACCTTAGTTAGATGTAATTCACTTTGAAGGTGTGCTTCATGATGACTTTTCTGATTAGAAACTTTATCGCAAATCCCACAACAATACTTACCCATTTATATGTTAGTATATATTTTATTTTTAAGTATAAAATCAAATTTTACCCAAAAATATGTTTAAAAACTTAAATAACAAAACTTAAATAATGGTGAAACATGTATTTTATAAATTTAGATACCCACCATAGTCTCATATACATTATCATGTAAATTATGAAATCCTTCCAAATACACATGATTACAATTCATATATAAATGAACATAGATAAAATTTGATTCTACTAACTGATGGTTTAATTATCCTTACTCTAACAGAGTATATTATAGAGTCTTTCAAATAATGTCTAATCCGAGTGTAAGCACTAAAAAGAAACATCGTGTAAAAAAGAAAGCTAATGTAAAAAAGAAAGCTAATGTAAAAAAGAAGAAAAGCATTAGCAGGAGGACTTTGAAACGTCATTTAAAACCTATAAATGATTTTAAAATAAAACAACATAAAGAAAAAACCCGCTTAAGCCTCACATTAAACAATTTATATTCATTACCTTTAGATATTAAGATTAAGGTCTATAAGATGTGTTATGATACTCATATGCAGGAGTGGAAAAAAGAACATAGCAAAAAATTAAAACTCACAAATGACTTTTTGGTATTTGATGTAGATTTCCCCGCGATTGAAGAACATTATGAAGATTCTTGGAGGAAGAGAAAGGGTCTCATTGGTTATCTTGAATACTACGGAAAAAATAGTGATGATCCTAATAATACGTGGACTAATATCAAGCTTACACGTCCTTGTCATTTTAAATTTATTGATAAACCAGGAGATAGTTGTTATTTGAAACCTGAAAAAATTGACACTTATTACCTAGACAAATCACAATTTAAACCTGGATTACGGAGTCTAATTTCGCATAATGAATTTACTGGTGATGAAGGATATTATTGGGTAGGTAAAAAATGTCGCTGTTTACATTGTGATGTGATTCGTCTTGAATATCGTAATCAAAATATTAATTCACCAAATGATAATCTCATTAATAAAGTTAAAAGAAACTATGCGAGAATCACTTATAACCCTGAAGAAACAATTGAAAAGAGGTGGGTCACAAAAACTAAATCACAAGCAAAATTAGAGAAAGAAATGGAACGAAGGGAAACAAGAAATATTAAAAACATGATACTGTCTTGGCAAACCCCCCGTATAAGACCTAATATAACAACTAGTTTTAATATGTTGCTCACAAACGATACTATAAAATGGTAACAATCTGTATAGATATGTATGAATCTTAATAAATCTTTTTTTATCATAATTAACAATTTGATATTGATTATGATGGGTTAACTATACTTACCTTTATAAGACTATCTTATCATATAAGATGTCCTCAAACTACGAATCACGCTTTGTACTAATTTGTAAACCCGAACAATCGGGAAAGACCTTTATTATGATTCAACAGATCATTAAGGGAATTACCTATCCTCCTTGTGATAAACGAATTGTAAATATTATCTTTTGTGACAATAATCTCCTTTTAACTAAACAAACCACTGAACGCGTCAAAAAAGATCTTGAAGAAGTTGAAATTGAAGGAGAATCCTATCTGGAATTTTCATCTCATTCAAGGACTCAATATAATAATGCTAATGCGGTTGTAGGTGCTATTATTACTAAATCTGTACAAAATGTCTTATGCTGTACTAATGGTACTCGTAAAGACGATATATATAATATTATTAGTGATCTAAATAAATCTGAATACACAGCGAATAAACTATTCTTCAAAATATGGCTTGATGAAGCCGATAAATATACTAATTTCATTGATGATACATTTAAACCTCTTGTTGAAGATTACTCTAACGTAGCTCTTTATTGTATTACAGCAACTCCTAAATTACTCTTTGATTCTTATGGTTCACTCAATGTATTTCCACTCGAAAATACCACGACAAGTAATTATCATGGCTGGGAAGATAATGAGATTCATCTTGTTGATAAAGTAACGGATACTATTTCATTTATTGAACATGTACTTACTCTAAACGCGAGCCACTATATTCTACCTGGGACTAAATGGTATATTCCGGGAGAATATACTAAGAAATCTCACATAGCCGTCAAAAATATATGTATCAAGCATGGATTTGCGGTTATTATCGTAAATGGTCAAGGGATTAAAGTTGTATTACCTGATTCATCTCTCTATATCTATAAAAAGGATGATGAATTAAATACGATTATGAAAAAGATTTACAAAGAACTTTCATTAGAACGATTTCCTCTCGCAATCACAGGTAATATTTGTATCGGTAGAGGAATCAGTATTATGAGCAATGATTTCCTATTAGATTATGGGATATTAACTTCTTGTCATAATAAACAAGAGGCTTCACAAAGTGCGGGGAGATTGAAAGGAAATATTAAACACTGGAGCAATTATAAGAAACCAATTATATTTACTACAGAAGACTTTAATAAAGTCGCTATTGAATGGGAATCTAAATCAAGAGGATTAGCTGAACTCGCTTTTAAGAATAAACAAGAAGGAAAGTCAACAGTAATCACAAAAAATGAATTCAAAACACTTGGTGAAGATTATGAATATATTCTTCATCCAGAATTATTTCCGTCTTTTGCCCAAGCACAAAAATTCTTAAAGACAAAGACACACGAAATGAAACAGAAAATATCGATTTCTAAGAAATCTGTCATTCATCTACGGGATGGTTATTCAATCACTTCAAGATTCCTCAAAAATGGAAAAACAGTTGATGATTTAACTGCAGATGATAGAATCACTCTCGATCAGGCAAATAAAATCGCACCAAGTGTTAACATTTCATCCAAAACAGGTAACAAGTATATGATTATCCCCGTATATGAATCGATGGAAAGTCCTCCTAAAAGCGTTCAATTTCAAGTAAGATATATTTCATATAAAGGATAAATTAATAATATTATTAAATGGATAGTGTAAGTAAGGATCATTTATTTGTATATGTGACAACGTTTTTTATGTCATATATATATTCTTTACAATATAATTCAATATTATCTTCATTCATTGTTGGTTGGTCTATGTATGGAATGTCTACTATAGGTCATGACCTTCTTCATTTACCAACAAAATATAATAAAAGGATCGCTTTTTTTTGCATGGATATGATTTTATTTAATAGTGATGACTGGATTCAAATTCATAATAAAAATCATCATTGCGATTTAAAAGGAGACAATGATATTATGAGATTAAAAGGAGATAATTTACTAACTGAATGGTATCATTTACTAGAAATTTCAAAGAATTCCACGATGTTACAACATTTATATAGAATTCCCTTGTATTATTTATTATATCAATTAAAACTTTATCAGATTCTATGTATATATTTTAGTGTCTTTTTTTGTTTGGCATATTTTACATATATTACTCATAGCGATAGTGTTATTAGTCAATATACACGAGGAAGTATCCAACATAATTTAGATAATACGTGGGATATATTTCCCGATTCATGGTTTTGTACTTTATTATTTGGAGGTATTAATATTCATGCTACACACCATTGCTACCCCACCTTATCCAGAGGACTATTAAAAGATAAATCTCATTATTTATCTAAAAAATATCCAGATAATTATCGTTCAATAACCACCTTAAAGCAATTCTATAGATTATTAAAAGATAGACATATAAATTAAATTTATATATAAGTAATCTTATATATGGATAAGATAAATTTACCAAATAATTATCATAATTTTTCTGATAAACGGTCTATTCTTGGACTACCTAATGCTATGAATGTTGGTAGTAATCTTTTTATTCTTTTACCCGCAATATATTTACTTCAAAAACAAAAAAAAATGACACTATTATCATCACATATTATTTATCTATTTTTAGCAAGTTCATATTATCACATAAACCCCACTAATAAATCAATTGTACCCGATATGGTTGGTGTTGTTACCTTAAATATAGTAGTATTATCTTATTTTATAGACCCCTATATATTTATTATGTTATATGTCTTAGGAATATTTAGTGTTTTTTATTGGTATAAAACAAATGATTTACGATTATATATTGCTATATTACTTGGTTGTCCGCTCTATATATTTTATAAATTATATGACAATAAACAAATTAGACCCCAATTATATACTATAATTTTCATAGGTGTCTTATTAAGAGTACTTGAACATAATGATAGTTATATATATAAATTATCAAATCAAACAATCAGTGGTCATACATTAAAACATATACTTGCCTATGTTCAACTTATGAATATTATTCAATTACTTGAAAATACCAATAACTTAAAAAGACCTCCTCAAACCTATACTATTTATGGAGAAGTCGCTAAAAATAAAAAAAGAGGATTAATGAATCGAAAAAAACCTCTTCAAGAAAATCAAGGCATGTTATTTCAAATGAATTATGGCTTAAATAGTATGTGGATGAAAGATACGTATATCCCTCTTGACATTATATTTTTAGATGAATCTATGAATATTGTAGGATTTATTGAGAATGCACAACCTTTATCAGAAAAATCATTACAAATACAAGAAAAATCCGCATATATTATTGAAGTATCCAGTGGTACTATCTTAAGAGAAGATTTACGAATGGGAGATACTATTACATTTATTGATTCTAAGTTAGATTAAATTGATATCTGATGTTTTTCACATGTAGTATCAATCGCTTGTTTGAATTTAAGAGCTAATGGATCCTTACATTCATATGTATGATAATTTAATAAACATACTCGGGCTTTCATACATATATCACAATTACATACATTTGATCTCACTTTTCTTGAACCAAAGGTTATATTTTCAGTATAGTCTTGTTCTTCTTCGGAATCAGAATCAGAATCACTTTGATATAATTTATCTATCATTTGCTGTGCTGAATCCAATGATTCTGTAATCTCTTCATTTGTCATAGGAACCATTAACCGATACACCAATCCGGATATTATATGGTCTACATTAATTTCTTCACTATTATCATGTTTCGCTAATATATCAGATACTTTCATAGCTGAATCCATATTTCCTAAAAATGATTTCATAAGGGGTAACAACATCGGGCTATCCATTTTATATATCTATAAAATAATATTTTTAAATAATACTTTAAAATTAATTATACTATATCTTATATGAATGATTTTGATATATGTCCTATATGTTTACTTGAATTTATTGAAAATAAATGTGTAACTAATTGTAATCATACATTTTGCGATTCTTGTTTAGAAAATTGGATTGATAAAAAAAATCTAAGTTGTCCTATATGTAGACAAGATATTACCTATTTTAAAAATAACACTATAACTACAAAATTAATCCATATAAATACAAGTAGAAACATACTCCCCCCTGAAACTAATCACGATATAGTTATTGTGAAAAGAAATACATACCTTGCATTAAATATTTTATTAACTCTTAGTATTATGGTTAATTGTATGGTGACCTCTTTGTGGTGGAATTGCGAATATTTATTTTAATTTCCTTTCGTTGTTTAGGTGAAAATCTATGATTTTCCGTAAACTTCCTTTCGTTGTTTAGGTGAAAATCTATGATTTTCCGTAAACTTCATTCAGCTGTTGAGTTACACGAATAAAGGTTGTTCTCTTTGATAAATGCTTTAGTTTATCCGCGCCAACATAGGTACATGTTGATCGTAAACCACCTAATATATCCAATACTGTATTATATACTTCCCCCTTATAGGGTATTAATACTCGTTTTCCTTCACTCGTTCTATAGTTAGCTACTCCTCCACTATGTTTTTTCATTGCCATTGAAGAGGACATTCCATAAAACTCTTTGTATTGTTTTCCATTCTCTACGATTAATTTGCCACCACTCTCTTTATGACCACTAAACATTCCTCCACTCATAATAAAATCTGCTCCTCCACCAAATGCTTTTCCAAAATCACCTGGAGATGTACATCCACCATCACATAATATATGACCATTTAATCCGTGAGCTGCGTCGGCACACTCTATTATTGCTGATAATTGAGGATACCCTACACCCGTTTTTTTCCTTGTAGTACATACAGAACCCGGACCAATTCCAACCTTAATTATATCTGCTCCCTTTATTAATAATTCTTCTGTCATCTCGGGTGTCGCAACAGAGCCAGCTATAATAACTTTATCTGGATAAAGCAGTCTCACACGACAAACAAATGATACAAAATGCTCTGTATATCCATTAGCTACATCCAAACAAATAAATTGAATATTCGGTATCTCAGATAAAATACTTTTTAATTTATCTAAATCTTCTTCTTTTGAACCAGAGCTAACTGCTATATAATCATAGATTGAATCATTTAATCCAGTAAACGATAGAGAATTATGAAATGATTTCCATTCATTTAATGTATAATATTTATGAATACATGTAAATATTTTATGAGTATGAACAGCTTTAGCCATATCAAAGGTTCCCGTCGTGTCCATATTTGCCACCATTATAGGAACTCCCTTCCATTTATAAGGTGAATGTTTAAAAGTTACTTCACGCTCTAATGAAACCTCTGATCTTGAATTTAGATTGGAACGTTTAGGTTTGATTAAGACATCTTTAAAATCTAATTTAATTTCATTATCTATAATCATTTTTCACCACTATATACTACTATATGTGTAACTTTAAATATTTTTTATTTAAAATAATTTTTATTTAAAATAATAAGTCGATTATGTAAGTATATTATGGATTTAGCTTTAGAACATAAACGAAATAGATTAAAACTTTTTTATAAAAATGAAGAATATCATGCTTGGAAAGTTCAAGACAACTGGGTACCTATTCATAATCTCAAAAATAAAATTACAGGTGAATATAAACAAGTTAATTATATTACTACCAATCAATGTAACCCACTACCCTTTAATCAAGAGATTGAATATATAGGTATTATTCATCATCCCTTACAAATCACTAATGACCATCACTATCTATATCAATAAATTATTTTATAAAATAATATACACCTACACATATTGTGAAGATAGCAAAAAATTTCTGAAGTAATTTTGTATCTAACTTAACTGAATATTCAGCTGATAATGAAGCAAATATTGTGAAAATAAAACTCATATAGAGTGCCGCTTTTACATCAACAAAACCCTTATTATAATATTTTAATGCCGCAAATAAACCTATAGGGGGCAATAACATAAATAATGATGTTCCTATCCTATGTTTAATTGATGACATAATTCCCATTATTGATAATAGTGGGACTATTAATACTTCGGGTCCTGCTCCAATAATTCCTGAAAGTAGCCCCGTTAACCCAGAAACCAATGTTAACGATAATAAATAGTTCATATATATATCATTTATATATATTTTTTACTTTTTACTTTTATCATTTTCTTTTTTTCCTGTTTTTCTAATGTAATTCTAATATGTTTTTTTGAATAAATGTTATCTTTTGATGGTTTATTCTTCTGTTTTTCTTTTTTTTGAACTCTGTTTTTACCCATACTACTTTATAGTATTCATAGTTTATTTAAATATATTTAATTTGATTTTATACTAATTTTTATTTATTATAGAATTTAGGATGGAATCACTACTAATTGCGAACCAGATTAAACATCTCGAAGAACAAGTTTCATCAATACAACAATCAATACTTCTATTAAAAGACCTCTTGATTACTACGTCAAATGATACTACGTCAAATGATACAACGAAAACGTTAATTGAATCATCTCAACCCGTTATTACGAGAAAACAATATGTTGATGATATCTTATCTATGGTCACCAATGATCTTAATTGGACTTTCTATGAAAGAAAACCTGGTTATTATTGGTTTACTAAAAAAGGTAAATGTTTACCCTTTGTATTAGAAAATCATAGCTGTTCAGAAAGAGTTCAACCTGCCTATATCACTACGGCTGGATGGAGGGGTAATAAGATGTGTTGGCGTGAGTTTAAAAACTGGTCTCAACAAAAATTCAATGATTATAAAATTATGATTCAATTATTAGGATGGGAACCTTTTGGTAAGACCACTACAAATCGATATAGATTAGATGCCTATGAACTCTCTATGGATACTATTAAAGAATTATTTATTAAATTTAGTTATTTCATTAAAACTTAGTAAATTAAATATAAGTAATTATATAAATGATTAGTGATGATTTTATTCAACGTGTGAAAGTAGCTGGTATTTTTTTACTTCAAGTTTATAAAGTTACGACTGGTACAATGTTGTCTTTATTTATACCCCAGAGTTGTGGTTCACAAATATGTACTCTTCAAGAAAACTATGAAAATTCAGATATATATCATAAATCGGTCTTGTATTGGAATATGTTTTCGATGGCGACTTTTTTTACCTATTACTTACTTGAATTACGCAGAGAAGAATGGGCTATTCATTGGCTTGATATAGATAATAATCAATCAGATAATAATTTAAAACAAGTCATTGTAAAACATCCCCAATTAGATAAAAAAATGGATCGATTGAATAAATTTTATTATAGATCATTATTATTTAATTGTGGGGTTTATGGAATAAATGTGTTATTAACAATAAAACTTATTAAAGATGGATATCATAGTTCTTCAACACTATCTTGTTTTGCGTCCTTTGTATTACTGGTTTTGATGAAACTTTATAATTCATTTATTGTCGCTCATCAAAGTGTTACAAACGATAAAATGATGAGCGCTTATATGTGTGAATTTGTTTCCTTTAATGTGCTTGATAAAGATTATTTAGATGGTTCTCTTAAATTAAAACCTCCCATTATGGATAATGATGATAACGATGATACCGTTGAAGTTGATACTAATGATATTAAAGTTGTTATCACAAATGAAACAATATTACCATAAGTCAAACTAAACTTATATGAATATTTTTATATAGATAAGTATATGCCAAAAAGTCTTTCTGAAAGACAGCCACCCAAATCATTGAGCAATGAAAATATTCCTGAAAAAATAAAATTATATCAAGAACTATTTAATAAATTATTTTTAAAAACAAGATTAGCTAAGCATCGTTTAGATTTATATAGAGATTGGTTAGAAAATATAAATTCATGGATTCAATTATCTGTTGTTTGGTTTTCCGCGGGTTCTTCTCTTGTTCAAGCCTTAACATCCAATTCCTATACATTCGATTTTACTTCATTTACCAATACAACAGATGAAATATATAGTATCCAACAAGATATCAGTGATACAAACCATACTTCTGAAATAATTAAAGTTATAACTTTATCGGTTAGCACCTATTCAACCTTATTATTATCAGTTGTTAGACATTTACGCCTTGAAGAAAAATATAGTAATGTTACCAGTTTGCGTGATAGTTTCGTTAATTTAACTTGTAGAATTAAATATAATTTAGATTTACTTGACCCTTGGGGATATGTTGAGTATTATAAAGATAATCATGAACAAAAAGTTCACGATTGGCATTCATTTATAAAAAAAATTGATGAAGAATATGGTATCATTGTTGAAAATATTCAATCATTATTTATCACTTATAATATAATTTTACACACATCTCTCTATAAAAAATATGCCAAACTATATCCATTAATACCCGCTGAAAAAGATTTAAATAAAACAGACAAATCTACAAGTTGTTGGGCTACTCTTTGTTCAAATTATCGTGGCGCATGAAATAATGCATACATTTACATAAAAAAAAGTATCCCATAGTATTGACGCTTTGATTTAGTAAGAGAATTTACAATTTATACAGATATTCACATGACTACTATCTACTTACATTTTACGCTGAAATCCATTTCCAGGTTGCTTAATTGTATGATTACGGCGTCGGTGATTATTATTATTATATGTCTTTGGAGGATTAACATAATCACGGCGCATCTTCTTGTTCTTCCAGGTAATCTTTTTTGGAAGTGGGGGTTGATAATCAATTGTCATCATAATTTGAATGAGTGTTAGAATAGCTTTTGTCATTATAAATGAATATTTAGTTAGAATATTTAGTTAGATTACTTATTCAAAGTAATTGAAGAATCAAATTTTATGTATTTTTTATGGAGATGTTTCTTATTGTCAGATTTAATCAATGGTAGTTGCTTTTTACGATTTGCTACAAGAATATTTCTTTGAGAAATTGCGATAGAAAGTGCTGGCATATTTATCATATATTAGTATACCATATATATAATTTATCTATATCAAATTTACATAAAAAAGTGAACCTTTTTTTTGTCTTTTTTAATTTTGTGTATTTGTATATTCCTAATTGTCGCAATAATTATATCTATCTACATACTTTATACTCTTTATACTCTTTATACCCGGTGTCATAGTCTCTGATGTACCGATCCATGATATATAATCATCTATATTCTGCTGAATAAATTGATCAGACGATTTTCGTGTGAAACAAAGACTGCCATCTGAAAATGAACGATTTTGTGACTTTTGACGAACAAGAGGTGAAAGAGTACAGGTATAATCAGGTATAATTGGTGGAATTGGAATTTGTATCGTTATGTCATCTTTATTTCTTACATTAGATTGACAGGGGCTCGAAGGATATGGACCATCAGGACCATCAGGGCCATCAGGACCATCAGGATCATATGATGTAAATAACCCTTCAAGAAATTCATCTGGATAAGGGGGGATTTTAAAGGGTGCTGCCTCATAAGGATTCGCATCACGTATTTTAGAATTCCTCGGATTTTTAGAGTCTTCTACACCATGAGTCTTGTGAAGCCCCAATGTAAATGGGGTTTTACGACCACGAACCATTGCTTCATCGGGTACAACAGCAAAGTGGCGGACACGTGTTATTCCTATTGGATGCCACGTAATACGCTTGATTGTGTGACCTAAGGCACCTGGTGTGAATGATTTCGCAGTTGGGCGAAGGTTAGACAAAGACAAAGACATTTATATCTGTTGTTTGTTAAAGTGGTCTGTTAAAGTGGTTTGTTACTTTCTTTCTTAACACACAAGAATCAAATTTACATAAGAATGATTAATTATGACATAAAAAAAATATTTTTTTTGTCTTTTTGTCTTTATGGTTTTTTTGTCTTTATGTTTTTTTTGTCTTTATGATGTTTTTAATTTTCGCAGGATGAACATCTGCTAAGATTGTATTCATTGTAAATTCATTTAAGGTGTGGCCGTGTGAGACCTTAAGGAAATCTGCGTATGATTGTGGAGATTGCTGAGCCGCGCGCTCTATCGAAGAGTTATGAAGCATCTTGAGTAGGTCTGATGCGTGAGGCATACTTAGGACCTAGCACAAGCAGGTAACCAAGTCAGAGATAAACAATTCTTAAGGCTTCTTGTGGTGTGGAAGAGTCGTTAGAGTAAAGTTCTAATGAGTAGATATTTGATACTATCTATCATACCTCATAAGAATCAAATTATTAAAAAGAGACATTCCTATTGTCATACTCAGTTGAAAAATTTGATTCTTTAGGTAGTCTACTTTACTAACTAACTTTACAGAGTACTCTCTACTCTATCTTCTACTCTCACTACTACTTACTACTTACTACTTACTA
>Ga0181380_1000650_pt1 | contig 15424 bp, 10 predicted proteins | sample 3SPOviralmetaG_FD_130116 | JGI IMG/M metagenome (GOLD analysis project Ga0181380, IMG submission 130116) | Marine viral communities from the oligotrophic San Pedro Time Series (SPOT) site, San Pedro Channel, CA, USA - 3 SPOT_SRF_2009-08-19 | ecosystem: Environmental > Aquatic > Marine > Strait... | reverse complement strand
ATAGGCGTACTCCACAAACTAAATTTTGAGGTAATTATGGCAAACAGAGATCTGCTTAAAGAAGCAATCGCTGACGCAAAAGCACTTAAAGAAACTGCTATTGCGAACGCAAAAGCCGCTTTAGAAGAAGCTTTCGAACCAAGACTCAAGTCTATGCTTTCAGCTAAACTTGAAGAAATGGAAAAGGAAGAAATGGAAGAAGCAGCAACGAACGAAGCCAAAGAAGAACTCGAAGAAAAATCTGATCGTAAAGACGGAGGTGAAAGTAAAGAAACTAAACGTACTGAAAAAATGAAGTACGGTAAGGATCTAGCTGAAGCTGAAGGTATGGACGAAGAGATGGAACTCGATGAAACTTTAGCTGAACTCGAAGGTGATTTATCTGAAGATGCAAGAACTGACGCTGAGGAAGAAGGCTACAAGGACGGCATGGAAGACGAAAAAGAAGACATGGAAGACAAAGAAGAAGATGAAGAAATTGATCTTGATGATATGTCAGAAGATGATCTTAAATCATTTATCGAGGATGTAATCGCTGATATGGTTACTGCTGGTGAATTAGAAGCTGGTGATGAATTCGAAGTCGAAGACGAAGAAGACATTGAAGTTGAAGATGACACAGAAGTAGACGTTGAAGTTAATGAAGCAAAAGAAGATATCGACGAAGCAAAAGAAGATATCGATGAAGCAAAAGATGAAATAGATGAAGGTGCTAAAGAAATGGTATCCAAAATCGTAGGTATGGGTAAAGATGCTGCTGAAAAAGTAGTTGACGCAATTGGTAAAGCAATTGATTACACTCCTCTAGACGCCGGTACAACCGGAAAGATGGAAGAAGATGCTCGTACTGATGCTGAAGAAGAGGGTTACCTCGACGGCATGAAAGACGAAAAGGAAGACATGGATGAGATGAAAAAAGAAATCGAGGAATTGAGATCTGACCTTCATGAAACTAATCTTTTGAACGCTAAATTGCTTTATACAAATAAAATTTTCAGAGCTAAAAACTTAAAAGAAGCTCAGAAAGTGAAAGTTCTAGAAGCATTTGACAAGGCGTCGAATGTAAAAGAAGTAAAACTTATTTTTGAAACTTTAAACGAAGGTATGGTAGCTAAAGCTTCTAAATCTACAATTAAAGAATCATTAGGTTCAGCTTCTAAACCCGCAGGCGTTGCCGCCAAAGCTCCTATCATGGAAATTGATCCACAGGTAGCTAGATGGCAAAAACTTGCAGGTTTAAAATAATAATTAATATTTAAATTTTAGACAAATGTCACAATTAAATTCTCTTTTGAATGAGTCTGCTGGAAGTTGGAAAAACTTACAGTCTGACGCGGCTAAATTAGCCAACAAATGGGACAAGACAGGTTTATTAGAAGGTCTCAATGCTGAGAGCTCTAAGAACAGCATGTCAATGATCCTTGAAAACCAAGCTAAGCAATTGGTAACTGAGATTTCTCAGGACGGTGGTTTAGCTACTCCAGGTGCTATTGGTAATAGCTTCTCTAATCAAGCTGGTGCTGGTGCACAGTGGGCTGGTATCGCCTTACCATTGGTAAGAAAGGTATTTGGTCAGATCGCTGCTCAGGAATTCGTTTCTGTACAGCCTATGAACTTGCCTTCTGGTCTAGTATTCTATTTGGATTTCCAATATGGAGATATCAAGAATGTAGATACAGGTACTGCTCCAACTGATTTTGCAGCTGATTCTTCACTTTATGGTACTAAGAACACTGGTAACTATCCGTTTGAAACTGATGGTGCTGCTGGTAACGGTTTATACGGTCCAGGTAGATTTGGTTACTCATTACCATCTCAATCTGCTCCTGCTATCGCTGCTGCTTTCACTACTGCTTCTTGGAAAGATGTAGGATTCGATTCGAATCTATCTGCTTCTGCTGCTGCTGGTGAAATTGTACAAGTTGTAGTTACTCAAGCAGCTGTTACAGCTGTAGGTAACGGTGTTGCTGATGTTGAAGCTGTAAGAAGCTTTGCTGCTTCTGCTGTTGGAGTTGTTGAGCAGTTAAATGCATACAACTATGCTGATAGTACAAACTTATATTTATTCGCATCCTCTTCAGCTGGAAATGCTGCTGCAGCTTGTGATTTATATTACTCACAGCAGCCTGCGGATAACACATTAGGTGATTTCCAAAACACTGCAAACATCCCAGAGATTAATATCGAAATGCGTTCAGTTGCTCTTGTTGCTAAAACAAGAAAATTGAAGGCTGTATGGACTCCAGAATTCGCTCAGGATTTGAATGCTTACCAAGCATTAGATGCTGAAGCTGAGGTAACAAACATCCTCTCTGAGTACATTTCTTTAGAAATCGATTCTGAGATCTTAGCTATGTTGATTTCCGATGCTGCAGCTGGTACAGAGTACTGGTCAGCTAACGGTAATGAATTCTATGTTTCTGGTGATGATTTCACTCAGAAAGCTGCCGGTGGTGGTGGATTCTACAACACTCAAGGTCAGTGGTTCCAAACTTTAGGTACTAAAGTAAATAAATTATCAAACGAAATTCACCGTTTAACTCTTAGAGGTGGTGCTAATTTCATGGTAGTTTCTCCAACTGTATCTACTATCTTGGAAAGTATTCCTGGATTCGCAGCTGATAACTCAGATGCTGAAAAAATGGAGTACGCGTTCGGTATCCAGAAAGCTGGTCAATTGAACGGTCGCTACAAAGTATACAAAAACCCATACATGACAGAAAACACTATCTTGTTAGGTTACAGAGGTACTCAGTTCTTGGAAGCTGGTGCGGTATTCGCTCCATACATTCCATTAATCATGACTCCTTTGGTATACGATCCAGATACATTCGTACCAAGAAAAGGTCTATTGACTCGCTACGCGAAGAAAATGCTAAGACCAGAATTCTACGGTAAGATCTATGTAAACGGATTGAACACTCTTTAATAGAGTAAGACCATAGAAAGAATTAAGCCCCGCGTAAGCGGGGCTTTTTTTCATATGTATAATAAACAATTAAACGTTATTATTTTATGGCAGTCAATCATCATACTGATGAGGTTTTTCGACAAAAAAGAAAACCTAAAAACCCAATCAAGTTTAAAATCAAGTTAAATGATGAACAAAAAGAAGCTAAAGCTAAAGTGTTATCAAATACAATTACTTTACTAGGAGGTTCAGCAGGTTCAGGAAAAACATTATTAGCTTGTCAAATTGCTCTCGAAAAATTATTTATGAGAGATATTGAGAAAATTATTATTACACGACCTACTGTAAGCAAGGAAGAAATTGGCTTCCTTCCAGGTGATCTCCGCGAAAAAATGGACCCATGGGTGCAACCCATATATCAAAATATGTTTACGCTTTATGATAAAGTTAAAATCGAAAAACTTATCGAGGAAGGTAAAATAGAAATCGTTCCTGTTTCGTTTATGCGTGGTAGAACATTTTTAGATTCATGTGTAATTGTAGATGAAGCTCAAAACGTTACACACGAGCAAATGGAAATGATTGTAACACGTTTAGGATTACGATCAAAAATGATAGTATGTGGAGATGCTCACCAAACAGATTTAAAATCTAAATCTGAATCTGGATTTAAATTTTTATATTCAGCTGCTCGTAGAATAAAAGATCTATGTGCTATTACATTAACAACTAATCATAGAGATTCAATTGTAGAAGATTTAATTGATTTGTATAATGAAGCAGAAGAAAAAGGGATGAGTCTAGGCACTTCAGGTTCTATTAGAAAGCGTAAATAATAATATCTTTTCTAATATTTATAACTAAAACTACACATGGCATATTGTCCTCCAAAAACCCCAGCTACTGGCTGTTTAGATGTAACTATACAGGAATCTATTATTCTGCCTAATTTTAATGTACAAAATTCGTTCAATACATTTACTGTATGTGGGATTAAAAATTATGTAACAAGAACTGAGGTTATTGATTATCAATGGAACTCCGGATCTTTAACTGAAGGTGGTATTGGTATTATTGGATTTGCCCCGGATAAAAAATCTCTTACTCCTGGATCATTTGTTAGCTCTGATGTAAAATATATTAGAATAACTAATTTACCTGATAGTGATAAATTTGCAAGTATATTTTGTGTTAAAACTAATAGCGAATCAGTAACATTTAAAGTTGACCCAGGCCAATCACTTATTTTAAGTAATGATGCTTTTGAAGTCTCATCATCAGTTACTGCATCTTTTGACTATATGAATGAAATTAAAGCTATGGCTGGAGATAGTAGTGATGCTACATACACAGGTAGTATTCAACTTGAATATGTTGTAGCTTCATCTTAATAAAATATATATTTAATTTAAGGGGGTTCTTAACTGAACCCCTTTTTTTAATATTTATAACCAAAATACAATGGCAAACATCCCTATTTGGCCAGGATCATCATCATTCGCACCAGGAGATACTCCATTTGGTTTTTACGATTATAATCCTGACTTTCAAAAAGACGCTGATAAAGTAGCAAAATTTTGTGCTTTAAGGTTAGGTTATCCTATTGAAAATGTTGAATTACAAGACGTAAACTTTTACGCTGCTTTTGAAGAAGCAGTAACGGTATATTCTAACGAATTATTTGCTTATAAACAAAGAGAAGATTACTTATCTATAGAAGGGTCATCATATTCTTATGAAGAAACTAATGTTGATTTTCAAGACGCTTTAATTACACCTAATTTACAACCTATTATTAATCTTTCTCAACAATATGGGACTTGGGCTGGTGTTGGAGGTAATGTAGATTGGTATAGTGGTTCAGTAGCTGTAACCCAATCAGTACAAGATTATGATTTAAATGAATGGGCTTCTTCAGTAGGATTAACTGGTAGTGATGTTGAAATCATGAGAGTATTTTATGAACCATTACCTCCATCTTTTCAATTCCTAGGGGATATGGGTTATAATGGAACTGCAATGGCAATGTTTGGTGATACAGCAGGTTATACTGCTTATGGAGCTAATAGCTTTTTAATGATGCCCCTTAGCTATGATATGCAAGCCATTCAACAAGTTGAAATGTATAGAGATGTATTATTTTCAAACTATACATTCCAATTGATCAATAATAAACTAAGAATATTCCCTATTCCAGATGCTAATGACGCTGGTGGTAGAATTTGGTTTGAGTATATGCTTAAATCAGATGAATATTGTGTTAGTGTAGATGTTGATCCAAAAAAGATTTCTAATATCTCACAAGTTCCTTATAGAAATGTAGATTATGATAGTATTAATTCTGTAGGTAGAGCTTGGATATTTGAATTTACTTTAGCTTTAGCAAAAGAAATGTTAGGTTATGTCAGAGGTAAATATACCCAGGTACCAATCCCAGGAGCTGAAGTAACATTAAATCAAGCTGATTTATTAGCTTCGGCTGAAGCTGATAAAAATAAATTAATTGATAGATTAAGAGAGTATTTTGATCAAACTTCTCGTCAATCTTTATTAGAAAGAAGATCAGCAGAATCAGATGCTCGTATGAATGAGTTAGATAAAGTACCAATGGTAATTTACGTAGGATAATGGCATTATTTGGAGAAGCAAGAGATATAAGTTTTTTTAGACACATTAATAGAGAATTAATGGGTAACATTATTTCTCAACAATGCGTTTATTACAAGTATGACTTAGGAGAAACTAAAGTAAATATTTACGGAGAAGCTTCTAAAGGCAAATATTACCATCCTCCAGTACAATTAAATTGTTTAATTGAAAGGAGTGACCAAAAATATCCTGAAGGCGACTTAGGTGTTAATTTTACATGGGGTATTATTTTTAAATTTTTAAGAGATGATTTACTATCTCGTAACGAATGTTTTAATAAAAACTGGCAACAACAATGTACTTATGGAGCTAATTTAGTTCCTGAAGTAGGAGATGTAATTTTATATAATGAAGGATATTATGAAGTTGATGTTACAAATGCAAACCAATACTTTGTAGGTAAAAACCCAGCATTCCCACAATTAGATTCAGATGGTAATAATGCCTTAAACGAAACTGATTTAGCTAATTTTGGTTCTAATATTTCAATTATTGTTGATACACATTATGTGCCTGCAGATAAGTTAGCATTATCTCCATTTAAAGAAAGATTTTAATGGCTAAAAATAGTAGAAAACCAGTACCAAAAACACAAAGAGAAATAAGTGAAGGCTTAGTTACTCCATTTGACCCTACTGTTGGTAACCCTAATGGTCCTAATAAGTACTCGGTTGATCCTGATATTAACCAAGCTGGTATTCCTTTTAACCGTTCAGAACAAATGTCTCTTAAAGGAGATAGTTATAAACAATTTTCTGTAGGTTTAGAAGATATAGATGAATCTGTATTTTACTATTTTAATAATGTAATTAAACCTTTCGTAATCCAGAACGAAGAACGTATCCCAGTACCTATTATTTATGGTAATCCAGAACGATGGAAATCATTTCAAAAAGACGGATTTTACAGAGATAAAAATGGTGCTATTATGATGCCTATTATCGTTGTTAAAAGAGATTCAATTTCTAAAAATAGAAGTATAGCTAATAAATTAGATGCTAATTTCCCTAATTTATATACTAGTTGGCAAAAATCATATAATGATAAAAACTTTTACTCTAATTTTAATGTATTAAATAATAGAGTTCAAACTAAACAATTTATAGCTAATGTAATCCCAGATTATGTTACTTTACAGTATAGTGTTATTGTACAAACCTATTACATGGATCAACTAAATAAGATAGTTGAAGCTATTAATTATGCTTCTGATTCATATTGGGGCGACCCAGAACGCTTTAAATTTAAAGCAATGATTGATGGTTTTACTAATGCAAACCAACTCTCAGATGGTCAAGAAAGAGTTGTTAGGAGTAACTTTACTATTAATATGTATGGATATATAATACCAGATATAATTCAGAAAGATTTAGCTTCAGTTAAGAAATTTAATTCAAAGTCAAAAATTATTTTCTCAATGGAAACAACATCTAACCCTGAAGTATTTGAATCTAATCCTCAAGTTGCTCCTCCTGTAGGAGGTTCTGGAGCTCCAAGAGATAGATTAGCAGAAAATGTTAATACAAGAAAAAGAATAAACACAGATGAGTAACATAAGATTTTTAGATAATGTAGCGGTAACTTCATTTGCTGCTTCTAATCAATTAGTTGGTTCAACATTTCCAAGAGTAGTATTCCCTGGGGAGACTAAAACTGTTCCTACTAACCAAAACTCATATGCTTTTGAAGTATTTAACCAAGGAATTATTAATATAACTAGTGGTATTGGGGTTACATTTGGTAGTGAAACTGTTTTCTCCCATGGTTTATTAAGAATGGAAAGTCAATTTACTAATGAAGGAGTAATTAACGTAGATGGCATCTTAGAAATAGGTGATATCTTCACAACTTAACAAAAGAATATAATATTTATACATAAACGTACGTACAAGTGGCTCAAATTAATATTTCAAATACTGGCACATCAGGAATAGAAACTCCACAATCGGGAGTTGTAGCTATTTTCTCAAACAGTGCTGACTCCGGAAAACTTTATTATAGATTCTCAGATGGCTCTATATCACCAGTAGATACTGGTGGTGGAGGTGGTGGTGCTGGTACCTCAGGTACTTCAGGAGATGGTACTCCAGGTACTTCAGGTACTTCAGGTGCTGCAGGTGCAACTGGTACATCAGGTACTTCTGGTGGTGGCGGCGGTGGTGCTGGTACTTCAGGAACATCAGGTGATACAGGAGCAAATGGTTCATCAGGTACTTCAGGTAATGATGGTACTTCAGGTACTGGAATTTCAGGTACATCAGGTACTTCTGGTGGCGGTGGCGGTGGTGCTGGTACTTCAGGTACTTCAGGAGACGGTACTCCGGGCACTTCAGGTACATCAGGTGGTGATGGTACTTCAGGTACAGGTGGTGCTGGTACTTCAGGAACATCAGGAGACGGTACTCCAGGTACTTCAGGAACATCAGGTGATGCTGGTGCAAACGGTTCATCTGGTACTTCAGGTGCTGCAGGTGCAACTGGTACTTCAGGTACTTCAGCTCCAGGTTTAACTTCAGGTACTTCAGGTGCTGCTGGTGCAAACGGTTCATCAGGTACCTCAGGTGATGGTACATCTGGTACTTCAGGTAATGCTGGGGCAAACGGTTCTTCAGGTACTTCAGGTGCTGCAGGTGCTGATGGTGATAGATATAAATCAACTTCAGTATCTACTTTTACATTAGGTAATAGTGGAACAATTGCAATAGCCACAGGATTAAGTTGGACAGCAGCTCAACAAGTTTTAATTGCTGTTAATGGAGCTAATTACCAAATAAGTGAAGTTACAGCTTATAACTCAGCAAACGGTAATTTAACATTTAATGCTCCAACAATATTATCTGGTTCAGGAACATATAGTTCATTTGATATTAACTTAGCAGGTACCCCGGGTGATGCAGGTTCATCTGGTACTTCAGGTGCTTCAGGTGCAACTGGTACTTCAGGTACTTCAGCTCCAGGTTTAACTTCAGGTACTTCAGGTGAAAGTGGTTCATCAGGAACTTCAGGTGTTGGTACTTCAGGTACATCAGGTGCAGACGGTACTTCAGGTACAGGAGTAACAGGTACTTCAGGAACATCAGGTGATGGTACTTCAGGTACAGGTGGTGCTGGTACTTCAGGTACTTCAGGAGATGGTACTCCAGGTACTTCAGGTACTTCAGGTGCTGCAGGTGCTCCAGGAGGATCAGGAACTTCAGGAACTTCTGGTTCCGGAGGTGGAGGTGGTGCTGGTACTAAACAATACGCCTTCTTAGTTCAATATGGAAGTAATAGAGAAGTAAGCAATGCTAAAGGTAGTGTTACTCAACTTACTGCTTCACCTTATTCAAGTGATAGTGTAACAATTACTCTTTCTGCTACACTTAATGAAGTAAAACTTTTATTTAGTACTCAAGATAATCCCCCACAATCTGTACTAGGCCATTATGGTAATTTTTCTGGTTATCCTAATGTAAAATTTAATACTGTAGCTTTAAATACAGGTCAAAATGGATATCTTGTAGCTGAAGGCATTTCAGCTAGTCAAACTGGTGGTATTGCTGATGCTACAGACTTTATAGATGATTTTAGTACTGTTACTTATGATTTAGATGTATCTCCTACTAATTATGGAGGTACAGAAGGTGCTGATGGTTTTGATACTGTCTTTACTCAAACTTATCTAGTATTTAGTTTCTAAAAAAAAATAATAATTTTTAAGAGCCCCTCATTTGAGGGGCTTTTTCTAATATTTATAATAAACCCTGTTTGGAAAGTGAAAAACAGTATTATTTAATAATACAATGTTAATTATAGATGGCTCAATATAACCCAGCAAATCCAGCTTTAACTTTATTTGGTAGTATTAATACCGTAGCTAATAAAGATAAATATGGTATAAATGATGAAACAGGATTAGGTCCCAATGGATCTGATTTATATATTTCTTTTACTCTTACTGTAGATAGTATTACTACCCAAGCTATAGGAGATGCTAGTACACGAAATTCTTCTGGACTAGGTGTTGGGGGTTCTTATAATGGGGGCGATGTTAAAGTAGGTGATTTTATATCTGATACAAGTGGTATAAAAACATATAAAATTACTAGCATTTCAAATAAAGCAGCAGCATCATTTACTTGTGTAATTGAGGATGTAGGTATGAACATTGCTCGTACTCGTAGTGATAGAGCTAATGCACCCACAGCAGGTGATAGTATAGTAATATATGAGGTAAATGATAATAATGTTCCTTTATTTGCTTCTAACCAAACCTCAGCCCTTTCTGCTTTAGGTTTAAATAATATCCAATCCTATTTTAGTGTATTTGAACCTTTCCAACGTTTTACTTTTTATCCTGACACTACAGGTAGTATAGATTTAGGAGATTTAGTAACAGTAACAGGCTCAGTATTAGGTACCCCAGTTACTCCTTATAGACTAATCCCAGCAGAAGCTGATGATACCGTAGTTGGTATTGTTTCGGATATTTTTGGAGGAAATAATGTTAATGTCCGTCCTTATAATAAAATCATAACTAATTCTGATAGTCCTGAATTACTAACAGATGGAATAGTTGGTTCAACTTGGTATTCAAGTGGAAGTGATGGGGGTTATACAACTAGTAGTGCTGATGGAGATCCTAAATTTTTCCAATTAAGCCTAGCTACCCCAGCTACTACTACTGGTAGTGTAAGTGATCCTTCATTCGATGAAACTCAATATAATTTTAGTATTAATGGAGTTGAAGTTATAGCTCAAGATGCTGGTGGTAGTACTTTAACTTTAAATGAAATAACCTCCTCAATTAATACCTTTAGCTCAACAACATATGTTACAGCTGGGGTAGACGAAACTGGGGGTACTATTGAAATTACAAGTGGAGACACTGCTGGGACTGGTGGAGTAAATGGTGAATATGGCTATAGTGCTTTTAATCCCTCTATATTTGCAGTACTTGATGGCACCCCAGTAACACCTGGAACTACAGGCACATTCCCAAGTGCACCTGGTAAATTTGCTGTTACAGCTAGTAGCTTTGAAATGGAAATTCATCCTACAGCTTCCAGTGGTACTGTAACTGCAGGTGCAAGTACTTACCCTGTAGCTTTTGCTTCTGATTTTAAATTAGCTATTGACTCAGCCTCAGCAGCTACTGGTGCTGATTTAGTAACAACTGTAGTAAGTGGAGATGTAATAACACTTAGTAATAGTGATGGAAGTAATATAGAGATTTCACAAATCTCCGCAGATCAATTTGGTAGAAATTTAGTTGGTAATAACTCATCTACAGCCTTACCAACAGGAGAATTTACTCCTTCTACCGTTGAAAACTTTTTAACTTTAGAAAGAGCTGATGGTGGGGAGATTTTATTAGAAGGTAGTTGGTTAGGTAATACTGCTAATTCTACTGGTATTAATAGTGTAGTAGGTACTCCTCCATTCTTATTAATGATTGAAGCCGCAGGTGGCGGTGGTTCAGGTACAGCAGGTACATCAGGTACTTCAGCAGCATCAGGAACAGGAGGTACAGCAGGTACTTCAGGTGCTAATGGTACTTCAGGTACAGATGGTTCATCAGGTACTTCAGGTACAGGTGTTATTGGTACTTCAGGAACTTCAGGAACAGGTACTTCTGGTACATCAGGTATAGGCACATCAGGATCTTCTGGTACTTCAGGTATAGGTACTTCAGGTACAGCAGGTACAACTACATTTGGAAGTTCCGGTACTTCTGGTGGTTCAGGTACTTCTGGGTCATCTGGTACATCAGGTTCTACTACGTCAGGTACCGCTGGTACTTCCGCGGATGCTGGTACATCAGGTACATCGGGTGAGTCAGGTACATCTGGAACAAGTGATACCTCAGGAACATCAGGAGATAATGGTACCTCTGGTACAGATGGTTTAGAAGGAACATCAGGTACAGCAGGTGCTTCATCAACTTCAGGAACAAGTGATACCTCAGGTACAACAGGTTCAGCAGGTACTTCAGGTACTTCAGGAGCAGCTTCACTAGGTACTTCTGGTACAGATGGTATTTCAGGTACATCAGGTACTTCTGGTGCTTCAAGTACTTCAGGTACGGCAGGTGAAAGCGGTACTTCAGGTTCATCAGGAACTTCAGGTTCAAATGGTACAGGTGGTTCTTCAGGTACAGCAGGTGCTTCATCAACTTCAGGAACAAGTGATACAAGTGGTTCATCAGGAACATCTGGTAGTTCAGGTACAACCGGAGATAATGGTTCTTCAGGTACAGCAGGAAATTCAGGTACATCTGGTACTTCAGATACAAGTGGTACAACTGGTACAGCAGGTAGTTCCGGTACTTCAGGAGCAGCTTCACTAGGTACTTCTGGTACAGATGGTGTAAGTGGCACTTCAGGTACTTCTGGTGCTTCAAGTACTTCAGGTACAGGAGGTGAAAGTGGTACTTCAGGTACTTCAAACTCCTCAGGTACAAATGGTACAGGTGGTTCTTCAGGTACAGCAGGTAACTCTGGTTCATCAGGTACAAGTGATACATCAGGAACTTCAGGAAATAGTGGTTCATCAGGTACAACAGGGGATAATGGATCTTCAGGTACAGCAGGTGCTTCAGGAACTTCAGGAACAAGTGATACCTCAGGTACAACAGGTACTGCAGGTAGCTCAGGTACTTCAGGGGCAGCTTCACTAGGTACTTCAGGTACAGATGGTGTAAGTGGTACTTCAGGTACTTCAGGTCAAAGTTCAACTTCGGGTACTGCTGGTAGCTCAGGAACTTCAGGTTCAAATGGAACAAGTGGTAGTACAGGTACAGCAGGTTCATCAGGTACATCAGGAGAAAGTGAAGATTCAGGTTCTTCAGGAACTTCAGGATCATCTGGTTCAGATGGTACAACAGGTACAGCTGGTACAGCAGGTTCTTCTGGTACAAGTGCTATTTCAACAACATCAGGCTCATCTGGTACTTCAGGTTCAAATGGTTCAAGTGGTACTACTGGTACAGCTGGTACAGCAGGTAGTTCAGGTACTTCAGATACATCAGGAACTTCGGGTTCAGCTGGTACTTCAGGTACAACTGGAGATAACGGATCTTCAGGTACAGTAGGAAATTCAGGTACATCTGGTACTTCAGATACTTCAGGAACAACAGGTAGTGCTGGTACTTCAGGTACTTCAGGAGCAGCAGACGCTGGAACATCAGGTACAGCAGGTGTTTCTTCATCTTCAGGTACTTCAGGTGAAAGTTCAACATCAGGAACAGCAGGTAGCTCAGGAACAAGTGGTTCAAACGGAACAACAGGTTCTGCAGGTACAGCAGGTTCATCAGGTACAAGTGATACTTCAGGAACTTCGGGTTCAGCTGGTACTTCAGGATCATCTGGTACAAATGGTACAGCAGGTAGCTCAGGTACAAGTGCAGTTTCAGCAACTTCAGGCTCATCTGGTACTTCAGGTTCAACCGGATCTTCAGGTACTACTGGTACTGCTGGTACAGCAGGTAGTTCAGGTACTTCAGATACTTCAGGTACTTCAGGTTCAGCAGGAACTTCAGGTACAGCAGGAGATAATGGATCTTCAGGTACCGCAGGTAACTCAGGTTCATCAGGAACTTCAGATACTTCAGGAACAACAGGTAGTGCTGGTACTTCAGGTACTTCAGGAGATCCAGCTGCTGGTACATCAGGTACAACAGGTGTTTCTTCATCTTCAGGTACTTCAGGTGAAAGTTCAACTTCAGGAACAACGGGTTCATCCGGAACATCAGGTTCAAACGGAACAAGTGGTAGTGCAGGAACAACAGGTAGTTCTGGTACATCAGGTGAAAGTGAAACTTCAGGTTCTTCAGGAACTTCAGGTTCATCAGGTTCAAACGGTAGCTCAGGTACAGCTGGTACAGTAGGTTCTAGTGGTACAAGTGCTATTTCAACAACATCAGGCTCATCTGGTACTTCAGGCTCAAATGGATCTTCAGGTACAACTGGTACCGCAGGTACCGCAGGCTCAAGTGGTACAAGTGATACTTCAGGAACTTCAGGTTCAGCTGGTACTTCAGGTACAACAGGAGATAATGGCTCTTCAGGTACAGCAGGTAATTCAGGTACAAGTGGTACATCAGATACTTCAGGAACAACTGGTTCAGCAGGTACTTCAGGTACTTCAGGAGACCCAGCTGCAGGAACATCAGGAACAACAGGTATTTCCTCATCATCAGGTACCTCAGGTGAAAGTGCAACTTCAGGAACAACAGGTTCATCAGGAACAAGTGGTTCAAATGGAACATCAGGCTCTACAGGTACCGCAGGTTCATCAGGTACATCAGGTGAAAGTGAAACTTCAGGTTCTTCAGGTTCTTCAGGAACTTCAGGTAGTAATGGTACAACTGGTACAGCTGGTACAGCAGGTAGTTCAGGTACAAGCGCAGATTCAACAACTTCAGGTTCTTCAGGTACAAGTGGATCAAACGGTAGTTCAGGTACTACTGGTACAGCTGGTACAGCAGGTTCATCAGGTACAAGTGAAACTTCAGGCTCTTCAGGTACTTCAGGATCTTCAGGTACAGATGGTAGTGCAGGTACTTCAGGTGTTACTGGAGCAAGTAATTCATCTGGTACATCATCAACAAGTGGATCTTCAGGTACTTCAGGTTCAACAGGTAGTGCTGGTACCTCAGGTATAGCAGGAGCAAGTAATTCATCAGGTACATCATCTACTAGTGGTTCTTCAGGTACAACTGGTACAACTGGTACATCAGGTGATGGTGGTGGTTCAGGTACATCAACAGGATCAGGTACATCAGGTACTAGTGGTTCTTCAGGAACAACAGGCGTAGATGGTTCATCAGGTACTTCAGGTTCAAATGGTACATCAGGCTCTTCAGGAACAGCCGGTTCATCAGGTACTTCAGGTCCTTCAGGTTCATCAGGTACAGCAGGTAGTGCTGGTACATCGGGTGCAGATGGTTCATCTGGTACATCATCTACTTCAGGAACAACTGGTACAGCAGGTAGCTCAGGTACTTCAGGCAGTTCAGGCTCAAGTGGTACTTCAGGTAGCTCAGGTACAAGTGGTTCATCGGGTACATCAGGAAACGATGGTTCAAGTGGTACTTCAGGTTCATCAGGTACATCAGGATCAAGTGGAACAAGTGGTTCATCAGGTACATCAGGATCAAGCGGTACTTCAGGCGTAGATGGTTCATCAGGAACATCTGGTAGTTCAGGTAGTTCAGGAACAAGTGGTTCATCAGGCTCATCAGGAACAAGTGGTTCATCAGGCACTTCAGGTGTAGATGGTTCATCAGGAACTTCAGGTTCATCAGGCTCTTCAGGTACTTCAGGCTCATCTGGTTCATCAGGTACATCAGGAAGTTCAGGTTCTTCAGGTACAGCAGGATCGTCAGGATCATCAGGTACTTCAGGCTCTTCAGGTTCAAGCGGTACATCAGGCTCATCAGGCTCATCAGGTACATCAGGCTCATCAGGAAGTTCAGGTACATCAGGTGCAGACGGTTCTTCAGGTACATCAGGTTCATCAGGTACATCAGGATCATCAGGTTCTTCAGGTTCAGGCGGTACTTCAGGATCATCAGGTACATCAGGTTCTTCAGGTACATCTGGAAGCTCAGGTTCATCAGGTTCTTCAGGTTCAGGTGGTACTTCAGGATCATCAGGTACATCAGGTTCAAGTGGTACATCAGGTTCATCAGGTACATCAGGTTCATCAGGTTCTTCAGGTTCAGGCGGTACTTCAGGATCATCAGGTACTAGTGGTTCATCAGGTACTAGTGGTTCATCAGGTTCATCAGGTTCGTCAGGTTCATCAGGTGCAGACGGTTCTTCAGGTACATCAGGATCAAGTGGAACAAGTGGTTCTTCAGGTACATCAGGTTCATCAGGT
>Ga0181380_1000648_pt1 | contig 15466 bp, 17 predicted proteins | sample 3SPOviralmetaG_FD_130116 | JGI IMG/M metagenome (GOLD analysis project Ga0181380, IMG submission 130116) | Marine viral communities from the oligotrophic San Pedro Time Series (SPOT) site, San Pedro Channel, CA, USA - 3 SPOT_SRF_2009-08-19 | ecosystem: Environmental > Aquatic > Marine > Strait... | reverse complement strand
CTCCCAATCATATCTAGTGGGTAATGATTCTCTAATTTCGTCAACAGTAGCATCAGGAGCATAAGTAAAATTTATTCTACCATTAACTGGAGTAACCACCGGGTTGTATATTCCGTATTCTATGGGGCTTGCTCCAGTACCAAGTTTATTGCCTCTTGAACTAGCTGACATGTCTAATGTAAGGGCTGTAAGTGGTGCTTTTTTAATAACAGTTACATCTGCTTCATTAAAATCAGGTCTACCTGTCAAATTAGCGCTGTATGTCTGACTCGCGCTATCGTAAGCTGGTATTTTAGTGTGTGTTACAAAGTTTACAGATCCTCTTTTAAATTTATCAATATTTATTGTTTTTGGCTCAGAATTATTATCTGTCCAAAACAATAAATTGTCTATCATATTTATACCTGTAATTAAGTTTTGCGTAGAAAAATTTAGAACATTATTAGTGTCAACTATGACTGGTTTTATTTGACCACCCGCAAAGCTATATTCAGCAATGCAATCAGCCTCTGTAGAAGTTATAAACCAATAAATTTTATCTGTTTTGTCATCAACAAAAGATCCTATACATTTTGGGTTAGTTAAAGAATCTATATAATTATCGTTCCATTGAGGCTTACCCCTTAACTGCAAATTGCCCTCTACATTCTGCAAAGAGCCCATATTACCATTATCTGAGTTTGCTAAATCTAAGTTTAATGCATCTCGATATTCGCCATTTGGAACAAGTCTTTCGTCTAGATCTGTGTTCATTCTCCCTGCTTGGAAGACATGTACAAACTCACCCATATATTAGTGTTTTATAATTTTAGATTTGTTACGCATAACTTGCGTAAGCTCTTCTATTTTAATATTTGATAATCTTAATTTAGCATTTCTTTTTGTAGAAGCTAGTTGCTTTTTGTATCTAGCAACTAAATATTCAGGAGTATTAGCTCTTTTAGATAATATTGCATAAGCTATATAGTTATATAAAGCTTCTTCCGCAAACTTATGAATAACCATTTCTTCATCTGTAGCTAATCCATCTGATATATACTTTAAAGTTACTACCTTACCCACAAAGCTAGAGTCAAAGTATATTATATTAGATATACGATCAATATAGAATACTCCGTTTGTTTGAGCTTGCTCAGGAGAAAGTCCATATCTTCTGCCCCAACCTCCCTGGTTTAGTCGGTCGTTCAAATCCTCATTATTATTATCACTTGTATTGTTCTGAGTTTGAAATCTTTTTCTAGTTTCTGACTCCTCAGCAGTTAATATTTCACTGCTTTGTTCGTCAAACAAATACTCAAAATTGGAATCTTGAAGTATAGGCAGAGGATTAGAAGTCTTGCTGGTTGGATATATGATTCGTTCTATACCCTTAGAATCAACCCAAACTAATTTTACATAGTTTACGTAGTCTTTAGGTAAAACAAAGTTTAAAGTGGGCCCTATTTCAATTTCTTGAGATTTTATAGAAGGTAATGTATCAAAACTAAATTCTTGTATTCCTCTTTGAGCGTGAAAAGCAACCTCAGTTCTTTTTACTTTAGATATATTTTTTTCAAGACCTACATAAGAAATCATAAAGTTATTTATAACATTTTTTATAGACGTGAACTGATAGCTACCGTAATTTTCGTCAAAGCTATTCCATACTCCGTCAGGGCCTAAATAGTATTGTTCGTCAGTTTGTGTTATTAAACCCATATATTATGATTTTTGTTGTTGTATTGTTTCTTGATCTTCTTTGTCAAATACTTGGTATAGTCCTAAGTCTTTTATTAAAATACCGCAAAGCTCTAGTATTTTTATAACCAACTCTGTTTCTTCTGAAACGTCTAGCTCGAAGTTTACACTATTTGTAGGGTCATATAAAGGCTCATTAAATAATGTTTTGTGTGCCCATATTACAGTAGCGGGCTTTTTGACATATTGAGCGCTTACGCCTGAAGTTAATGTAGCTGTGCCTTTTGCTTCAATAAGATTAGTTCCTGCAGTTTTATATATAGGCCTCGCATTACTAGGTGCCGTTAAAGGAGATTGATTTATTAATATCCATTCTTTAGGAGTAATTCTTTCTACTTCTATACTATTATATAAAATAGCCCCTAACTTATACATATCTGAGGGTAAAGTAAATTTGTTTGCTGAAGCTACCAGGTCTGCAGAGGTTTCAAATATAGCTAACTTCTTTTCCAAAAGGTCTACCATATCTGAGTATTCGGTTTCGTTTCCTGGTATTCTACCGAATTGATTGATGTCGTAAAAATATTGCTCAAACAAATCCAGTTGTGCCTGGTTTGCAAACAAATTAAATTCTTGGGGCGTAACATACCCTCGTTGCTCTTTGTTGAGTACCGCTAGTACTCTTTGATAAACAGTATTTATATTTACGCTCATTTTTCTTTTTTTATTATTATAATAGTTAGGCCACCGTTAAGCAGCCTAGCTACTATAAAAGTGACTTAGTAAAGTCTTTTTAATATGGCTTTATAAACTTCCATTCCTTCATCAGTTTTGAAGTATGCAGCTAAAGCACTATAAGGATGTTCGTCAAAAGGTACAGTCATTAACTTTCTACCTCCTTCACCGTAAGCGAACGTTCTTTGATCAGCAGATAAATTTATTATCTTAGCTTCTACGGCTTTGATACCTACATTACGTAATTGTACATTGTCATCATTAGCTAATTCTATAAATAATGCTGGTTGCCTTTTAGCAAATATCATTAAATCTCGCTTTAACTCGCTAGACGATAATTCATTAACTTTACTCCCATATTCAGCTCTCAGTATGCCTTCGGCTGTATCAATATTCATGTCTCTTGCTAATGTTAACGCTTCTAATTCTAGTTCAATCCAGTCTAATTCATTTACAGAAACTTGTACTGGATCAAATTCGTAATATATTTTATCTTTTAAAGGATGATACAGAGAGAGTAGTTTTTGTAAAGCAACATCTTCTTTTCTTACTTTAATCATCCCATCTCTCATAGCTATTCTGCCTAGAGTTGCCGGGCCTTTTTGCTCATCTACAAATGGTGATTTTTGATTTGTAGCATAACGCAATTCTCTTTGATAACCTTTTTTTGTATCAAAAAATAATAAAGGTTTTCTTTGAGAATGTTTTGATGGTAAAGTATATAAAAGAGGTGACTTACCTGTTTTTAAAACATAAGTTCTATCTCTATATTCCCATTGTGGTTCAGCAGGCTTAGTTGGCTTAACAGCTACTGGCTCTACTTTTTCTACTTGTATTGGTAACCCATCTGTGATAGGTTCTTGCGGTGTAGCTTTTTTAGCTACGGGCTTTTTCTTGTTTGCCATGATATAATATTATAAAATTGATAAAAATAGTGGCTAGGGACCAAAGATCCCCAGCACACTAATAAAATTAACTATGCTGCAGTATTCTTCAATAATATGAAGTTGTTTGCCGCTTGTACACATAAACATCTTTCTGATAAGAAGTGAACGTTCATAGCGTCTTCGTCGCTTGTAAAGTTTCCACCTACAGATCCTGTGATCCAAGACTTCATTTTTCTATCATCTGCTTCAGAAGCTCTGTAGCGGATGTGTAAGAAAGGTCTTGAGATGTTTTTACCTAACATTTGATCGTAAACTGTTGAAGTTCCGGCAGGAACAACTACACCTTCGATATCTCCAACTAATCCTCTAGTGGTAGCATCGTTTAAGTATTTCCAATCTGTTTTGTAAAAATCATAAGATCCTCTACGGAATCCGCTAAACCCTAAGTTAAGTGCCATATCCTCTGAATTTTCGAATACACCGTAAGATGTTCCTCCAGTTCCGTAAGAATTTTGAGCAGCTAACATATTGTCGATACCTAAAGAAGTCGAACGATCTAAGAATAACATATTTTCTTCGATAGCTCCTTGCTTATCAAGCTCTCCTAAGATAGCGTCAAAATCGCTTAATCCTAAGTCTCCTCCAGTTCCAAAATCAGCGTCTGTATAAACAAGACCTCTGTTTTCTAAAGCAGCAAAAAGTCCGTCAGAACCAGTAATTTCAGTTCCTCCTCCTAATCCAGCAGCTGGCGTAAGAGCAGCAGCAGCTTTTTCAGCTTCAATCATAGCCATTTCTAAGTGATCTTCGAAACGTATACGAGATTCGTGCTCAGACTTTAAGTACCATAAGTATCCGGAAGTTCCAGCTTCAGTAGTTACTTCTACCCACCCAATTTGAGCAGTGTCAGATCCGCTTACATTGTACTTGTTACGTAGAATGATTGGCTTATTGTTAAACTGTTCGAAAGCAGCATCAACAGAAGTACCTGCATTTGAAGTTCCTTTCGCATATTCATTTCCATATACGAATACTTTTACATTTCCAGTACCAGTAACTGTAACAGCCCCTGCATATCCTGCAATTGTTAAAGTAGCTACTCCTGATCCCGCAACAGACACAGCGCTAACGTATGCTTTCTCAACTGTTAATCCAGTAGTGTCAGCGATCACGATAGTGTCTCCAGGTCCGATTAGGTTTTTGTTAGTAGCTCCAGCTCCAGCTGGAATTGTAATTGAAGTTGCAGATGCAACAGTAACATCATCATAAGCAATGTGTAAACGCCCTTGCTCAGACCATACTACTTGGTCAGATGCCATAGGCATTTCAGCTCCTACCATACGTAAGAATCCAGAGATTGTACGGTTTCCGTAACGCTCTACTTCTTTTTCGTATACTTCTGGTAAGAATTGTTGTGTAAAATCCATGTCCGCTAGGGCCAGGTAGTTGTCGTTAAACAACGTTTGTGTTGGTCTAGGAGTTAAGTGCGCTAAAGCCGCCGCGCTCCCAGTAAATGATCCATTTGCCATTATTTGTAAAGTTTAGTAATTATTATTTTCTCTTTTTAATTCTAAGCTTTGTAGTTGACTCATTATTCCCTGGTATAGATCTGACTGTCCACCCATTAGGTGGTTTAACATCTTCATGAGTCCCTCTCGGATTCATGTCAATGTTTTTAGCTTTTTCCATACTCGTTTTCATTGCATCAGCTTTACCTTGTTGGTAAAAATGGTTTGCAATTGCATCGGGATTCATTGCTGTAAATAAAGATTTGTGGTAACCTTTTGCGTCTGCCATTTCATTTTTATCGTCTAAGAACTTCTTAACAAAATTTGAAATGTCTCCTTGCTTAGATTTCACTCCTTCTACGTCATTAACTTTATACCTGAATTTTTTATCTCCAACTTCGAAATCAAAACCTTTGAATTCATTAGAAAATAGTTTTTCAGTTTTTTCATTAAATATAGAAGTTTGTTTTTCTCTATCCGCTGTCAACTTCTCGCTATCTTGGTTATAACGATTGAAAAATTCAACCGCCTTTTTTTGTTCTGGGTTTAACCGTGACCCAGCTTTTATTTCATCGTAGTATTTACTTTTTAATCCTTCTAAGTGGTTTTTAGCTTTAGCTAACTCCTCTTTTCTAGCAAGCTTTTTTCTACGAATATCTCTTTCTTCGTCTATGTCTTCGTCAAAACTAAATTTATCTTCCATGATAAATCCAATTTCTTCTGAATCTAAATGAGGTTTAGTATTCTCGTAATACTCTTTTAATAATTGATCTTCATTAAGAGACGAATAATCAGTGTTTAGATTAACATAGTCTTTTAAACTGCCGCCTGTATCATTCATAAAGTCTACAACCTTTTGAATATTTTCAGGTAAATCCACCCCAGGCTGTTGATTTTCAATAGCCTCTTCTACTTGTTCTTTTACTGCATCTACTTGATCTTGTACCTCTTCCCCTGTTATTTCTTGTAGAACAGGTTGTTCTTCATTTTGAACGGACTCCCGTACTTCTTGAACCACTTCTTCGCTACTCTTCGCGTCTTCGGATTCTCTGACAGGAACATCGCTTGCATCTGTTTCTTGTTCTGGAATGGCATTTGCTTCTGCTTTGTTTAATTGACCTAAGTCTACTTTGATTAATCCACTGTCCTCCTGTGTTATAGGAGCAGCTTCTTGAGGTTGAGTTTCTTCTGTCTTCTCTACCTCTGTTTTTACTTCTTCTTCCATGATAAAATATTATATAATTATTACTACTATTATTACCTAGGATCACCGGATCCTAAGTTAAAATTGCCGTTAAGCACATCATTTCCTGCTGATTCAAAGTTTTTAGGCATTGTATCATTTTGTCTTTGATTTATTAACTCACTTTGCTGTGTTGCTTGTATTTTAGTTCTTTCGTCTTTTCTATCTTCTCTTTCAGATAACTCTGATTTTTTACCTTGCACTTCCATACCTTTTAATTGCATATTCATTTGAAATTCAAGACCCATTAATTCCTTTTTAGCTTTAACCTCGGCTTGCATTTTTTGCGCATCAATTTGAGCTTTCATTTGTTCTAGCTCCATTTTTTGCTGCATTAAAGCTTGTTGCTTTTGCACTTCAGCTTGAGCAGCAACTTGGGTAGCCTGAGCGTTAGCTTGAGACTGTGCTTGTATGTTTTGCTGCTGCATTTGCTGATCTCTTTCTTGTTTTTCAACTCTCCTTATTTTTAAAAGCTGGTTAGCTAAGTTTATGTTTTTTATTTCTCTGATATCTATAGCGTCTGTAAGATCTATAAGTCCTGCTTGTAAAGCTGTTTGTATATTGTTTTCTAATACCGCTTTTTGTTCTTCGTCAGGTTGTAATTCTATAAATATACCGAAATCGTATAAATATAAATCGCTCATTTCTTCAAGCACAGCTACATTTTGATTACCTATCTTATGTATAAATGCTTCTTTAGTAGGTGAGTATTCTAATATGTCAGATATACGTAGTGATAAATTTTCACATAAATCTTTTGCTAAAAATAAAGTAGCATCTAATATATGTCTTGTGGCCGTATTGGAATTAGCTGCTGCTAGTTTCTGCACTCCTACTAAAGCCCTAGCGTCTGGAGTACTTCCATCTCTAGCTTCATTTAGTCCTGTCACATCTCTAATCATTTGCATATAATAGTTATACGTAGATATTAAAGACTGTAACTTAGCTCCCCCAGATCCTGATTGTAATTCTTGAATAGGCACTTTACCAGGATTCATATCCCCCTCTTGCGTAAATGATCTACCTATTACAGAACCTGTTTGGAAAAACATATTTAATGCTTCTTGGGGATTGTAATTTGTTCCATTACCTAAATCTACTTCAGCCAGTCCGTCTGCATCTAAATAAACACCATCAGGTACCATTCTAGATAATACTTGCTGTAGTTTTAAATGAGTAAGCTGAATCATATCAGCAAAACCTGTTATACGAGAAACAATACTTTCTATACGGCCTTTGTACATTCTAGGCGCAACAATACTATAATTCATTTTAACTTTAGTATAGTCACTCTTAGGGCGTATCATATTAGTAGCTATTTCCCACTTTAATGTTTTACCACCTAAAACTTTTACTCCTTCATACAATACCTCTAGTGATCTAGATAATTTTTGTATACCGTATTCAACATATAATTCCTCAGGCGGATTAAACTGATCGTCTTTTGGTATAAGTTTTGCGGCACCCGTAGCGGATTCTTTTACTTTGTAAACTTCGTTAGCATAAGTCTTATAATTATAATACAGTATTTGAACAGTATTAGAATCATCTTCATCATAATTAGTCAAAGTTCTATCATAGAATCCATTGTTTTGGTAAGATTGATTTGATATTTCTTTTAAGTCATCGTTGGTGAGCCAAGGGAATTCCTTCTTTAATTCATTTATATGTACACTCTTAACTTCCCCAACATAATATATATCGTCAAAGTAAGGCGATTCTGTATATGACCAAACTAAATTAACAGGGTCTACGTATTCAACTGTAGCTCCTTCTGCTTTACTGAATCCGTTCTTAACTGCAGCAATACCTATGGTAGCTAGGTCATAAGTGCATCTTTTCTTAGTTAAGTCGTATTTATTACCTTCCAATAAAGTATTTATAGCTTGTTCTTCTGCAAGTTCCACCTCTTGCTTATAAGATAGTTGCATGTGCAAGTTAAGCTCTTCTTTGTTTTTAGGCAAATCTTCCGGATTGTTTTCAAATAAGTTAACGCCAAATTCAGCTTCCACGTATTCACCAAGCTCTTTTGTCTGCATGTCTCTAAGTATAGATTCCATATACTTAGTTCTTTTATCTACACCATAAGGGTCTTGAGAATAAGCTTTAACATCAAACATTCTTTCTGATATACCATTAACTAATATATCTACAAACTTAGGTATTATAGGCACAGGCTTCCAATCTAAATTAAGATAAGATAAGTCTCCGTTTATTGATAACTCATCTTTGTATTTTTGTACTCCTTGTTCTCCTCTAGCATATAATCTTAAATTATGAAAAGTGTTTTGATTACTTTTAAAACGACCAATACCATTATCAGAACGAAACCACTCGTTCTCTATCGCTCTACCTACTCTAGTTCCATAGTCTAAACTCATCTTCTCAGAATCGCTAGCTATTTGGCTTGGAAAATAACTTGTTATAACTGACTCAGCCATATTTTTATTTTTCTATTAATTTCGAAACACTTCCTGCATTGGAGTATCTACTTATTTTTAAATTTAGTTTTTGCTTTTGCCTTTCAGCGGACGGACTATATAAATGCCTATTGACCGCCATTATAGCTAAACCAGAACTTATAGCAGCATCAAATTTAGTTCTGTTATTTATATCAAATTTAGCCCAATCGTTTAACGTGGTATTAAAATACATATTTCCGTACTGTCCATCTTCTTTAATTCCTACGTGTTTATCTATATAAGATTCAATTGCTGCTGCATGCGCTTGCTTTATATCTTCACTAGAGTTTGGTATTCCCCCAATTTCTTTTTCCGTTTTAGATAATTTATTCCAAGCTTTGTCAGGTCTATTCATTGAATAACCTCGGTAACCTCTTCTTTTTAAATAATACAAAAGTCTTGGCTTATTGTTTTCACACAATATTGGCATACCATAAAAAACCAAAGCCATTAATACATCTTCAAAAAACATCTCTGCCGTTTGAGGCCTAGCTAAGTATTCTAAAAAAAATGCATTGGGGGGAGCGTCCTCCATTGAAAACTTCGTAAGCCCATGAAGCGCGCCTTTAGACCCTCTACCATCTGTTGTACCACTAATATCATAACTATCACAGCCAAAAGCACCAATGTGATCATTACCTGGCGACTTAAAACCATTTTTAACATATTGTTTGTTTTGTATATTTAAACTTGGTACCCACGATATATTAAATCTTCCCTGTGGATTTGGACTAAATTTAACTTTAGTATCTTTTATTCCATTTTCCCAACTAAAGCTTCCGCGGGTTAATACCGCTGAATGTCTTAAGTCTTCGTTGTAATCTATTTGTTCGTATATTTTTACTAAATTATATATACTATTTTGAGTCTCATCTCTAAACGCATGTTCTGTTGTGCGCGGAAACTGCCTGTAATGCTCGTTTAAGCCGTCCTGGTCGCCTTTTAATCCATCTGCTTCGTTATTCCAATGCTCAATTACTCCGAGCTCAATAGGTGAGCCGTATGGGTCTTCTAGAGGTTTTCCCGGAGTATCGAATACGGGCATTCCATATTTATCGATGAATCCTTCATAATTCCATTCCATAGGAATGAACAGACTATATAGTCCAGATTTTGTTTGTCCATTCTTATTCCTTTTATTTACATCAGACGACTGATATAGCTTTTTAAAATTTGTTCCTCCTTTGTCTAAAGCATTAGAAGTTGATCCCATCATACACTTACCAATAATTCGACTACCTAAACGTAAACATGTTTTTGTTACCCCCCAGTTATTAAGTATGTTATTAGGCTTTTCCCATTTACCTGATTCATCGTGAACTAAAAGTTTTAGCTTCTCCCCATCATAACTGTTATCACCTGTATTTTTATAATCTATAGTTGTGTCTAATCCTTCTAGTATTATTTGGTCAGAGTCCGTATTTTGTATAGATCGCTTTGTTAATCTAGAAGCTGGAACCCTATATGCTAATTCCTGCTTTGGCCGATCCATACCGTCCTGAATCGGTTTAAAGAAAAACGGATAGTTGATCGATATAGGCACAACTTTGTCCGTGAACATCTTCTTTGCATCAGCCCCTGATTTCGATAGTATACCAAACCTGGAGTCACTAGATACTGTAGCCTGGTTAATCGTTTCTCCTGACGCCATAAATGAAAATCCTGAACGCCTATTTTTAAGGTAGCAAATACCATAACAACGTGTATCTGCCTTGCACGCTTCCCAGAATATATAGAATAATCTGTTTGATTCACGAAAGTCTGGTAATCCCACATCAATTTTTGACCACTGCAAATACATGTAGTGAGTGCCAGTGATATAAGTAGGAACGTTGTTGTTGCTAAACCAGTACCCTTTTTCTCTTCTTTCAAATTGCTCATCTATATAAGGTTCCCATTTTTCCTTAAAACTGTCTGGATAATCTTTCCACTCAAATATGCTTTGTATTCTTTTAAGTTCTTTAGGATATTCTTCAGGCTTCCATAAATCATTGCCTTTAACAAGTTTTTTAGGTTGTTTAGGTAATGCAATTTTTAAACCTTGTATATTATATATATCTCCTATCTGCCCAGTTTTGCTAATAACAATTATATCACTGTCCTTATCGTAACCGTATTTCCAGTTTTTTAAGCTATTTCGCCTAGATAGTATATTACCTTTTACAGGGGTTATAACTGAGTAAAGATCTTGCTGATACATTACTTAGCTCTTCTTTCTGCAAAGCCCTTATAAGTTTTTTCTTTTGTATCTTCTTTAGGCTTTTCGTTTAATATATCTTCTTCTGCTTGTATTCTGTTCAAAATTTCAAACGCATCAAATATAGCTAATTTTTTTGTAGCCGCAGCATTTTTTAATCTATCAGCGGAGATATCATCGTCAGAATCTACTATAGCTTCTTTAGCTACTTTAATTAACTCCTCAACTGCTTTGTGCCCAGCCTGGATTATACTCTTCTTCGTCTCCTTGATATTCATATTTGATTGTAATTTGATTAGTAGGTACTCGATACATTTTTTTACCTTCTACAATAAATTCGTATTCTGCCCCGGGTCTAAACCCTATAAGATCGTTTACTTTTATAGATTTAAGTTCAGGATCTTTGTATCTTATTATACCTATACCTTCTTTTTCAAAACCATTTGAAAACATTTTTGTTTCTTTAATAGGTTGTACAAAATTAAATCCTTTAGAAGCTAACCATTCTTTTTTACGCTTGTATGCAAATATTTGATTAGGTTGTACAAAATATTTGTCTTCTTTATAAAAACTTCTTGAGTTTTTTTCTTTACCTCGTATATCTCTAAATCTTCTAAATACATTGTGATGAAGAATTATAAAATCACCTTTACGTATTTCTGTATCGTTAAAGTAAGGTTCTGAAATTACTAAACCTATTCTAGATACATAGGAATGGTTTTGTAATTCAGTATTAAGTATAAACTCATTCCCATCTATATCTAATTTATTGCTGTATCTACCCTCGGCAGGTTCTACAACAAAATCCATATAACCTTTCATTAATATTCTAAGTTATACTCTATAGCTATTGCCATGTTTTTATTGAAGTCTTTCCAAGGCAATACTTCGTTGTTCTTTATTATGTATATTGAATACTTATCATCTTCTTCAATTATACTATCTATAATATGACCACCATACACTTCCTGTCCTACAGAATAATGCATGGCATCATTTTTATAGTCTCTACCTATACTAATTTTTCGTACTAGGTGCATTATCTTTCATTTCTCCGGTAACTATATCTATTGATACATCTCCGTATTTTTCTTCTAATGTTTTTTGCACCGCCTCTAATACATCTGTTTTCATTTTCATTGTATGCATAAGATCATGCTTTTGGAGCTCAATACCTCCAACTTGCATTTGCAATCGGTTAACAGCTTCTACTGCCGCTTTAACACTAGTTAATTCATCGTTTGTAATAAATTTACCACCTATTACAGGTACTTCTTTTTTTGTTTTCTTTTTTGCCATTTGATTAGATTTAAAATTAATATTCCGTTATTTTATTTATTACGTGTTTTTGTTACTTATTGATTTAGCTTTTTCGTACGAACGTCCAACAAAATAAGCACCATAGACAGTAACTAGTAAAGTTTGAAATATAGGTATATATTCTTCAGCTATTTTAAACTCGCCTATATTACCATCAAAAAACGCGCAAGCAGTAAATATAACTGTTAAATATATAAGCACCATGGGTCTTATATTCTTTGACAAGAAAGAATCAGATTTCATATCTGACTCCCATCTTCTAGTTACTTGTTCCTGAGCATTTGCTTCAGCTTCTTGCAATATAACCTCTATTGCCTTTTTAGCTTCTAGCTTTTCTTCTTTACTTGTTATAAGGTTATCGAGAACGCCACCAACTTCTTTGATAACGTTCCCGGTAAGCCATGACCATATTTTATCCATTATTTTCCCTTGCTTCTTGACGAGCCCTTCTACTTTCGCGATCAAAGTAGCTTTTTTTATTCCTTGAGCTAGTAATACCCCTTTGTTCCGTACTTGCTGCTCTTCTCGCCTCTGACCTTTTTGTTTTCCTTATCTTATTAGGAGTTACAGCTTTTTTAGCTGCCATGTCCTTACGTGTTCTTGAGCTATATCCTGCAGGAGCTTTCGAAGTGTTCGTCGGTTTTTCCTTTACAGGAAGTACTACAGCCTTTCCCATTTTTTGCTTAGCTCGTTTATTCCCTTTTTTTAGGTTTTGCTGTTGCATTGTTTGTTTAGCTGGTGAAGCATTTCTAGCGGCTTTTCTGTTAGCTTTGTTTTCTTCTCTTGTTGCTTTTCTGTTAGCTCTGTTTTCTTTTCTAGCAGTTTTTCTGTTAGTTCTGTTTTCAACTCTAGCTTCTTTTTTAGTTTTAGGGGCCGTTTTTATTTCAGAAATTTTTTCTGTTGTTCCTCTAGTCTCTATATTAGACACCTTTTCCACTTTGGGTCTAGACTTACTTCTATTATTTTTAACGTCAGTAGCTAATTGAGCTTTTGTTTTACCTGCTTTTTTAGCATCAGCTGTAGGATTAGTAGTATTATATTTCTTTTTGTTATACGTTTTAGCTGCAGTAATAAATTCCTCTTTTGTTTTGTATTTGCTTTTGTCAGCATCAGCGTATGCTGCATCGTAAGAAACTGCTTTACCTTCTCTTCTGTTTTTAGCATTTACTACCTTTTGGTATTTATCTTTTATTCTACCCATAGTTGCGGCATTCTCCGCATCTCTATTAGAAGTTTTTGTGCTAGTAGGTAAATCAGATCGTTTAGCCATTGAAGGGTTTTTCTTCATGGGTACGCCCATCGCTTTCAACAAAGGGTTGGTCATTCCTCCTTTGGTAGTCTTTTGAATTTTTGCTGTAATTGGAGTACAGCCTTTTTGTTTGTATGCCATCTTATTTGTTTTTATATGGTAATAATTTGTTTAATGTTTCTTTTCTCTGCGCACAGCCGCAACCACCTGGTATTTTATCAGCTAATCTTTTTATGCCAGTTGCTTTAGTAAATTTTTCTATTGAGTCTCCTAATCCTTTTGATTTCATAATATTAACAGTTCCATCTCCTTCTAGCGGCCTTGCCTCTTTCTCCTGTCCAGCCTTTAGACCTAGCGCAAAAGGATCTGCGCCTTCCAGCAGCTTTGCTGTCCGGGTCTAACTTTGAAGGCTTTGTTGTAACAGCTGTCTGAAGCTTACTGCCGGGATTTTTACGCTTATATTCATTAACTCCCTTTTGAGTCATACCTCCTCCCGCAGCTGCGCCAGTGCCTGTCTTGTTTGCTTTATTAAAGTTTTTGCCTCTACCTATAGTTCGCCTAGGATTACCACCTTTTTTTGATTTTCTTTCAGACTTCCTTATTTCTCTATTTTCCTGTTTAGCCGCTCTTTTATATAACCTATCAGCTTTTTTGTCCCTACCTTCGTCGACTGCTTTAGCTCCTTTAGCTGCTGTTTTTGCAGATTTAGTTTGTTTAACAGGTGCTGCTTCTATCTTAGCTTTTAAATGATCTGGCAAATTATGTTGCTTGCCTTTTAAAGCTTTTGCTAATGGTGATTTTGGTGATTGTGAGTACGCCATAATTATTACTTTTTAAAATAATTTTTCTTCAAAGGAGCTCGCATATTAGTTGGAGAAGTAGAAGTAGGATAATTTAACTTAAAGGTATTCAGTCTTTCTGCTAGATCCGCAAAATATTTCTTATAATCAACTGGAGGAGTATTTCTTTCTTGCTTAATTTTGTTTTGGGCTATTTGCTCATCCGGCGTTAATTGCCCTTGTGTTCTCATCCTGTCTTCTCCAGCAATACTAGATCCAATATTTCTTCCGCTTTTTCTGTTAGATTGTGCAGTTTTAAACGCATCCTCAAAAGCTTCTCTTTCTCCTTTGGTTTCTATTGCTTTAGCCTTTAATCTCTCTTGTTTTCTATAGCCTTTTTTCCCAGCTTCAATTTCTTTGCCGTCATTCTTTTTATTAAACTTAGCTTGTTTGTTTTTAATCCTAGATTCTTTCATCATTGCTCTACGAGCATCCTTACCTGTTTTTTTAACGGTACGCCCTAGTTCTCTAGTATCATCCTCTCCTAAAACATCCCGAGTGGTGGCCTCCATTATTTGAGTATCTAAGTAAGTTGTTTTGTCAGGAGTTGCTTTTTTGCCTTTTTCTACTACAACAGTATCTTCTTCTCTAAAGCCAGCTTTAACTTCTGCAGCTTTACGTTCTTCGTCTGTCATGTTTGCTAATTGCTGACAACTCTTTCTGGTATCAATAATTTTACCAGAGGCATCGGTCTTGCATTGATCTGTTGCTGTTTTTGTAATTTCTCCAGGCACTTGCTTAGTTACATCCGCTGTTCCTTCTGTCCCCTTTTCAACATCTTTGGTTGTGCGTATATCGAGTTGCTTTTTAACGCTTTTATCTCGCATTGCTTTATCGTTGTCAACTAAGGTCTGATAGAGTGGGCTACCTGCTTTTTTTGTTATTGGTGTGGATTTATACATCTTATTGTTTTTTATATGCCTCGGCTTCCCAAGGTAAGTTATGAGCTCCTTCTTCCATAGTTGCCCGTGAATATACTCTAGCTGGTGTTCTTGTATCTTTTTTCCAAGTTACCGTATTATTATCATATTGCAATCGGCCTTGTTTCATTTGATCCATGTGAACTTTTTCGTGATCAATTGCCTCTTGCTTTTCTTTTCCTTTAAGACTCTTATCTATAAATATGGTTCCGTCATTATTAGCTTCTGCTAATACTCCCCCATCTTTTAAATCTTTTTTAAACACAGGAGTATCATAAGTAGATGTTTCTTTATCTACACCTATCATATCCGAAAAGTCTTTAAGTTTGAATGCCATTATCGTTCTTTATCTTTAATCATATCATCAATAGCCTTATTAAAGGTTTTATCAGTATATGTTTTGTTTTTGTAAAATACGCTCCTACTAGATTG
>Ga0181380_1000647_pt1 | contig 15466 bp, 16 predicted proteins | sample 3SPOviralmetaG_FD_130116 | JGI IMG/M metagenome (GOLD analysis project Ga0181380, IMG submission 130116) | Marine viral communities from the oligotrophic San Pedro Time Series (SPOT) site, San Pedro Channel, CA, USA - 3 SPOT_SRF_2009-08-19 | ecosystem: Environmental > Aquatic > Marine > Strait... | reverse complement strand
CAATTGATGCAAATGATAAGAACAAAATAACAAAACATTTTAATGCATATATTGATAATGGAAGTCTTCCAAATATTTCAATTTTAATCAAAAAGGATAATAAGGAAATTTATCGTCACTCCCATGGATATGCTGATATAAAAAATGAAATTAATGTCAGTAAAAATTCAGTTTTTAGAATTTATTCAATGACAAAACCTGTTACCGGTGTGGCGATTATGCAATTGGTTGAAAGCGGTCAACTCAGATTAAATGACAAAGTTTCTAGGTATATTCCAGCATTTAAAAATACAAAAGTTATTAATCTTGAATTTCAAGACTATGTGGTAAAACCTAAACGAGAGATCACTATTAGAGATCTACTAACTCATACCAGCGGCTTGACTTACAGTTGGGCTGGAGAAGGGCCAGTAAATCAAATTTACAGAAAATATAATATTCGCCCCTATTATTTTGGAGCTCTTGATGCAGAATTGAACAAGTTTCCAGGCAACACCTGTCAATTTGCTGCTGCTGCAGCGTCAGCTCCCCTACTCCATAATCCTGGCGAAAAATGGTCGTATGGAATAAACATGGACATCCTTGGTTGTGTAGTAGAAGTTATCACCAAGATGACATTTGCTGACTATCTCAAAAAAAATATCTTTGATCCCCTGAATCTTAAAAGCATGGGTTTTTCAGTCCAGCCATCGGACAGAGCTAACTTTACAACTCTTTATACCTCGGGTGCATTTTCAAGAGATGGAGAAGTTGTTGCTCCATCTGGACTCAATCAAGCTGAACTAATGTTCTCTAAGGAGCTTCGATCAATCGATGCCTATGATAAATCTCCATACTTAAATAATTCTTCAAAATTATTTGATGGAGGATCTGGGCTTGTTTCTAATATAGATGATTATAGTAAATTTGCAGAAATGCTTTTAAATGGTGGCGTTTTAAATGGTGTAAGAATTCTTAGCCAGGCCTCTGTAGATTTAATGTCAAAGAACCATCTTTCAAACGAAATACTTTCTGACGGAGCTGCTTTTGGTCTGGCAGGAGTTGGTATGGGATTAACAGTTGGCACGATTATGAATCCTGGTATAGCAGGCACTTATTCTGCAAAAGGAGAATTTTTTTGGGGAGGAGCTGCAAGCACTATCTTTTGGGTGGATAAGAAAAATAATATTACCGCAACTATGATGACTCAGTACATGCCATCCGATAAATATCCACTCAGGGAGGAGCTAAAAACTTTAGTATATTCAAGCTTAAGCAATTAGCGATCAAGATAAAACAAATATTTGTGGCTGTAATGAAGAATCAACACGAACGCTTATTTTCTAATTCATCATATCTATGATTCTGCCAAATTTAGGCACATTTACTAAATTGGTTTTTTTGAATTCTGCAGCTAACGCATCTTGGAATGGAGTATCACTGCTTATCAAGCGACCTTCGGGAAACACCATATAACCATCCCCTCCAGTTGCTAGGTAACCAGAGACTGAAACTGTGTATTTTTTTTGATCATGTAAATCTTCACCATTAATTTTTATTTCAAGCACACGATTCATTTCAATTTTTGTGCTGTCATATTTTATTGTCATGCCTGCTACTTGACCAATTCCATATGGCAAGGTCAAGCTGTATTCAATTAGCTCTTTGATTTGGCTGCCTGTAAGCTCAATAATTGTTAGATTATCCTTAAATGGATAGACATTAATTAGTTTCTCTAATGTAATTTCTCCGGAATCAATGTCAGCACGAATCGCGCCTGAATTTAAAAAAGCAATATCACTTTGTGCTGCTTCTTTCATAAAACTTGTTAGTAAATTACCAATTGAGGATTCTTGGTTGTACATTCGCATTAAGGGCTCAGCTGCAACTCCGATAACTTCAGATAGTTCAGGGTACATTTTTCTACTATCGTTAATGAGTTTTGATGTTTTTTGATTTTCTGGAAGCTGCATTGAATTCACCGGAATAAGATAGCCCTCCTGATATTCAGCATCATGCTTTTGTGTGCTGACTTTAAATTTTGTATACCCTAAATGCATGCCTTGACCATATGTAAGCCCGATAACTATCCCAGTCTTAGGGTGAACCACGGGTTTATTGAGCCCATTATCAGAATGGCCTCCAAATATGACATCCACTCCTCTTAAATTACCTGCCATTGCGTAATCCTCATCAAAACCTCTTTGAACTGATGGATCAGATTCTTTATTTGTTTGCATGGGCGCTGTTCGGTTTTGGTGTGTTAAAACAACTATAATATTTACATCCTTTCTTATTTTATCAGCCCAATATTGAGCAGTTTTTGTTGGATCTTTGATGGTTAAGCCTGTTCGATGAAAGCTAGCCATGGTGTTATTGAACGCATCTATACCCATCACACCAATCACACCAACTTTCACGCCTCCCCTATTTAAAATAGTGAAGGGCTGAGCAATCAATTTTCCCGTATCTTGATGAATAATGTTCGCATTAAGCACGGGGAAACTTGCCCTAGGAATAGTTTCAACCAATGTTTCCCAGCCATATTCAAATTCATGATTACCTAAAGTCATGGCGTCATAATTCATGGCACTATAAAGATCAAATGGAAGCTTGCCTTCTGTTTTTTTTGATAGTGCGCCGGTAAAGATATCGCCCGCATCAACCAAAAAACTCACATTTTCCTTTGCTCTAATATCTTCAATCAAAGTTGCTAAATGAGAAATGCCTCCTATTAACTTCATATCATTTCGCCAAAGCGCTGGAATTGGCTCGTAAACACTCTCTATAACATTAGAGTGCAGTAATATAATTTCTTTTTTCAGATCTTCCTCTGCTTCAAGCAAATAAGGCAAAAACGATAGAACAAGTAATATTAATCTAGTCATTAATAGATATGATCAAAAAGAGATAATGAGTTAAAAGGAATTGGCGGAGAGACAGGGATTCGAACCCTGGAAACCCGCGAAGGTTTGCTGGTTTTCAAGACCAGTGCATTCAACCGCTCTGCCATCTCTCCGTTCCTTTAGATAAGGCATTTTATAGGCTTTTATAAATAAGTAAATGTGACATTACCCATTTTGTTACCCACTTTTACCCTATTTTCTCCATATAAGCTATTTATTTTTAATAGGTCTTGCCATGGTCAACTTAGAGCCAACGTATAACACCGATAATTCCAGCACTTGCGTAGAAGAACTGCAAAAACAGTATGCCGTAATGTTTGCAAAGCATTGCCCACAACCCAATTGCTAGAGCAGAAATAAAAAGCAAAGAAAAGCCAAGAACTTCAAAGCCAGTGTTTGATGCTACTAACATTGAGTAAAAAATTGCAGTAATAACGCCAAACCACTCAAGTATCTTTTTTAAAGTGCTGGTGTTAGACATAAAAGGCTCGAGTACTCAATGTTAACTTGCTTGCATCAATACTAATCATAGATTCTTACTATAGCAAACACACATCGAGGGTTGCGATTTCTTTTTATTGACATAAATTAAGTATATTTGTTTAATACTCATATCGTTCATCCTTTTCTTGGGACGGAAGTAAGTAATAATACTGAAGGAACGCATCTTATTGCCATCCGGCAGGAGATGAAAAAATGACTAAATGGGAATATAAAATTGTTGATCACAGCAATTCAACTTCAATGGGTTACTCAAACGAGGAAACAGAAGCTTTTAAGATCGAATATAAAGATGCTGTACATTGGAAATATGAAATGTCTATGATCGAATTAAATAAGCTTGGCCAAGAAGGCTGGGAATTAGTCACTCAAGATGGAGCCAGTCAAATATATTTAAGACGTCCACTATAAGGCAATGTCTTTAGAGGAGCTAAGGGTAATAACCATTGTTTACGTTAGCGCTCTTGCTCCTCTAATAATTTATTTTTATAAAAAAGATAGTATCCCACTCTGGGTACCATCGATATATTTAGGATCTTTTCTTATTTGTTCATTGAGCTGGGAACTCTGGTTTACCTATGGTTGGATTGATGGAGATCCTGTAAATGTCAGAAGATCAGAAGTATTGAATACATGGATTCCAATGCACCTAAATTGGCTTCTAAATTCTTTAGCAGACGCAGGAACAATTTCCATGGGAGGCTTGTGGTTAATGTGGAAATTCAGCAAACAAAACATTCAAGTTTTTGAACAATGGAACTGGGGAGCTTTTAGCATTCTACTAATATGGTGCATCACTCAAAATCTTTTTGTAGAACTTTTTTTATATCACGATCAATTATCTGAGGGTAAGTCACTATCATGGGCGCCTCTAGCTCCTACCGGCCAATTCTTTAACCCGCTACTATTTGAATTTAACGGAAGAAGCGTAATGTTTCAAACACAATTACCTTGGTTAATAATGGCGCCAATCTTATATAAATTAACTATCTTATTAGCTAGAAGAACTGTAAGTTAAAAAACCTCAAATATTGCGTGTATTATCTCTAGATGGGTTCTAATCAACACAGAGTTATAGGGTTTTGGAGAGGCTGGTCAATTGCTGTGGGCTGTGCGATAGGCTCAGGTATATTTATGATGCCAACTTTGTTGGCTCCCTATGGATTGCTAGGATTTAGTGGGTGGCTTGTAGCTGGCGCTGGATCAATATTGGTGGCCTTAACAATGGCAAGATTGGTTATAAGGATCCCTAAAACTGGCGGACCTTATGTTTACGTTAACGAAGGGCTTGGTAATTTTGCAGGCTTTATAATTGCATGGACTTATTGGGTATCATGTATTTCAGCTATTGCTGGAATATCAATTGCTTTTGTGGGCTACTTGGGATTTTTTCTTCCTCAAATTATTACCTCTGAAGTTCATTCTTTGCTTGTATCACTCCTGCTCATTTGGATTATTGTTTTTCTGAATATTAAAAGTTTAGAAAATAGCTCCAAATTTCAACTTGTCACTACGTTATTAAAATTATTACCACTTATATTTATAATTTTACTTGGAGCAACAAACTTTAATACAGCTAATTTACCAGAGCTGAATCCAAGCAATCTTCATCCCATTTCACTTATTGCAACAGTTACAACTTTAGTTATGTGGTCATTTATTGGAATTGAAACAGCGACTGTGCCAGCAGAAAATGTAATTAATCCTCAGAAAACTATTCCCAAGGTTTTGATTGCATCAGTTTTAACGATACTTATTCTTTATATCTTGGTAAGTATTGCAATAGCACTTTTAGTTCCAGCAAATGAATTGATAAACTCCTCTGCTCCATTTGCATTAGCTGCAACAAAAGTCTTGGGAGTAACAGGAGGAACAATAATTAGCATAGGTGCTCTTATATCTACTCTAGGTTCATTAAATGCAAATACACTGACTGCAGGCAATCTTAGTCTCGCCGCTGCAAGAGATGGTCTGCTTCCAGCAAAATTTGTAATTTTAAATAAAAATGGGGCACCACTCTTTAGTTATTTGCTTACAGGATCATTTGTTAGCATTCTTTTGATATTGAATTATACAAAAGGGGTAGTAAATGCATTTATTTTCATGGCTATGCTGTCAACTTTATCTACCTTAATAGCTTATTCATTCTGCGCAATCGCAGAATTTAAATTTGCACGAGTAGATGTCAATAATTCTCAAAGAAATAATGCTCTGTTAATTTCATGTGGTACATTTTTTTATGCATTTTTTGCTATTTGGGGAGCTGGTATTGAAATGATATTTTATTCTTTTATCCTTATTTTGATTGGCATGCCAATTTACTTACTTAAAAAATAAACTCATGGGTGAAATGAACGAATACTCTAAAATTAAAGAAGTGGCGATCAGGTCACCTCTTCAGGGTTTTGTGAGTGAAGAAAAACTCTCACGTGAGTGGGAGCCCTTAAGATTTCATGCAAAACCTCATCTTGAAAAAGCAATTGTTGAATTTAATTACTTTAGAAATTTGCTTTCAGAAGAGGAAATAGAAATTGTTGATTTGCCCTCTTCCGATTTACTAACCATTGATAGTATTTACACAAGAGATAGTATTTTAATATCCAAAGCTGGTTTGATACTTTGTAATATGGGCAGAGAATCTAGGACGCCAGAAGCTAATGAAAATTACAGAACTCTTGCTAAAAAAGGATATGAGATAGCCGGTCAAATCAAAGCGCCTGGAACGCTTGAAGGGGGTGATTTTATTTGGATTGACGATAATCATGCTGCTGTTGGACTAGGTCCAAGAACTAATCTCGACGGCATAGAGCAATTAAAAAAAATATTAGGTTCTGAAGTAGATTTGCATATTGTAAACTTACCAGATCCAGAGCATCCTGATGATGTTCTGCATTTGATGTCAATAATTTCACCTCTAGATAAAGATCTAGCTTTAATTTATAAACCTTTCATGCCAGATACTTTTATTAGCTGGCTTAGTAACTTGGGAATAAAGTTTGTAGAGGTTCCCGATGCTGAATACTCATTGATGGGATGCAATGTTTTGGCAACATCACCAAGATCAATTATTATGCTTGAAGAATTGCCGGAGGTAAGTGCTGAACTAGAAAAAGCTGGATGCAAAATCAAGTCTTATAAGGGACTTGAAATTAGCCGAAAAGGTGAAGGTGGCCCAACCTGCTTAACAAGACCACTACTGAGAATATAATAATGAATGATTCATATAAAAGTTTGCCAGGTTGGACTTATACCAGTGAGGCATTTTTTGAGCTCGAAAAAACAGAATTAATTCTGAAGAACTGGCAATTAGTTTGTCATATTTCCAACCTACCAAATGCTGGAGATTTTTTTACATTTGAGATTTTCAATAAGCGTATTTTTGTTATCAAAGATCAAGATGGCAATATTGAGGCATTTAATAATTTTCGCTCTCACCGAGGCACCAAGCTTATTGATGAAGTTTCGGGAAACTGTAACGGAAAAATTACTTGTCCATATCATGCCTGGGGGTATGACTTTAAAGGAAATCTAATCAAGGTTCCTTATGAAGATCAATTTACAGATCTTAATAAAAAAGACCATGGTCTTAAAAAAATTGAGTTAGAGATATTTCAAGGTTTTATTTTTGTTAAATTACTTGAATCTGATGTGCCAAGCGTTCATGAACAATTTGAACCATATATTAATGAGATTGAGCAATACAGACTTGAAGAAATGAAGCCTCTAGGCAGAGTTACAATGAGACCTAGAAGCGTTAATTGGAAGCAAATTGCTGATAATTATGTTGATGCATTGCATATACCTGTAGCGCATCCTGGGCTCTCCAATTTGGTTGGTAAAAGTTACGGAGTAGAAGTCTCAAAAAATAATGGCTATGTCCATAAAATGTGGGGAGATGGAACTAATATTCGCAAAGATCGTCTTTCAAACAGGCTTTATGATAAATACTTGCCGCATATGGATCATCTTCCAGATGACAAACAAAGATATTGGCTATATTACAGATTATGGCCAAATCTTGCATTTGATATTTATCCAGAACAAATGGATTTTATGCAGTTTATTCCAATAGACTCCAATACAACCATGATAAGAGAAATTGCGTATGCCCTTCCAGATGAGCGCAGGGAAACAAAGGCAGCTCAATACCTAAATTGGAGAATTAATAGACAAGTAAACAATGAGGACACTCATTTAATTAATCTGGTGCAAGAAGGAATGAATACAAATAATTTTAAATCAGGTCCTCTTGCTGCATCTGAAGTTTGCTTGATTGATAGTGCGAATAAAATTAGGCAAGCAATTCCAATTGCAAGAAAAGAATTAAAACCCTCAGACTCTGAAATTTTTTAAACAAATTAAAAGCTTTAATTACTCAATAAAAAATATTTGTGTTGAATGAATTAAATAGTGTGCGGTGCGCCAAAAAATTGATTGATCAAGGGCTCAAATGATTCCAAGCTATCAGTTTCATAATCAGGATCAAATGCAGCTTGATCCCATTCGTCTGTAAATTCAGTAGCCTTTGCATACCACGACTCCTTCTCATATTGTTTGCGCAGATCTTGTGGCTTTCCCATGTAGTGATAATAATGTTCGCCCTGAAAATCTTGATGGGTACGAATAATATGATAAGCATCATCGCTAACATAGGGTTTAATCATTTCTGCCGCAATCTGACCATGATTAGGCACATTGATGACCTTGCCAATATCATGAATCAAACTGATCAATATCATTTCATCTTCTGCGCCTGCTCTTCTGGCCATTGTTGCCGTCTGAAGTGCATGATGAAGCTGATCAGTTCCAAATCCAAGTGTTAATGACTCGGCCTGTTTAAGCATTGAGAGTATCCTTTTAGGCATATCAAAGATATGAGGCATATGCTGCTCACTGATATGTTGCCATTCCTCTTGAGTACTTTCATCCATTCTTGTAAACATAAAATCACCTAAACTTGTTTGAACATTAAATAAATTAACTTATTCAAGGCAAAAAAGAAATATATACTATTATTTAATTAGGAGAATTTACATGGCTCAAATTAAAGTTTTTTCGTTTTGGTGTTTGCTATTTTTAATCCCGCTTCACCTATCTTCTCAATCAGAACAAGCTATAGAGGTAAAAGAAGCCTATAAATATGTTGGCAAAACAAAAATTGTTTGTGGAAAAATTGTATCAACGAAGTATTTAAAAAGAGCTTCTGGTGGGCCTATATTCTTAAATTTTGGTAGGGACTATCCAAATCAGCAGATGACAGGCTTAATTTGGTTTGGAAGATTTTCTGAATATTTTTCTTATAAGCCAGAAAAATTTCTAAAGAGAAAAAATGTTTGTGTTAAAGGTCGCATTTCTGAGCATGAAGGTAAAACTCAAATGGAAATAAGAACCGAGAAACAAATTAAAATAAGAGAATAAATTAATTAATTGTAAATTTAAGAACGGTATGAATTTTTCCTGCTTTGATTAAATCATCAGGATCTGGTGAACCATCTTTATTTAGTTTTATCTTTGCAAAATACGCATCAACTCTGTTGTTCGTTACCAGGTCTCTTAAGGTACTTTCAACAATCTGGTCATTGTTAAACTCCAAATCAATTTGTGCATTTTTTAGCGTGCCTTTAAGCCATATCTTCGTATGAGAAACTTCTTTTAAATTTCTCCACCAGATATTTGATCTCAATGTCACGCATGTATAGGAGGATTCATGTTCATGGTAGCTAACAGGCACCAAGTATTGTTTTCCAGATTTTCTACCTTTAAATTGAATGACTAGCACCTGATGACTGATAAGAAAATGTAAAGGTGATCTTGCAAGAAATGCGACAACAGGGTTAATTAAAAACCAAAGATTCATTATTTTAATTCCTTTACTTGATATGCATTTTCATGAATTTTATTTGATTCACATGTAACTTTGTAAGCATTTTTATTTTTTTTAAATCTTATAGTCAAGTCTGGTTGCTCATCAATAAAATGAAGGGCTGCCCCTCCTTCGATTCCATACATAAAAGAAATGGATTGATCTTCAAGAAATTTTTTAGTTGCTGGACGTCTTTCAGGTTCCTCATCATAGTGAGGGGCGCAACTACCTGGTATAAAGTTCATGCATTCCATCATTTTTAGTTCACTCGCCCAAGAATCAGTTAATCCAGCTTCAAACCAACAAATAGCGCCTGCACTGACCCCGCTCATGACAATACCTTGCTCATATGCTTTTTTTAAAATTAAATCTAGGCCCCACTCTTTCCAAACAGCCAACATGCTTTTTGTATTGCCCCCTCCGACAAAAATTGCATCCTGTTTTAATATATGTTCCTCAAGATCGATGGTTCTCTTAAAAAAACTTATATGAGAAGGATCACAGTTAAGTTTTGAAAAAACAGAGTAATAATTAACAATATAAGGATCTAAGTCGCCAGTAGCGGTTGGAATAAAACAAATTTTTGGATTCTTTTTGCCTGTTTGATCTAAGATAAATTGTTCAATTAAATTCGAGTCTTGGGCCCTACCAAAACCCCCTCCACCAATTGCAATTACTTGACGCATTTTCATCCCTGAGAGATATTAGATTTATGAAATTCAGTCACAAATATATCATCATTGGTGCAGGAAGTGCAGGTTGTGTTTTAGCAAATAAACTTTCTGAAAATCCTAGTAATTCAGTTTTGTTAATCGAGGCTGGTCCAATGGATAATTATTCACCAATAAAAATGCCTTTAGCAGCTAGTTCTTTATTTAAAAATAAAAAATATGGTTGGGGTTATGAGACAGAGCCAGAAAAAAACTTAAATAATAGAACTATTAATTGGCCTCGAGGCAAAACTCTTGGAGGAAGCAGCTCAATCAATGGAATGCTTTATATAAGAGGACAGGCCAATGATTATGAAGAATGGGAAAAAGTTGGAAATAAAGGATGGGGTTATAGAGACCTAATGAAATATTTTATTGAGTTAGAAAATAACCAAAATCATGAAGATCAATACCATGGAAATTTTGGCTCACTGTGGGTGGAAACCTATGAACCAATTCTTGATGCTTCAAGATCTTTTTTAAGGGCATGTGAAAAATATGGATTACATAAAAATAATGATTTCAATGGGGAGGATCAAGAAGGTTTTGGTAATTATCAAGTTAATATAAAAAATGGAAAAAGATTCAGTGCATCAGATGCTTTTTTGAGACCGGCACTTGATCGGTCTAATCTGCATTTATTAACGAATACCTTGGTAGAAAAAATTATTACATCTAATAAAAAAGCTATTGGAGTTAAAGTAAAAAATAAAGATGGTAGCAATATCATTGGATGCACTTCTGAGATAGTGCTTTGTGGTGGAAGCATAAATTCTCCTCAAATACTAATGTTATCTGGAATTGGTCCCAAAGAAGATCTCATGAAACACAATATATCAGTCGTTGAAGATCTGCCTGGTGTTGGGCAAAATCTTCAAGATCATCTTACGGTTAATATCAGTTATAAAATTAATAGATTGAAAACCTTTAGTGAGCTTATGAAACCACTAGGCATGATCAAAAACCTATTTGAGTATTTTATTCAGCAAAAAGGATTAATGACATACCCCGCTTCTGATATTGGTGTATTCTTCAAAACAAATGATGAGGTGAAAACTCCTAATGCACAGATACATTTTGCTCCCGGAGCAGGTAAATATAATAAGAATGGAGCCATGAAACCTTCATCGGGTATCACAGCTTCAGTCTGCAATCTAAGACCCAAAAGCCGCGGGCATCTCACTCTCGCATCATCTAACCCAGCTGATGCACCAAAAATCTATGCAAACTATCTTGATAATGAGGAAGATATTCAATGGATGATAGAAGGGGTTAAGAAAACTCGAGAAATATTTAAAACATCTCCCATGCAAGAATTAGAAGCCATAGAATTGCAACCAGGGAGTGAGTGTGTAGAAAAATCTGAGATAGCAGAATTTATTAAAAATGAATCATTGTCAGTCTATCATCCAGTTGGTACATGTAAGATGGGGTTAACCAAAGAATGTGTAGTCGATGATCAATTAAAGGTGAGAGGTATTTCTGGGCTTAGGGTGGCTGATGCATCGATATTTCCGAGTATTATTTCAGGCAATACAAATGCAACCTGCAATGTTGTTGGAGCTAAGTGTGCTGATTTAATTTTAAAGAAGAGATGATTTTATTTCTGAAAAACAATCTTACCGCCTACTACAGTTAATATATTTTTAGATTCCAGTATCTTTTCTTCAGGAATGCTCATTAAATCTTGATCAAAAATAGAAAAATCAGCCAATTTACCAACTTCAATTGTGCCCTTCACATCCTCTTGAAAAGAGGCGATAGCAGGCCAAATTGTAAACATTTTTAATGCTTCAAACCGAGTGAGTCTCTGATCTAAATTCCAGCCATCAGAATAATACCCATCTACATCTTTTCGAGTAACAGCGGCATAGAACTCTATTCTTGGATCACCAATCTCAACTGGCGCATCAGTCCCGCCAGCAATAATTAGACCCTGATCAATGAGATTTCTCCATGCATATGCATTATCAATTCTTTCAAGTCCCAATCTTTCAATTGCAAAATGTAAATCTCCAATAGCGTGTGATGGTTGCATTGAAGGAATAATATTTAATTCAACAAAGCGCTTTTGATCAACCGGGGTAACATTTTGTGAATGCTCTATTCTCCATCTAGGGGATTCTAAGAATTGATTATTCTTTTGTGCTTTAGTAAAAGTTTCTTCATACCAATCTAATACCACTCTATTTCCATGATCTCCAATGGCATGAGTTCCAATTTGAATGCCTTGATTTAAGGCTTTTGATAGCCTAGGTTTTGTGTCTTCTTCAAGAAATATAAAGACTCCCTTACCATCATAATCACTATACTCTTCTAATAATGCGGCCCCTCGAGAGCCAAGAGCTCCGTCAGCATACATCTTAATAGCTCTAACTGTTAAAAAATGATCGGGGTCAATAATTGGTCCATTTTCAATTAAGCGATCTGCAGGTTCGCCATCGCTCACCATAAAATAAACTCTCTGGAGTAAATTATTCTCAGATTTAATTTCATTTAAAATTGAAATGTCATCAAAGGTGCCTCCTGGAACGTGTATTTGAGTCCAGCCAAGACTTACATTTCTTTTAATACCCTCGAGGAAGGCCTCCTTGTCATTATCTCTAGTTAATTTAGGTACAAGATCTGTTATTAAGTTCATTGCCATATCAACAAGCAATCCAGTTGGCTCTCCATTTTGATCTTTTTCTATAAAACCACCTTGTGGATCTTTTGTGTTTTTATCTATCTTTGCTAACTTTAAAACCAAGCTATTTACTACAACCGCATGCCCATCAGCTCTTTCTAAAACAATTGGATTGTCTGGAGAAAAAGCATCTAGGTCATATTTATTTGGAAATCTTTTTTCAGGCCAAAGTTTATCAATCCAGCCGCGACCTATAACCCAATCTCCAGGATTTTTTTTTGATAGATAATTTCTTACAACCTTCAAGGTGTCATCTAGCGAGGAGATTCCTTGAAGATTTAAAGTGAGTTCTCTGTAGCCTATTCCCTTGAGATGAGCATGAGCATCAACAAATCCTGGAAACACATAATTGCCTTTTAAATTTATAACTTCTGCCCCAGAACAAGCTAAATCACTATTTGATAAAGAACTTCCAACATAAGTAATATTTGAGTCTTTTGAGGCAATGCTACCAACAAATGAATCCTCACTATTTCCAGTAAATATAGTGCCTTCATGAAGTATTAAATCAGCTTCAATACATTGAGTAGCTGCCAGTAATACAGGAGCATAGATGCTAAATATAAAAAGAAATACTCTCAACACTTAGTCTATTATGCTTCTTGAGCAGTTGGCCTAATTACTATCTCATTAACAGAGACTCCCGGATCAAGCTGCAGAGCATATATTATAGATTCAGCCACTCTTTCAGCTGGTTGAGCAATGTTGCCAATACCCCTACTCATTAATGCTTCAAGCATTGATTCATCTTTAATAGAAAAAGCCAGCTCAGTTTTAAAAGCACCAGGATAGATGCAAGTTACTTGAATTTTTCCAGAAGATTCCAATCTCAAACCTTCAGAGATAGCTCTGACAGCATATTTTGTTCCTGAGTAAACTGCGCTTCCGGGCATAACTCTTTTACCTGCCACAGAGGAAATATTGATTATTTGACCTGACTCTCTTGCCAGCATATGTGAATAGACTGAGTCGATCCCATATAAAACACCTTTAATGTTTACGTCTATCATATGATCCCATTCATCGGTTCTGCCCTTTTCAAGCAATGAGAGAGGCATGACTCCAGCATTGTTTACCAATGAATCAATTCTTCCGAATGTTTCAATACCATGTTGTGCCAATGCATGCATCTGTTCTTTTGAAGTAACATCAGTAGCTTTGTATATAGCTGAGTCAGCGCCAAGTTCATCGCATAGTTCTTTTAATTTGTCCTCTCTACGAGCACCTAAAACTACTTTTGCTCCTAGCTCAACGCACATTTTTGCAGCTTCCTTACCAAACCCAGAGCTAGCACCAGTGATCATTACTATCCTATCTTTTAAATCATTCATTTATTCTCTCCCTAAAATTTCATGCTTTTTATAATAACCTATAATCCGCTGTTTCCATTTATCTGTATAGCTTTCAAATTCTTTATTTTTTACAAGAAACTCTTTGAATAAAAGATCGCGATCTACCATTAAAATTGCAATTGATTCAATGTTAGTTTCATACATAACATTGTGAGCATTAGCATAAGCAGCACCTTGTAAAAAGTAATCCTCTATCCAATCTTTCCTTTTTATTTTTTTTGCTGTTTTAAAATCAATGATTGTAGGTTTACCCTTAAATATACCAATACAATCAGCTGTTCCAGCATATAGACCATCAACAACCAGGCCAGATTCAAGACCCCAAACCTCCTCAATATCTCCCAAACAGTCATCAATAAATCTCTTTGCAATCTGATGCGCCATCAAGCCAAGTCTATCTTCGGTAAATTGTTCCCAATCAAGCCCGTTTAGATAGTTTTCAATTGCTAAGTGCACAGCTGTTCCTATTGTTGTTGCCTCATCCACAACCTCTTTAGCGGTTTTTGGACCTACCCTTCTCTTCCATGCATCTATTCCAGAATGATCACCAGTTGCAGAAAGTATTGTTGTCACAGAAGGCACAAGATTTTCTTTAGAATCTCGATAATATCGAACATCGTTTTTTTCAACACGTTCAAGTGCCGGATATTCAAATAATTTATTGATCATTGTGAATTAATTGATTGATGAGCCACCATCTACAGAAATAACTTGCCCTGTTATATAGGAGGCTCTATCTGAAAGAAGGAATGACACGAGTTCACCAATTTCTTCTGGCTCACCAATCCGTCGCAACAGAGATGATTTTTCAAGCATTTCTTTTGCTTTTGGCTCAGCCTCAAAATATTGCATTACACCAGGAGTGTTAATCGTTCCTGGCGAAACAGCATTTACTCTAATTCCATTTCTAGCAACTTCCTTGGCAACAGATTGAGTAAGATTATTTACAGCTGCTTTGCTAGCTGCATATATGGAATTAAAAGCATAACCTCTGATAGCTGAGTTAGAAGAAATATTAACTATGGACGCAGGGATTGATTGGTCCTTTAGGGACATGATCTCAACTTGTAAGCATTTCCATAACGATGTGAAAGTTAAATCAAGTGTTGCTTGAACATCCTGAAGTGAATAATTTTCAACTGGCCCTAAGCCTTTTGATGCGGCCGCATTATTACAAATACAATCTAGTTTATTAAATGTAGATATGGTTGTTTCAATCATTGATTGGATAGCATTGGTGTCGGTTAAATCTGCCTCAAAACATGCTGCAGAATTTGGAAAAAGTGAATTTATTTCACTGGTTACCTTCTCGGCTGATTGTTTATTTAAATCTACAATCATAACTTTTGATCCATGAGAAGCTAAAATTTTAGCAATACCCTCTCCGATACCTTGACCGGCTCCTGTGACTAAAGATACTTTGTTTTCTAAATCCAATTCAAGCTCCTTTTATATGGCTGATTAAAAAT
>Ga0181380_1000646_pt1 | contig 15482 bp, 4 predicted proteins | sample 3SPOviralmetaG_FD_130116 | JGI IMG/M metagenome (GOLD analysis project Ga0181380, IMG submission 130116) | Marine viral communities from the oligotrophic San Pedro Time Series (SPOT) site, San Pedro Channel, CA, USA - 3 SPOT_SRF_2009-08-19 | ecosystem: Environmental > Aquatic > Marine > Strait... | reverse complement strand
TTGCTTTTGGTATTACTTATAGATTTTAAAAATACAATTATGTGTGAAAACTGTCCGGGCGGATTTTGCCCATGGTGTTAAATAATAAAAGGGGAGGTCGTTACGACTTCCCCTTTTTGGTTACAGGAACTTTGGGTATGGTGCCCAGTTTTTTTATTGTTCCTTATTTTTTAAACTTAGATCTTTTAAATTTAGACTTAGTAAATTTAGATTTTTTAAATTTAGAAGTTTCTATTTTTACACTACCGTTATTAAATGTACTAACTTCTTTTTCTTTAGGCATTATAGTCCATTTTGGCCAACCAGCTAACATAGCTACAGTTTGCCAAGTTTCAGCATCTTCTGACATCGCTCCAGAAATATTATCTACTTTGCTATACACTCTGTCTAGCGGTATATTTGTAGTTGCAGATATTACTTTTGCACCAGCTTCATATGCTGGATTATCTATGCTAAATCCTTTATCAAATATTTCTTGTCTACGTTTTTTGCTGTCAAATTCCCAAGCTGCTCCTCTAATTTTAGATATTTTATTACTTATAGGTGGAGAAACTCTTAATAATTCATATACAGAATCTACATATTCAGGTCTTTTTCTTCCAGATCTCTCGTATATATCAGTTAAAAAGTTCTTTATAACAGCAACTGTTGCTCCAGCTAAACCTAAACCTCTTAATTGAGAATCTAACATACCATTAGCTATTCTTAAATACTTTTTCTTTTTGTCTTTTTTATAAGCTTCTAATTGCTTTTCTGTCATATCATCTTCATCATCTCCAAATCCTAAACTAAATAAAGCAGATTGTAAAGCGTTAAATATTAAGTTTTGTACTACAGCATAGTATATAATCTTACTAACGTTTGTTTTAGCATCACCTCTTCCATTAACTAAATCTTGTAAAGCTCTTTTCTGTATTCTAGCATACTGCATTGGTGTGTTAGCAAAAGCTAATATAACTCTACCTAAATCACTAGCTTGTTGAGCAGATATTTTACTTGGGTCAGACGACTGTTGAGAAACTTCAGCTGTTTCTCTCCACTCTAACATAGCTTGATTTTTAGCATCTGCTTCTGACATTCCTTCGTTTTTTATTAAATCATTAATTCTATTACGATAAAATGTAGCACCACCAGCAGCTATAGCAAAGCTATCAGCAAATTGTGTAGGTAAAAATCCTTTTTGTAATATATAATTAATAGCAGCTTTAGCTTTATTCTTACTAGTCGCAGCAGCGTCAGCTATTTCAGATTCATTTATATTTAGTTTTAAACCGTTACGTCTATCAACTAAGTAATCAGAGTTTATTAACTCAACAAAGTCTTTCCAATATTGAGGTTGATTAGCAAATGCAGCACCTGCTTTTATAGGATTATTAAAACTCCAATTTAAAAAGTTTATAGCAGATATAGTTTGAAGTACAGCTGATCTAGTGTTGAAGAACATTATAGCACCAGTAGAATTATTTATATAATCTAAAACTCTATTACTAAGTCTATTACCACTAAATATTCTGTTTTTACCAGACTTCATTCTACCTAGTACATTTTCCATAGCTTCTCTATACTTAGTACCATAAGCAGCTTCTAGCTTATTTAAATTATCTTTACTAAATATCAACTCAGCATTAGCCGTGTATCCAGACTGTTCTAAGTATTTAGCCCTTTTAACAGTATTTAATACATCAATTAAATCAGTTGTAATCGTACCTACTAACCAGTTTTCACCTGGCTTAGCATAACTATCACCTTTAGTTATGTTGAATATTTGATCACCAAACGCTTTTAAAATGCCATCAGAATTAACTAAATCTAATAACTCTTTTAAATCTGTCTTAGATATACCAGGAACATCAAAACCAGCTTTATTAAACAAGTAGACTCTTACAGCTTGTTCTTTAGTAAAACCTGAATCAGTCTTCTTTCTAAGATCTTTAGGAACTTCTAATGCTTTTTTAAGAGCTTTAAAGTCTTCCATTAACTGTAGTCTATCAGCGGATATATTTTCTTGAGCCCTAGCATATGGATCAAGTAAGTTTTGTTTAAACCAAGCCATTTGACTATCACCTAATTTACCCTTACTCAACAATGGGTATATTAATCCCATAAAGTCTTCAGCTGAATAAGGTATAAAGAATTTTTTATTGCCTTTATTAGCGCCTCTTACTTTAGCTTTAGCTTCTGAATATATTTTTTCCGATGCTATTCCTGTAGTTTGCTCTATTATTTTATTAAAATCTACATTAACATCACTGCTAAATTTAACTTTAGCTTGTTGAACTTTAGATTTAACATCTAGAACAGACATAGCTTCTTTAACGGCTTTCACGTTTTGATAAGCATCATCTGCAAAATAAAAATCATTATATCCTTCAGCTGCTTTATTGACTAGCCAGTTAGCTTTTGCCTCACCTGTAGAGTTACCTAAACCAGTTATATTTTTTAATGGTATATTTAATCCTACACTATCTAAAAATTCTTTAATAGCTACTTGAGCTTCAGGAGCTCTAGCAGTTAATACAAATACATCTTCAGTTCCTCTTGTTGCTTGTATCTTTTTAGCTATATCTAATAATGGACCAGGTTTACCTTTAGTAACTTTATTGAACTCAGAAAAATCAAACACATAACCTTCTTCTAATAACTGTGCTCCTTGTTTGGCAAACTCCTCAGCGTTTAACCTACCTTCAGTTCCATCAGGCGCTGTAAATAAAACATCTGACTTAGTAGTAGCTAATGTATCATCAAAGTCAAATACTCTAATTTTTTTAACAGGAGCATTAGGATCTCTTGCTACTTTTAAAGCTTCATCAACTGTTTTTGCATATCCAATAACTTCACTAGTATTTATAGTTATATCAGAAGATGGTTTAATACTTCTTGGAAACTCTTCTATAGTTGATTCTTTAGCAGCTATATAAGCATTATTAATATCAACCCAGTCTTGACCTACAGGTAATTCTTTTTGTTTGTTAGGATCTAAACTTTTTATAGGGAACATATTGTCCATTCCTAAATGGGTGTTGTTATAGTATCTAGCATCACTACCCATGTCTAAAGTGTAACTAGCTGGCATGTAATCTTTAAGTAGATAATTAAAATTATCATCCATTTCTATAGGTATGATAGCTACTTTATATTGTTTTCTTAGTTTTTCTAAGTCAATATCTTCATTTTTAATATACTTTTTACCTAACTCAGTTACAACATAATTAGTTGGTAACATGTGCTCGTACCTAAGTTTTGCTCCAAAACTAGGACCTACGTAATAATATTCTGCAGGAGCTGCGGCTTTTAGCATTGTTGTCATGCTGGCTTGAGCTAATGTATATAGATAAGAAGCTGTTTCAAGTTTACTAGTATTTTTACTTAAATAATCTAGTTTATCATTCATAAAGTTCCAAGCAGATAAAGCAGCTTCTTGTCTTTCATCATACTCTTCTTCAAACTTGCTTCTAGGTATTGCAACTTTACTTTTTACACCATTTTTTGTTACTGTTTTAGTAGCTTCTTGAGCTGGTACTTTAGTAAGTATACCCCACTCTTTAGCACTTATAGTTTCTTCAAATATTTCAACGCTTTCTATTTCAAACTTTTTATTATCTTTATATATTATTTTTACGTTTTCAGGGTCTATTTGATTAAAATCGTAATCAACATATTGTTTTTTGTTAGGATAAAATTGATTTCTACTTATAAAACTGTTAGCGCCAGCAGTCGCTTGATGGTTAGGATCCCACTTCCATATATTTATTAAAGCTTGTTTTTTGTCTTTAGCTTTTTTATAATAGTTTTTATTAGCATCAGAACCTATGTCTCTCATTCTTATTAAATGATCAGCATCTTTATTTAATTCTGCCCAGCTAAATTTTTCATCTAATTTAACACCAGAGTCTTGTAATACTTTCTTAAGATTTATACTAGCTACTTCTTGCTCTATACCTGTTATTAAAAACTCAGCTTGATCTATGTTTTCAATTTTAGGTAAATTCTTTAACATTTTTTGAAGAGGTAGTCTTAGGTTTTTAGCTAACTCGTTTATTTGATTTAAACCTTCTTTACCTATAAAAGTTTGACCTGACACAGCTAAATCCTCTTCTTTTGCATATAAATGCCAAGTTAAAGCACTTATTAATTGTTTTTCAGTAGGTCTGTATTCGCCTTCTTTGTTAGGTTTAGCTAGTTCTTTATATTTCTCTACAATTAAATTAGTTTTATTAGCAAAATTATTTATTTGTGGTATGTTTAAATCAGCAGAAAATTTAACTATATCCATAGATCTTTGCTCACCAACTTCTCTAGTTAAAAAATCTTTAATATTTTTAGCAGCGTTTTTAAATACAAATTCTACAACTTTTTCTTGAGTTTCTGTATCTGAACCTTCAAATAAATTTGATAAAGAATCTTCTTGTACATTTAAGCTAAACAAAGAAACAGCAGCTAGCTCTTTAGCTATATTAGTAACCATAGATTTTTGTCTAGCTCTAAGAGTTGTATAACCACCTTTTGTAAAGAAATTAATAAAGTTATCTAAACCAGGCTCTGATATGTCAAATATAGCTTTTCTATAATTGGTTACTTTTCCTTCCTCAGTGACTTTCTTAATATCTTCTCTTCCTACTTCTTTTAACTTAAATAGTTTATTGTATTTCTTTTTAATAACGTCAACTGGTATTGACTTTATTATGTTCTTATAATTAACTCTTAAAGCTTGTTTATAAGTATCAGATATTATAACTTCTTTAGTTTTGCTGTCTTGAACTATGCTTTTTGGCCCGAATATAGATATTAAGTTTTTTGATATATCTTTTTCTATTATAGACTCTATTTCATTTATAGCTTGATCTATTGATAAATCTCCTTTTACAGCTAATTTATATAAACCAGTTAATATTTTAGAATTAATATCGCTTTTAACATTGTCATTAAGTATGTCTAATTCTACAAAAGATTTTTTATCTCTTAGCTTTTCTTCTACTTGTGGCTCACTTTCTTTTTGAGCTTGCTTTTCAGCAACTTGTCTAACGCCTTCTTGCTCTAAACTAATATCTTGTATTTTTTTAGTTGTTCTTTCTATACCAGTTCCAGTTTTTAAACCTAAATAACCTCCTATGTAACCAGGTAAATCTTTATTTTTTGTAGGATCAAAAGCTCTTATGTGATTCATTAAAGGTTCTATAGCTTCAGAAGTAGCTAATACAGGATCTTGTGCTCTCCTATTTATAGCTATAGCATACATGTCTATAGAGTAATCTTGCAGCATTTTACCAAATACAGAGTCTCCTCTTCTAGTATCTAAAAACTCATTCCACTCTTCTTTTGTCTTACCTTTAGCAAAATCTTGATATACTTTATCTACGTCTACATTTCTTTTATCTTGACGCTTTTTTCTTTCAGCTGGAGTTTCATCTACAACAAAACCTAAACTTGATGGCTTAATACTAGACTTAACATTTTTAGGTATTTCAGGCGCTTTAGAGATCCTTTTTTGAGTTTTCTTACTAATCTTACCTTTTCTGAAAGCAGAGTTGTTAGAGATCATATAATCAAAAGCTTTTTGTGGTGTGTCTACTTTTAAATTTAAACCAAGCATAGCTTCTATTTTGTCAGCTATACCTTCTTTTTTCTCTAACTTAAGTAAATCTTCTTGAGCATATAAGGACTCTTGCAATACTTTGGTATATTCATCTTTAAAAGCTTTACTTTTATCTTTCCACTTTTTACCTTTTTCTTTTGTAAATAATTGGTTTTCTAAAGCTTCTATAATGTTATCACTATAAACTTTTAAAACGCCTCCTTGATTTTCTACATGTTTATAAACATTGTCAGCATATTGCTTTTTTAACTCAGGAGTAGTAAATATTCTATCGTCTATAGCGTGGTTGACCTCATGAAGAATCATTGTTCCTTGAAGTATTTTACCTTCTTTTAGCTTTTCTTTAGCAGATTGTTTATCTTTTACAATATATTTGCCACCTACTATAAATCCATTACCACCTTTTTTTAAACCTTTTAATATTTTTAATTTGTTTTCGTTGGTGATTTTACCAGATTTAACTTCTTTTTCTAATATATCATAAGCTTCTTCTATATTTTTAAATTCTTTTATTTCAAGATTATCAATGTTTTCTACTATGTCTTTACCTTTAGATTCTACATCAACAGCTAAGCTAATGGCTTTACCTTGTTGATAAAGCATATTTTCACCTTCTTCAGCATATACTTTATTTTTGCTTCTGTTAGAAAGTGGCTTACCTGCTTTAGTTTTTAAATTTTCAACTCTTTCAACTATTACAGGATTTGATTTAGCTTTAATTATGTTGTCTTCAACAACTTCAGATCTTATTTTTTCAATAACTTGGGCTAGCTTTTCAGACCTGCTTTTATTATTGTAACCTTGGTTATTGTATCTTTTAAAATGATTAGCTATTTCTTTACCTCTCTCACCTAAAGCTTCATCAACTCTTTCATACTTAACATCTTTTAATATGTTTTCTTTTTCAGAGTTTATAGATTTTAGTTTTTGATCAAAGTCTTCAGCTTTGTTTTTCTTACCTTCTTTTATTAAGTTATCTCTATAAATCTGTATTTTTTCATTTTTAGTTGTTTCAGAATCCGTTGGTTTAATACCAGCTTCAGCTAATATACTATTTTCTACAGAATTAAATGCTAGTAATTTCTTTTGGTTTTCAGAACCTAAAGCTATCATTTCAACCTCTAAACCATTAGTAAGACTGCTTAAGTCTTTTAATTTTTGAGACATAGAAGCTGTTAATATTTCTCTTATTTCAGAGTCTTGTTCAGTTTTTATAGCTAGGCTAAATCCTTCTATCTCTTTATTTATTTCATCAATATTTTCTTTTAGTTTTTTACCAGCAGTATTATTAGCCATTGCTGAATAAGCAACACCTGGACCACTCATAGCTCCTGACATGACTATAGCCGCGACAGCAGTGTCATCCCATTGGCTAAAGTCCATATCTCTACCAAGTATTAAACCTTCACTAACTATTTGATCACCAAAAAATATACCTTCTTCTTCTAGTACTTCTGCACCAACTCTTTTACCAAGTTCTTTACCTGCATATCCAAACTGAGCTAACCTTGAACTGTATGCATAATCAGCTAATGTTCTAGTTCCTTTAGAAAAATCTTTAATAGCTTTCAAAGAGTTAGGTGCTGTACCTAAAAAAGAAGTAAACGTGCCTTCTATTATACCAGTAGCTATAGATGCACCAATTATTTGATTATCAGTTAAATCATTCATTGCTATAACTTTGTTAACTTCTAGCATTGAATTATTATACTTTTTGTCGTCTATAAATCCTAAGTCATAAGCGTCTTGTATTTGTTTTCTTTGACTCTTAGCAGTTTCAACTAGCTCTTTACCTAATTCTAACCTTCTAAATTTATCAGCTCCAGAAGATACCCCAAATTGAGAACCTACAGCTATTTGAGTTGCTATTTTAGATAAACCTAAAGCGTTTCCAGCTCCAGCAGTTCCAATAGCCAATATCATATTAGGAGCTTGTTGAGCACCTGTTCTTAATAAAAATCTTCCTCCTTGATCTTGTTCTAAAGCTTGATCATAAGTTAAAGGTGTTTCAAACGTCTTTTCTTTAGCATCTAGCTTTCTTTGCTGCTCAATAGCCCAATCAGAGTTTATTAACGTAGGAACGGCTAAAAGTAATTGAGCTGTAGCATCGTTAAAATCTTTTTTAATTATATCACTTAATCCATATTCTTTAAAAGCTACATTGAATAGTTCAGCTTGTGATATTTTTTCTCCACGTTTTTTTTCTTCAAAAGTTTTAATACTAGCAAGTAATCTTTCGGCTTCTAGTTCTAAGTCTTTTTGATTATTTTTTTGATTTTCATATAACAAAAATAAAGATGCTTGAGCTTCTTTAAATTTAACTTCTTCTTCTTTTGTTAATTTTCTTTTTGGTTTTTCTATACTATATACAAACTCAGAATCTATAGTATTTACATTTATTTTGGAATCAGCTGGAGCTATAGCACTTATTTTTTCTAATTGAGATTTAACATCTTTTACAGCTAAATCGTTTACTTGTTTAGATATTTTTTCTTTATAGCTTTTAATATTTTCTTTATACTCTTTTTCTTCTGCTTTACCAAAAGAGTAAGAAAGCTTTAATAAATCTTGATCACCAGATTCTTTAGTTAAAGTTTCATATATGGTGGTCATTTTATTGTCAAGCTTGTTTTTCTTAAATTGATTAAGGCCGTTTTCATAAACACTATTTAAATCAACATTAAGAAGTTTTTTACCAATACTTGGTGGTAAGCCAGATAAGTCTTTTACAGCTTTTATATATTCTTCGTTAGTTAGCTTTTTAGGTACTTCTCTTGTTGTAAAACCACCTACATCAGTTCTTTCAGTTATAGTTTCAGTAGGTCTTCTAGAGTCAAAATTATTTATATAATCTTTTACTATTTTAGCTTCTTCTTCTGTAAAGTTAACATTATTAGACAATGTTAAATATGTTAATTCAGCAAAGTCTTTTCCTTCAATAAACTCTCTATTAACTTCTATTTTATCTAGCTTTGCTTTTTCAATCTCTAATCGATCTTTTCTTGATTCAGCTAGTTTAGACGATGCTTTTACAGAGTTATCATTTATTATATTTATATCTTGATCATCTAGGTTTTTATTAAAATAAGCAGATAAATCGTTTTGATTTTCATAAGAACCTACTAAATCCTCACCTTTATAAACTTGATATACTGGAGTTCCTTTAAAACCTAAAACGGCACTTCCAGGTTTAAAAGACTCTTTAACACTGTAATTAGTGCCATCAAGAGCATCGTTCATAGAATAAACATTATCCATTAAGCCTACTCTTGAAACTATATTTTTACTTAAATCCTCGTTAGATAAACTTTTAAATGAATTTTTTAATTGATCTATTTGCTTCGCTGACTTTATTTTTTCATCATAAGTAAAAGGTTGTAAGTCAATATAAACTTCTTCGTTTGTTTTTGGATCAACATATTTAACAGCATTACCAGTGCCTGTTCCAGCTTGATCAACAGGTATGTTGTTTGCAGACATTATGCTTTGAAACTCTTCTTCGCTAGCTCCTACTAAACTAAAACTATTTTCAAAAGATCTATCACCATAATCAATTTCAGACTTAGCTTTACCAATTTGATCTTCTAGTCTTTTTATAGACATAGCTAAATCATATTTTTCTTGACCAGGTTCAATTGTTTCTTTTTTAGATTTTAACTCAGTTAATTCAACTTCTAAGTTGTTTATCTCTTCAACTGGACCTTTTTCTTCTTCCATTACTTCAATAATAGAATCATCTTCTAATATTTCTAAAATAGAATTATTTTCTGCAGTTTCATAATCTGCATTGTCTTCTAATATTTCTAAAATATCGTTATTCTCAGTCAAATTTTCTGACATATTTAATTTTATTTATATTTTTTATTATATAAATTAATTGAAGTAATAGCTTTATTTCCGCTATTTGGATCAATAAAAACTACTCTTTCTTCACCTTTAAACATAACTATAGTGCCTACTTCTAGGTCACGTATGTCATCATTAGTTTTAACAACAAGTGCCTCAGGCTTAGTATCTAAGTTTAATCCTAAATTTCTAGCTGCTTCAGTAGTAGCACTAGACGTAGGGTCTGTTACAAAGCTTTGGTTAGATACAGTAAATTCTTTAACAGTTGGAGTTTTTTGCTCTACGTTTCCAAGTAAAATGCTAAACTCTTCTGTTGGAACCCCGTAATTTTTCTTGTTAGTGTTTATATCTACTAGTAAATTTTCAAAATCTAAGTTATTTATTTCGTCAAAAGTATAAATTGGTGTAAAAGTAGACTCTTGATCTTTAAATTCACTAGGGGTTTCTATAAAAACCACTTTTTCATCTTTATCTATTTGTAGTCTATCTTTACTTTTGACAGGTATACCTCTATTTATAGCATTCATAAACTTTTCAGCTTTATCTTCTGGAGATTTAGAAGCTAATATATCTTGAGCAGCATTAACTTCTGTAGTAAATAAATTTTTATATTTAAGTGCAGATTGTTTAGCTTTTTCAGATTCGCTAATTTTGCCACTTGCTGGTTTAGTTATTTGCTTTGTTTTAGCATTTTCTTGACCAAACGTATCTATAGAATATTGTATCCAAGCACCTCTTAACCTTGCTATTTGATCTGGACTACCTGTCCACTCTTCATCTACTTTTTTAGAATTTAAATATTTATTGCCACCCGGTATATTACTCATTATTTGCCAAGAATCTTCATTTAGCTCGCCTAGTATTCTGGTATCTTTAAGCATATCAGAAGTAATACCATCGTTAACTTGGCCGTAAAGTTTTCTTGTGGTTGTAGTAGTTCTTTTACCATCCTCGCTTAAGCTTTGCCACTCTGTTATAGTAGGTTCATATTTCTTAGCGTACTCATTAAATATAGCCTTAAAACTTTCACTTGGGTCTTCTGTGTAGTTTATTAAACCAGGACCACCTTTAGTTACACTATTATAGTAATTAGAAAGATTTAAAGTGTATTTACCATATTTAGTATCTAGGTTAAGCATTACATTACCATCTTTCATTGTAGGAATAACATTGTTGCCATCGTTATCAACCATTTCTTTAACAAACTCCATTGCTTTTTTATCTGTAGAATTAGATATAGCAGATAAAGCATTTGGCAAGTTTTTGTTAAATTTATCAGCTTCTTGCTGTAGTAAGCCTAGGCCGTTTACATAAGTATCTAAGCCTTTTTGTAAGTTGGCTGAGCTTTTTAAAGCTTCTGTTTGATCTCTACCTATGGAATTATATTGTATTCTATAATTATCATCTATAGCTTTCATAAACATGTCAGCAGTGCTATCAGCAAAGCTAAACTCACTTCCTGAAACAGCTTTAGTTAAGCTATCTTTAAAATCTATTTGCTGTTGTGTTATAGCGTTTTTGTTAGCTTCAATAATAGCAGCTTGATTATCAAAAGCTGTTATAGCACCTTGAATGCTTTTAGAAAGCTGCATAGCGCTTCTATCTATCATATAAGGCGAAACATTAGTTCCTGGTCTTGAGTAAGTTCCCATAATTGTATTTGTTTTATTTATTTTAAAGCTTACTTCTAGTATCTGTTATAAGTTTATTTATATTTTCAAGATCTATTTGGTAATTTGGATCGCTAGGGTCTAAAGATTCTCTTTCTTGTATCATTGAATTTAAACCAAGATTGTCCCAAGCCGTTCCTAAACCTGTAGCTTTGTAGCTAGATGGGTCAAATCTACCATAAGTATTAAGACTATTATAGTCAAAATTCTCAGGACCCATAGTACTAGTATTTGTATCAGCAGCAGAAGGACCACCTTGGTTTAAAGAACTTCCTGGTATTTGAGGTGGAAGCATTCCACTACCCAATGTCTCTCCCATAGCACCTAAGCCAGCTACAGCAGCTTGTGTAGAGTATAATTGTTGAGCTCTAAGTAAATCAGCTTGTCCTTGCATTCTATCTAGTTCTTGAATCTCTCTTCTTTCTTGCATGCCTATTCTCCAAGACTCTCCTTTTCCTTTAGCTATATCAACCTGTAGTTGACCTTGAGCTTGTAACTTTTGATTTTGAGTTTCTTGTTGTTGTATATTAGCTGAAACTCCTTGTTTGGATTTTAAAGCAGCTTGAGCTAAAGCAGTTGCTCCACCAGCTCCAGTTTCTCTTAAGTTATCCAAAGTGTTTGCTAATGCTATATCTGATTGTTCAGCCTGCATTTCAGCGGCTTTAGTTGCTACTTGTAAGTTTGCATAAGGATTAGATAAATTCTGAAATGGATTTATTATTTCTTGTCTTTGAAAGTTTTCTATATCCGTCATTTTTTCTTTATACTTAATATTGGCGTGTATCGCCTGCCCTGTAGCCCATGCTACTTGAGCTCCCTGTGCTGCTAGCTTTATACCTGTTCCTTCTTTAAAGTTATCTAAAAAACTCATAATTATATTTTTATCTTGATGATACTACAAATTCTGTTGAGACAGCAAACAACTCTTTAGTTCCACCTGGATCTGTAGTTGCATCTGTCGATACTTTTACTGTTGCTAGATAGCCTTTAATACCTGTTGTAGCATCACCAAAGAACACTTCGTTTGGTCTAGCTACACTATTGTTTATTAAGTTAGCAAAGTATTTATTTTCTTTTCTGTTAAAACCTGCTCTATAAGGTACTCCACCTTCGTTGTATAAGCCTTCTTCATAACTTCTTACTAGTTTAGCAGAGTCATTGTATTGCTGTTGTGAACCTGCTTGTAAATCAAACCCTTCTGCATCTGATAAAAATGATTCAACTTGCCAGCCGTTACTACCTTCGTAATTAACAGTTTTAAAATTCTTTATTATACTTGGGCTAGCATTAAATATAAATTCTATACTAGAATTAGAGGTAACACCATAAAAGGTGCTTCTAATATGCCCAGGTGTTTGATCATAATGCTCATATATTTCAGCATCATAAAAGCTATAGTATTTGCTTTTTAAACTACCAGCAAAATTAGGCTCGTAAGTAAAGAAACTAGTCCAACCATTTATATCGTCTTCAAAACTTAAAGTACTATAAGTGTCAGGCGTTACAGTATCTTCACTTTTATTCTGTATAGATAATACATAGTTTTTGTTGTGAATGTCCCATCCACCTATTATTTTATCTTTTATAAACTTAGTAAAAGTAGCATCTTGACCAATAGTTGGAGTTCCAGGATCGTTACTTAAGTATAATATATTTGCATTGACTATGCCTGTTATAGTAGCTAAAATAGGTGAACCACTTGTTTGAGGTATAGAAACTAACATACCTTTTTCTAAATTAGTTAAAATATTTGAAGGACTCAACGTTAACCTAGCTGGATTAGCTCCAAAACCTGCTATAACGCCTGTAAATGTAAATTCTTTAAAATTGTTATTTATTTTAGCAAATTCTTCTCTAAAAAAAGTAGACATACCATATTGAGATATCTCTGTTAAGCCATCTCTTGATAACCTCATTACAGCATTTCTATATTTATCTGTAAAATATCTTCTATATCCAAAGTTAGCAAAAGTTTCTGGGTTTTTACTAATGCCATACTCACCCACATAAGGAGTTATTTGGCCTATAACTAATTTAGTTGAACTAACTGTAGTTCCAACGCCTTCTGCAGAGTAAATAGCATCTTTATCTATTAAAGCATTGCTTACTTTATTTTCTTGAAATATAGCTAAGTTACTGTCTAAAGCATGTATTTTCTGTATAGAACCATTTACTGGATCAACGGCTTTAGTTATTTCTTCACCTATTGGAAATACATTTGTTTCATTAACATCTGTAACAGAGTTATATAACCCTGAGTATATTAAAGCATTACTTCTTCTAGTTTGTTCATTAGAGTCTTCTCTTAAATAAGCTCTAACGCCATAACCTGTTTCCGTATTATTGTAACCACCTCTAATTCTAGACTCTTCTATAATCCAGTTTCTCTCGTTAGTTGTATCAGTTCTACCAGGTGGATTACCAGCTGAACTTGGAAATAAAGGGTAATCAAAAGTACTTCCAGTAGGATTATTAGGTAAACCAGGAAATACAGGTGCATATTCAGCTAAACCACTAGTCGTAGCATTAATATTCTTTTTAAGTACAAAAGCATTGAAGAATTTTATTTTAGCCATATTTATATAGTCACTTGTTATTAGTTGAATATTACATCAAAGTCATTAGATAAAGTGCTTAATCCGTTTCCGTTAGCATCTGTTATTTTAAGCTTGTAAGCACCGTCAACTGCTTGTGTAGTAGACTTTATAGTTCTAGATTGACCAGAACCAGTATTTGGAGTTACATAAATTTCTGGATACAAAGCACCTGTAGTAGATTCTACAACAGTTATAAAAAGCTGTTCTTTACTTCTATTATTATCAGCTGAACCATTTAAAAAGCTGTTAGCTGTCATTGTAAATAACTCTTCTCCTTTATCTTCTCTAACAACTACTGGAGGTTGGTTAATGAAAATAGGTGCTATATTTTGTAATTGACAATTTGTTAATTGTACAGGAGCATTAGTATATAAAGGATCAGGAGATGCAGAAGTGTCTGTAGCTAGCAAGTTAAAAGTGTAGTTTTCATTTATACTAGCGTTAGAATTAAATACAAATTTAGAGTTAGTTTGTATTTTGTATTTAGTAACAGTACCAGAGTTATCAGTTAGTATTTGAAACTCACTAGATCTATTAGCTCCAGTACCATCTATTACGTTGTCAATAGCTAAACTAGAGTTAGTAGTTAATTTGTTTCCAACTGCGTCAACTAATTCAAAAAATAAAGTAGCATCAGATATACCAGTGTTTGCTTCAGTGTGTATATATTGTATATTTTGACCTTGCGAAGTATTATTTCCAGCTGTATCTTCCACTCCTGTTGGTGTAGTAGAAACAACTTCATTATTTAAATCTGATATTAAACCAGATGTCGATGTCTCCCAGTATATGTCTAAAACAGATTTTGTAGGTTCAGTTTCAAAAACACCTAAATCTTGCCAAGCTCTTTCTATTTTACCCTTAGAGGCTTTTATATTAGCTGGGGTAGCTGTATTTATAGGAATTGTAGTATAAGCCGGTGTAGCGCCAATTTTAAAATCTGTTTCTATCTTAGCTATAAAGGGATTTGCTGAAGCATTAAAAAATATATCGTGAAAATTATACTCATACTCTGGCGGATTTTGATAATCACTTGTTACGAAATAAGGATAAAAAGGCTGAGGAATATCATGTTTTTTATCTGGATCACTAGAAGGAAAAAGAATACCTTTAGTAGTTGTCCAAGAGCCTAACTCTCTAAAGGGCTCTATAGAAACCACTTTTTCTCCTTGTTTACTAACATTAGACTGCGTGTTATAAGATCCATTAGCACTAGAGTAAATTGGATTAACTCTATTGTATAACAACACTCTACTATCAAAAGTAGTATCGTTTCCATTTACTTTAGAAAGTTCTCTTGGTATTTTATTTATATTATCACCAAATAAATTCAGCAGTGTTATTCTATTTTTACTATGAAAAGTTGGTAGATAATCTTCTATGTTCGCTGTTACTCCACTTGGAGGTGTTGTAGAATCGTCGTAAACTTCTAAATCTGAGGCGTTAGAAACAACAGTATCCCATATTAATTCACCAGCTAAAGCACCTGGGGTATACACGTTGTAGTAATCTTGTTCTTGTTGTTTAACAACTATTCTATAGCTATAATAACCTAAAGGATTTGTTTCAGAGTATAAACCTGGATAGCCTTTTTTTGATAAGCTGCTAGGTACTTCACCTCTTAGTGTAAATTCTATGTAGTTGCCCCAAAAACTAACGCTATCTGATCCAAAGTTACTATATGGAGCATATATTGTTGAATTTTTATTACCAGAAGTAACGCTTTCTTCGTTGTTTAATAAAACGTTAGAAGCTCTACCATATCTATCAACTAAC
>Ga0181380_1000644_pt1 | contig 15530 bp, 20 predicted proteins | sample 3SPOviralmetaG_FD_130116 | JGI IMG/M metagenome (GOLD analysis project Ga0181380, IMG submission 130116) | Marine viral communities from the oligotrophic San Pedro Time Series (SPOT) site, San Pedro Channel, CA, USA - 3 SPOT_SRF_2009-08-19 | ecosystem: Environmental > Aquatic > Marine > Strait... | reverse complement strand
CATAAACCCTAAAAACAAATAATTATGGAAAATACTATAGATAATTCAAGACTATTAGAATGTGTATGTGATATTGCATCAATGATTACTAATGATAAATTTGGTGCAAGAGCAACCAAAGAAATACAAGATGGACTAAGTGATTCCAAATGTCTAGTATGGACTGATGATGCACAAAATTTCTACAATGATATGTTTGATGAAATTGAGGGAATGATAATTAATAATTTAAAACTAAAAATAAAACAATAATTATGGGACAATATTTTAAAGTAATAAACAAAACAAAAAAAGAGTTTATAAATCCTCACACCTTTGGCAATGGGCTTAAGTTGTGGGAGATTGTTGCAAGTGGTAAAGGAGTCATGCAAGGACTTGGTTTGCTATTGGCAGAGGGACACATAGAGTACAATAAAAAATATGAGCCTATTCCATCTACTATTATTGGTAGGTGGCAAGGGGATAGTATTGCTATTGTAGGAGACTATGCCAAGAGTGGATTGTATGATATGTGTGAGGATGAAGATGGTAAACCTAAGAAAGGATGGAAAGACATTAGTATTCCAACCTATAGAACATTACTCAAGGACACTTGGATAGGCAGTATGAAAGCCAAGGAGATTAAGAAACATGGCACAAGGTTTATGTTCGGAGATGAACACAAACTTATGTTAGAGTTATTCCCTCAAGAATGTACAGAGGGAGACTTAAGACAGAAGTTTGACTTTGTAGAGAAAGAACAATCCGAAGAGTAAAGGTTTAAACACCTACGAAACTCCCAGACATCTGGGAGTCATTGTTTAACTTAATACATATAATTATGAGTAAATTTATGGAAGCATTAAAGTTTAATCTTGATATGCTCGACAAAGAAATGATTGACAAAGATGATTTCTTACAAGCTATGGAAGAGCATTACCTCCACCTTAGTATGCCACTAGTAAGAAGACAAACTCTTATTGTAGTGGACAGAATCAAAAATGAAATCATTGGAGAATTTGGTGGTAGGTTACCTAAAGATTGGCAAACACTTTCTAAAAAAGTGGACCACACTAAGTATTATGCCGACTATCTAACTGACTTAAGTTTTGATTTACAACACTACATTGAGGACAGACTTGATGAGTGGTTAATCTTTTGTCACTATAAAAGAAACCAACAATGAATGTGGTAGAACTTTTTAGTGGAAGCCGAAGCATAGGAAAAGAGGCAGAGAAGAGAGGGCACAAAGTCTTCTCTTCTGATTGTGTGGATTTCCCAAACACAAATTATGTTTGTGATATTATGGATTTCCAGGTTAGTTCAATCTACCTATTTGACAGAGTAGATATGTTGTGGGCATCTCCACCTTGTGAGTCATTTTCTGTAGCATCTATAGGTCACCATTGGGAGAAAGGATATGAGTTTATGCCAAAGACAAATAATGCAGTCAAAGGAATAAACATCCTAATGAGAACAATGAAGATAATAGACATACTGCTTAAGAAAAATCCTAATATGATTTGGTACATAGAAAATCCAAGAGGCAAGATGAGAAAGTCTCCACATTGGAATGATGTTGACCATGTCCGACACACTTTAACCTATTGTCAATATGGAGATGATAGGATGAAGCCAACAGACATCTGGACCAACAACTTTGATTGGACTCCTAAACCTATGTGTAAGAATGGAGACTCTTGTCATGTATCTGCACCAAGAGGAAGTCAAAGTGGAACTCAAGGTCGAGGAAGCTACTTTGATAGAAGTAAGATTCCATCAGAACTTTGTGCAGAGATTGTAGAATCAACAAATAATGTATAACTTAAATTAAATAAATTATGGAAAATCAATTTGAAATTATTAAACATGTGCAAGGACTACTTGCCAAGGAAACCAAGGCAAAGGAACAAGCTGAAGAAAAACTAGAAGACTTCAAGAACTCTTATCTTGTGATAGAAAAGAAATATTATCCCAAAGGAGTAGAGTTTTATAAGAAAGCTAAAATTTTTAGACTGCATAGGGAAGATGTCGATGATGATGTTTGGAAAGATTGGTGTGAAGATTTGGAGGTAGAGGATGATGTCTATTCAATCTGTGTATGTGCAATTGGAAAATTAGAAGAGGATGAGTCCTAAAGATATCATGGTGGAGTTGTTACACATCTTGTCTAAAATGATGAAGGCAAGGTGTGAACAATCTTATGATGAAGCCGAAGCAGACAAATGGTCGGTAAATCATCAGTCAATAAATGACATCATTAATCAAATAAAAAATGGTGGCATCAAATAATTATATAACTTTAAAATTAAAAAAATGAGAAAAACAAGTTTAGATGTACTTGCCGAGTGCAAGTGGGAATTAGAAGAAACAAAAGAAAAATTAGATGTGGTCCAGGTTAAATGGATTGCATTAACTAAGTGGTTAGAAAAAAATCATGAAGGTAAATTTAAGCATGGTATGGATGAAGTTACCAAAGCAATAAATAAAAGGAATAAAAAATTAGGTATTGGATAAATAAAAGACTAGTTTTGAGGAAATATAAGACAATAAATGATAAAGTATTATACTCCCGATCCAGAAGATGAAGATGACAATGATGAGATTTTATTTATATAAAAGTTAGTTAGATAGTTAATTCTAGGTTAATTCCCACCTCACCACGACATCTGTTAATAGGGTTTGTTTTATGTTCGGTTATACAAGGGGTGGGTTTTAATTTACTAAAAACATTACATGAAAAAAGAAATATTTGATAAGTATAGTCAAGCTGTGGCCACTCAATTTCATCTGACATTAGATGAAATGTTTAGTAAAAACAAAAGACAAGATATAGTTGAGGCAAGGCAAATATTATATTATCTGTGTAAAGAAAGACCTATTAGATTTAGTTTCATCCAAAGATTTATGGAAGAGAATGGATATAAAGTAGGACATTCAAGTATTATGTATGGCTACAATCAAGCCAAAAAAATGATTGAACAAGATTCAGATTACAAAAACTTTATAGACCAAGCCACAAATGATGCGAACTCTGATTGAGATATATAATGAAGCCAAAGAAGATCCTAGAGCTATCATTACTGAATTTAGCAATAGAGAGTCTGTAATAAATAAAGGTTGTAAAATCCAAAAGTTTACTGATAGGATAGAAATACTTAATATGGGTAAGGGTGGAGACTATTTTAGAATCTGCACTGAAGATGAGTATGACTTTTTTTATATTCATGGGTGGAAGGTTGGAGTAATCTTATTAGCATTAAGTAATTGTCAGTATAAACTAGACATTATTAAAGAAAGAATTAAAAAGGAAGTAAACACCAGAAAAAACGATAAGCACATTCAGAATCTAAAAAACAGAAGAGAGGCTATCATGGTTAAGTTTACAAATTATAAAAGAAAATTAAATCAAGTTAAATCTAAATCACAATTATGAAAAACAATTTAAAATTATGGAATTCGGTTCAAAAGACCGATCCTAAGTATACTAAGCAAGTAAACTTTGGGAGAAAATTTACATCTATTAATGCTCACTACCAGGTAAAATGTATGACTGAAGCATTTGGTCAAAAGGGTAAAGATTGGGGGGTTAAAGATGAAGTGTTTCATACTCTAGTAGAACATTTACTAGGATATCAAGCAAAATTATGGTACATACAAGATGGAATGAAATGTGAATTTGATATTAATTCTTCAATTGCAACTCATCAAAGAAATGGAAAATTAGATGATGAGTGTTATAAAAAGGTAACAACAGATGCACTTACAAAAGGCATGTCACATCTAGGTTTTAATGCAGACATATTTTTAGGCATGTGGGATGATAATAGATATGTAAACCAAATGAAAGAAGAATTTAATAAACCAGCTCCAGTTAAAAAGCCAGTAAAAAAAGAAGGTAAGTGGACACTAGAAGTAAAGGATGAAAAATGGGATGTGGTCCTAGGATGGATAGCTAAGAATAAAGAAAAAGGTTTATCTAATCTATTAGAAGAATTAGAAAAAGACTTATATGTTATAGGTGACGATGTAAAAGTAGAACTTAAAAAACATGTATAGCCCTATGGATCCACAAGCAATAGTCTTGGATAAACTCCAAGATGATATCAATTATTATGGTGACTATGGTAAGCAGTTTTTATCATACTCAGACATCAGAGTATTATTTACTACCCCTAATTTGTTTAAGCAAGACACATTAAAGTCTAAAGCATTAATTGAAGGCTCTTACTTTCATACTGCAATGCTTGAGCCAGACAGAATTAAAGAGTATGAAATAGTAGATGTAGCATCTAGATCAACAAAAGCATATAAAGAAGTTTGTCCGCCAGGTGAAATCCTTCTGCTTAGAAAAGAGCAAGAACATTTAGATACACTTGTGTCTATTATGAAGGATAGTCTTGAAATGAGTTCTATTATATATAGTAAAGACAACAAGTTTGAAGTTCCTGGCACCGAATCTATTATGAATAATATGTGGAAAGGCAAAGCTGATATTGTAACTGACTCTGCTTTTCAAGTTATAGCAGAGGATAAGGATGGTAATGAGCAAGTTATAGATTATAGTGATGGTGCAGTCATTGATTTAAAGACTACATCTGATATGACAAAATTTAGGTATTCATTTTTTACATATAATTATGATGCTCAAAGTTATATCTACCAACGATTATTTAATAAACCTATGTTGTTCCTTGTAATTGACAAGCAAACAATGAGGTTGTCAATGAGACCTGTTTCTGCTGACACTATTGAAAGAGGTAAATTAAAAGTAGAACAAGCAACTAGAATTTATGAAAAATTTTTCGGTGACAAGGCGACTCATGATGTTAACACATTTATTGATAAACAAATTATATAGCCTATATAAAAAGAAAACAAAACCAACTCACTTACAAGTGGATGTTCCAAACACTTGTAGTAGTTGGAAGGAAAGAAGACAAATTCTTTCTGTAACAAGAAAATTTTTGGAACAAAACATTAAAATTGTAAAAAATGAGTGAAGTAACTAAAAAGAATTACATCAAAGTAGGTACTGGTGTAGAAAAATTTGATGGTAACTTGATAGAGATATCAGTTTGTTTATCAGATATACCTAAAGAACATAGGTTTGAGTATAGTGGCAAATGGTACGCTAAACTTAAAGTAAACAAAAACAGAGATGGTGTTAGTGAATATGGTAAATCTCACTATATCACTATTAATGAGTGGAAGCCAGAGGCTAAAGAACCAAAGCCAACTCCACCTGTAGCAAAGAAAGAAGAAGAGGATAGTCCTGATCTTCCATTTTAGTGTGTTTGGGTGTGAGAAATAGGAGGCGAAAGCCACACTAACTCACAATCAAGACAATAGGGTATGAGAAGAGTGTGGTTTCTCTTCTCTGCTCTTTTGTCAAATGACAAATGACAAAAAAAATTTACTATAGACCACTATAATAACAATTAGTATTATATTTTTTTATATTATTATATATTATTAAATATTGACATAATTGACATAACAGAGTAAAAGTTAAAATTAAATTAAATTAAATCGACATCAAATGGACATCACCATCTTTAAAGATATTAAAGAAACAGCACAACCATTCTATAGAAAGGTCGATGTTATCTTAAAAAGAATACAAGAAGGCTCATCAAAAGATTTAGTTAAAAGAATCCGAGCTGAGAAAGACAAAGAAAAAAGAAATTTATTAAAACAACAACTCCCAGCCATTTGTTTCAGTGGGACATTCACAAAAAGAAATGATTCCTCACTACAGAGTCACAGTGGCTTAATATGTTTAGACTTTGATGGTTATAAGACTAACAAAGACATGCTCCAGGAAAAAGAAAGGCTAAGTAAAAACAAATATATATTTGCTTTGTTTATTTCACCTAGTGGTAAAGGATTAAAGGCAGTTGTTAAAATACCTAAAGAGGCAGAAAATCACAAAAATTATTTCTTGAGTTTACAACATCATGTAAACTCTGAGTATTTTGATAAAACTTGTAAAAACATTTCTAGAGTTTGTTATGAGTCTTATGATCCATTGCTTTATGTCAATGCTAATTCTAGTACATGGGATAAAATTGTAGAGCAAGAATATACAGAGGTTATAAAACATGTAGATATTCCTACCATACCAGTGACAGATGAGAATAAAATAGTTGACATTCTTACTAAGTGGTGGCAAAAAAAGTACCCAATGATAGAAGGTCAGAGAAATCAAAACATCTATATATTGGCCGCAGCATTTAATGATTTTGGTGTCAACCAGACTCTAGCAGAGTATGTTATGAATAGTTTTTCTAGTCAAAGTTTTAGTGCTACAGAAATTAAAAGGACTATATCTTCTGCTTATGCACAAAAACAAAACTTTGGTACAAAGTATTATGAGGATGAGGACAAGGTTAACTTAGTTAGAGAGAAGTTAAAAAGAGGTGTATCAAAAAAAGAAATCCGATCCCAGCTTGAAGAGTCTGATGTTGAGGTCGGCACAATAGAGAATGTTTTAGTCAGACTCGAGGATGAGCAATCTAATAGTAAGTTTTGGACAAAAAACGATAAAGGAGTAATTAAAATTGTACATATATCTTTTAAAAGTTTCTTAGAAGAGAATGGTTTCTATAAATTCAATCCTGAAGGCAGTAGAAGTTATGAATTTGTTAGGGTTACAAACAACTTAATAGACCACACATCAGAAAAAGAGATTAAAGATTTTATTCTTAACTACTTGTTAGAAATAGATGATTTGACAGTTTACAATTACTTTGCAGAGCATACAAGATATTTTAGAGAAGAGTTTTTAACCTTATTATCATCTATTGATGTGTATTTTATTGAAGACAATAAGAATACTGCATACTTATATTATAAATCTGGTGCAGTAAAGGTGACACACAATAGTGTTACACCTATAGACTATCTTGATTTAGGTGGGTATGTGTGGAAGGACCATGTGATAGACAGAACTTATGTGTCTTGTGAGTCTAATGAGTGTGACTATAAAAGTTTTATCACTAATATATGTGGTAAGGATGAGAGTAGAGTCAATTCAATGAGGTCTACAATAGGATATTTGCTACATGCATGGAAAAATTTATCGTATAGCCCAGCTACAATACTTAATGATGAACAGATATCTGATTCTCCTGAAGGTGGGACTGGTAAAGGTCTATTTATAAATGCTTTGTCACACATGAAGAAGGTTGTTGTAATAGATGGTAAGTCTTTTAATTTTGAGAAATCATTTGCATATCAATTAGTGAGTGCAGACACACAGATACTATGTTTTGATGATGTAAGTAAGCATTTTAACTTTGAAAGATTATTCTCAGTTGTTACTGAAGGATTAACACTGGAAAAGAAAAACAAGGATGCTATAAAGATTCCTTTTTCTAAATCTCCAAAGGTTGCAATAACTACAAACTATGCAATCAGAGGTAAAGGCTCATCATTTGAACGAAGAAAGTGGGAGTTAGAATTAGCACAACATTACACTAGAGAGCATACACCAGTAAAAGAGTTTGGTAAACTTATGTTTGGAGAGTGGAATGATGATGAGTGGTGTGCTTTTGACAATTTTATGATTGAGTGTCTTCAGCTTTACTTGAGAAATGGATTAGTTAAGAGTGAATTTGTTAACTTGAAGATTAGAAGGCTATCTGCCGAAACATGTCATGAGTTTATAGAATGGTGTGGTATACTGGATGGAATGCCTTTAAATAAAATGTTAGCAACCAATACAAAAATATTTAAACAAGACTTGTACTTTGATTTTATTGAAGACAATCCAGACTTTGCACCTAAGTCTAAAATGACAGTGTCAAGGACTAGGTTCTATAAATGGTTAACTGCTTACAACCAGTACAAGCACAAGTGCGATCCTGAAGAGGGAAGAGAAGCAGGAGGTAGATGGATAGTATTTAGAAATGCACAGAAAATAGAAGAAAATGGAAAAATAGATTTTTAGGGGTATGTAGGTATCACTAACTATGAGAAAGTCTCTTAGAACGCATCTATGAAAGCCGAATTTTAGAAAATATGAAGAAAATCACTGTTTTAGACCTTTTTTCAGGAATTGGTGGATTTCACAAAGGTTTTGAAAAAGCGGGTTATAAAGTTAAAACTTTCTTTTCAGAAGTTGATGCTCATGCCATTGCAGTGTATAAATATAATTTTAAAAATAGTAAATATGTCGGATCAGTTACAGATGTTCGAGGAACACAGTTACCAAAAATTGACGCTATCACCTTTGGAAGCCCTTGCCAAGACTTTAGTGTCGCTGGAAATCGTAAAGGGATGGGAGGAGATAGATCATCCCTTATCCTTGAAGCGATTAGACTCATTGATGAATGCCGACCGGGAATTTTTATCTGGGAAAATGTTAAAGGAACATTCAGCTCAAACGATGGCAGAGATTTTGCGGCAATCCTCCAAGCCTTTACCAACATTGGGGGTTATAGACTTGAATGGCAATTGTGTAATACATCGTGGTTTCTACCCCAAAACAGAGAGAGAATCTACCTTGTCGGATATTCTGCAAACCCCTCAAGAGATTGGAAAGGAGTTTTTCCTATCGAGGTCAGCTCAAGCAAGACTCAAGGAATACAAAAAGGAGTAGCCCAGGTAAGTAACTTTTCTGAAAGAGAGTTTGGTTTTAAAGATACTGCACCAGCTTTGTTGTCTAGAGACTATAAAGATCCTAAGATAGTAAGAGCTGCAGACTACAGAAATGATGAAGGACTACGAATTAGAACTGAAGGTGATAGCCCTTGTCTATCTGCAAGAAGACACAGTGAAAAAGATATTAGCACCATGCCTCCTTTAGTTTTATCTGGTGCATTAAGAACAAGAGATAATGGTAAAGATTTGGAAACAAGAAAAGATAATGTGGCTAATGCAGTAACAACAAGTCCATTAGATAGTATAGTTGTACCAACACAACTAGGTAATTCAGATAAATTTGGTAATGCAGTCAAAACTGATGGTGAGGATGCATTTACTTTAAGGTCCTCCGAACCTAATGGCATTATAGAAAATGAATCTATAAGAAGACTGACACCTATAGAGTGTGAAAGACTACAAGGATTTCCTGATAACTGGACTGAGTATGGTATATATGATGGGGTGACTAAAAAGGTAAGCAACACTCAAAGATATAAGATGTGTGGGAATGCAGTGACTGTAGATGTTGTTCAAGCAGTGGTTAATAAATGCAAAGACATAATATGAAATTAAGACAATATCAATCAGACATCGTAGAAAAAGGTACAGAGGTTTTAAAAAAACATGGATTTTTGTATCTTGCTATGGAGGTTAGGACTGGTAAAACCTTGACAAGTTTGGCTATGAGTCTTGCTCTTCCAGTTCATAACCTCTTATTTATTACAAAGAAAAAAGCAATCTCCAGTATACAAGGAGACTATGACATGCTTAACCCCTCTTATAATATTACTATAATAAATTACGAAAGCCTACATAAAGTGTCTCATGAGACAAAGTGGGATATGATAGTTTGTGATGAAGCACATTCGATGGGTGCGTTTCCTAAACCAAGCCTAAGGGCAAAAACAGTTAAAGAGTTTATATTAAAACACAATCCCTATGTAATACTTTTATCTGGTACACCTACACCAGAATCTTACTCACAAATGTATCACCAGGTTTATGCTATAAAAAATAATCCTTTTAATAAATATAAAAGTTTTTACAAGTTTGCTAAACAATATGTACAGGTAAAACAAAAAAAAATAGGAGCCATGACTATAAATGACTGGAGTCATGGTTTACAATCAATACTAGATGATATGAAACCATATACAATTGCATACACACAGAAAGAAGCTGGGTTTAAAGTAAACACAGATGAAGAAGTGTTACATGTTCCACTTACAAATGTTATAAAGTCATTAGTCAGAAGGCTTACCAAAGATAGAGTTGTTGAAGGATCAGAGAATGTAATATTGGCAGATACAGCAGTAAAACTTATGTCAAAATTACATCAACTGTATTCTGGTACAGTTAAATTTGAGAGTGGTGAGTCTATGGTTATAGATTTATCCAAGGCAGAATTCATCAGAAAACAATTTAGAAGTAAAAAGATTGCTATATTTTATAAGTTTAAAGAAGAGTTAAATGCTTTAAAAAAAGTATATCGTAAAGGTTTGTGTACAGAACTAGAAGAGTTTAACACTACTAATAAAAGTATTGCACTACAAATAGTTTCAGGAAGAGAGGGTATAAGTTTAAAAAATGCACAAGCCTTGGTATATTACAATATAGACTTTAGTGCTACAAGTTACTGGCAATCAAGAGACAGAATGACCACAAAAGATAGGTTATATAATAAAATATACTGGGTATTTTCTGAGGGTGGTATTGAGGATGACATATACAAGAGTGTTATAAAGAAGAAAGATTACACCCTTAATCATTTCAAAAAGGATTTACTAAATTTGTAATATGAGGTTTATTAAGTTTACTCTTATTTGGATAAGCCAGAACTTAGCAATACCTTTTTGGATTGTAGGGCACATACATTTATCAATTCATAGTTTTCATGACTTAATTGAGTTAGTATCTTCAATAGGAATGAATGTGATTGTAGCTATAGGCTTTTATTTAGATTATAAAAATGACAGAGCAACAAATACAAAGCAAAAGAATAAAAGAGTTGGAAGCTGAGGGATATTATGTGCTTAAATTAATTAAGACTAATAAAAATGGAATACCTGATTTACTGGCAATACCTCCGAACTGTGAAGTATTGTTTTCGGAAGTTAAAACTCCGAAAGGTAAGGTGTCAGTTTTACAGAAGTATAGATTAAAAGAATTAGAAGAATATGGATTTAGAACCGAGGTACATAAAGGATAGAGGCTATGAAGTAGAGGATAACTTTGTAACCTCACTAGAAGAGATAGAAGAACCTATCGCTATAAAAATAGCTTTGTTTATACAAGATAATCTAAGAGATATTTCTCCGAATAATTTTACTACTTATGTGTTAGGTGGTGTAGTACATTATTATAATGAACCCATTACTTTTGCTGTTGAAGTGATGAAAACACATGGAGAGTATTTAACACTTACAGACTTATCATTAATAAATATGAATGAATATTTAGATTTGATATGTTTAAATTCATACATAAAACCAAGGAAATGATATACAGAGTCGAAGATTTAGAATATTTCAAATCATATAAAAGAAATTTATATCAATTTTTAATTATTAATTGTTGTTATCCTGGGACCTATAATCCTAATGGTGGACGTATCCCTATATCTGCAAATAACATGTTAGGATTGCTTAAAGAGATTAGTAGACTAGAAATTCATATTGCTAAAATAAACCAAGAATTAGGTACTGACATTTGAATCTTACTAAAATTTTTTTATATTTGGTATAGATGGGTAAAAAAAAATGAACGGTATATCTCAAGACGATGTGAGTGCGATCAAGCATATTAACTTTGTGACAAACAATTCACACAACCTCATCACCGAATTATATGAAGACTTAATGGAGAGAGATCACAATGAAGCAAAAGCCAAGGCACAAAAAGTTTGTAAACTTATGGCTGATTTAATTCAGTCATTGTCTGATGAGGTTTAATTAAAACATATCATCTAAAAGTTCTTGTCTCAATCTTCTCTGTTCTTTTTTAATTTCATTTGCCTCACTTGTACCTTCAAAATCATCTGTGTCATATAAATCAGGGAAATATTTCTTCTTTTCTGCTGTAGTCAATCCTCCACCTTTTTTCTTTTTCTTTTGAGCATATTGAGAGAAGTTAAATAGTTTTAAAACAAAGTCACCGAAACTTTTACTCTCATCCAGTTTACTCCAGTTGTCATAAAACCTTTTTAACTGTGGAGCTGGTATACCAGTAGTAGCAACTAACTCGGACATTAATTTATTAAAGTGTTCTTGTTGTTTTGCAGGAGATTTAGCATTTTTCATTCTCACATATAAGTCTCCTAGCAATGCTGTTTGCCCTAACACTGGTATTGTAGAAGGTTTATCAACCCAAGGTTTACCCGCAGCAGCATCTACTATTGTCTCAGCTATTTTACCATAAATAAACAATGCATTCAAATTACCAAGCATAGCTGCAAAAGCAATATCATCAGTGTCTTCATCATCCCAACCTCTTGCTAATCCAGGGAAACCAGAAGATACCCATTGAAAGAAAACAGGCATAACTACATGATACACACCTAGTGTTCGTAGGTTTTGAAATATTGTTCCTCGACCAGATGCACCACCACTTTTAGCGAGTCTATATATATTTCTCATAGCAATAATTTCTTTTCTAAAGTATTGTTTTGGTGTAGTCAAGAACATATTAAATGCTCTAGTCATAGCACCTTTACCTTGATAATAATCTTTATCCTGTAAATCATATGACTGTTGAGTCCTTAATGTATCTTGTTCAAACTTTCTTATTGCATAATCAATTACTTCTTGCTTAGATGCATTAGGGTTTTTCTTTTTATACTGGTTTTTATAATACACATAGTTAGGTATGCCTCCAATTAAAATTGCACCCTTATCTCCAGTCATAGTTGTAAACATTAAAACTTTCGTAATTTTATCTAAGTTCTGTTTGCCTAATCCAAAATTAGAAAAATCTCTTGCATTCATTTCCTCAAATTTACTGTCAGAATAATTTTCTACAGCTCTAGTTATTGGTTTACCATATCTATCTTGTAAAATAACAGAGTTGTCCATGACTTCTCTAAAGTTAGTTTTTATGTTTGCTAAACTTATTGCACTGTTTTTTAACCAGTTTCCATAACCAATTTCATTTCCATAAGTAACAAATGATGTTAACTGTTTTAAAGTTAGTGTAGGGTTTAATCCAAGGCGTGATAATAAAAATGTATTGTTAAATAAATTTATAACCTTGGTTTCACCTTGATTCTGCACACCCTTGTTTGCGATTTTTTCTATAGCATTATTAATATATGTCCAAACATCTTTACCATACTTATCTTGAATAGTTTCCTTAATAGCAGGAGATGTGAATATTTTATTAATATTTCTCACTGGAACTGCATATGCAGCAAAATACTCCATATCTTTTGTATAGTTAATAAGAGCATCCATACCATCTACCATTGATATTGGATTAGAGTTTTGTAACCTAACCTTAGAACTTGCAGCACCAACATTTGTCATCCAAGTATTATTATTGTCTGCTAATAAATCTAAACCTTCAGAATCATTAGCATTTTTTCTATAAACTCTACCTGCATAAAACTGATTCCATGGCATGTCTGTTCGGTAAATCTGTTTGTATGTTTCGTTGTAATGATTATATAAAGACGGATAGTAGTCATTTATCATCCAACTAGAAAATTCTTTTAATCGAGGATCTAACTTATCCTCTAACTCTTTTCTTATTCTAGACTCAAATTCATTTTTATAATTCCCAGTAGGTGCAAAAGTATTTATAAAGCTTTCTTGAAGTGAAGGATCTTGCATTTGTGAATAGTAATACATTAACTGATTTTGACTTATATAAATAGTATTAGTATCTATTGCATCATCTAATTCTTTAACTTTTGCAGTTTGTTCTCCACTGGTCAAAGATTTATCAGCCATCACCTTTTCCTTTTCTTTGATTAGTTGATCATTTTTAGCTTGACTAACTATTATAGTCTCAGTCTGTTGAGAGTTTTTAGCATTGTTTTTTAACCATCTTTTACCAAACAATTCAGTCATTTTATTTTCAAAAATATCCTTCTGTCCCATCATCCTAGCCTTGTACATTCTAGTAGCTTCTCTTACTGCTTTTTGTACAATAGTCTGTGTGTCACCTTCAAATAATTCTCCTGGTTGAGTTACAATTCTATCTATTAAACCTGTTAAATCTTCAGCTGATGCAAATACATTACGATCAATACTGTTAAGCATTTTATTGATAAGGTTTTGAAATCTTTTTCTAACTGTTGGGGGTTTTAAACCACCCTTTCTTTTAGCATCAACAGATACATCTTGCTTAAGTTTGTTAAACTCTACATTAATCATGCCCTCTGTTATTTCATTTTCAGGAACTCCTTGATCTATTAAAGATTGTTTTGCATCTAAGTCTATTCCTGTCATTTCTTTAAAAACTTTCCTTTCGTTTTCTCTGTAGGTAATTGCATCATTAAGAAGAACATATTCTAAGTTTGCTCTACCAGTCTCTTGCATTTGATTCAAAGAATTTAAGACCTCAGATAGTAAAGTTGTTTTATTAGGATCATTCATCTCTGCTAAAAATGAATTGTTTATTTGCATAGCTATAGTAATTTCTGCTAACCTACTTAAAGCATCTTCATCCAGACTACTTTTTGCTTGAGTTCTAGTTTCTTTGTTTACCGAAACTTCTTCTTTAGCAATAGAATTATATTCTTTTAAAAGTTGTTCATTAGCTTCCATTATCTCATCGGCAGTAGATTTTGGATTGACAATCATAGAATTAATTCTTTCTATTTTCTTTCTAGTTTCATTATCAATACTAACACCTTTAAGTCTACCTGACTGTATAGTGGTAAATTTTCTATTAAGAATATTAAAAATAGATTCCTGTAAAGATTTATTAGTTTTAGATGTAACCACCTTAAACACTTCATCTTTAACTGAGTCAAAATTTTCTTTATTTATTCTGTTTACTTTATCTATTAATGAAACTATTTCACTTTTAGTATATAAATCTCTTGGAAGAACTGATCTAATGTAGTTTCTTAATGCTCTTTGTACAGCTTTAATATTTTTTTCATCAAACTTTATTTCTTTTATTCTTTTGTTTATGGCTCTTATTCTTTGTGGGTTAGCTTTTAATGGATCAGGAAGTAACAACTCTAACAGGTCTTTTTCCATAGCCATTTGCTGAGCAGTTAATCTATTACCTTGAGCACCTTCATTTTGATATTCTTGTAAGCCAGTAAAGTAGTCTATAACTTTTTGTCTAATTTGTTCTTCAGTTAGTGGGGTTCCATCAACCGCTACAGATTTCTTTTTGTTGTTAGCTTTTATAAGTCTTTTATAATATGTATTTACCTTTTTCAACAATTTTAGACCAGCTAAAAAGCCACCTTCCATGTTGTTAAAACTTTTTGGAAATTCAGTAAATAAGTATGACTCACCTTCAAATCCTTGCACCACCTCCATGGCATTATTTATTTCTGATGCAGAATATGCAGGAACTAACTTGCCATTTACTTCTTTTTTTCTTCTTTTTAAATAATCTTTAATTGCGGCATCTCTAAAACCAGCTTGTTCTCTACCTATAATAATAATCTTTAGAAGATCGTTTTCTTTATCCATCTTCTGTTGCCTACCTTTTCTATACTCACTGTCTTTTGGCGGTCTTACCCTTTTACCTCTAGAGTCATATATAGAGTATCCTCCACCTTGCCCATACTGATTGTATGGTGCCTGTCTTAGTTTATAACCTTGATTTAAAGCATCTAATTCTTTTTGTAATCTATATGTATCGACTTGTGGACTAAAAAAGCCACTATTACTCATGTTATAAAATACATTTATTTTAGTAAGTGTATCCCTTTGTTGTCT
>Ga0181380_1000642_pt1 | contig 15537 bp, 16 predicted proteins | sample 3SPOviralmetaG_FD_130116 | JGI IMG/M metagenome (GOLD analysis project Ga0181380, IMG submission 130116) | Marine viral communities from the oligotrophic San Pedro Time Series (SPOT) site, San Pedro Channel, CA, USA - 3 SPOT_SRF_2009-08-19 | ecosystem: Environmental > Aquatic > Marine > Strait... | reverse complement strand
TAAATCTGAGAAAAATACAACGCCAAGCGTTGAACAAAGAGACGGTAAGTTATTTGTTGATGGCACTCGTGTTTATACACGTGATGACGTAAACAAAATAGGCGCCAATGCTAAAAGAGAAGTAGAGTCAAGATTAATTTCAGACTTGAACGTTGATAGCATTGATAGTGTTAAAGGTGTAGTTAAAGCACTTCAAGACAGTAACCCTGGCGAAGAAGGCTCATCACTAAATGTTGAATCATTAAGAGATGCAGTTAAGAAACGTGAAGCAACTGTAGAAGAACTTAAATCACAAGTAACCAGCCTTAAAACAGACTTATTGTTAAAGGACCATATGGGTAATTTGCATAATGCAATGCCTGGTAATTGGACAGCAGAACAGAAGTCAGCAGTAGTCAAATTGATGAAAGCAGACAATATGTTAGCAGTAGAAGGTGATACTTTTGCAATCAGAACTGGTGAGAGTTATCTTACCACTGATGGTGAAACACCAGACTATGCAAGTGCTGTAGAATTAGTAGGTAAGAACTTAGGTCTTAAATTTGGAAAGCAAGGTGTTGACGTGCCATTAGGTGAACTCAGTACTGCAAGTGATGGGAAACAGGTTTCAAAACCAGTAGACCAAAACAAAGTAAAGAAAGACCCGGCATACAGACAGGCGTATTTAGATTTACGTCTTAATCGTAACAAAGGATCAGTTAGTTCTAGTGCAATCACAGATAATATGATAAAGACTAGACTTAGCGAAATCCGAAACAAAAAGGTTAATGGTTAAACATTACCTTATAACAAAAAAATTGTCAATATTATAGGAGAACTACAATGGCAAATACAACCTCAACAACAGTTGCTCAGTTATATACTGACTTAGTTGCAGATCTTGTACCATACTTTATGAACAACACTCTGCTCCCTAACTCAGAATTAATTAGGAACTCAATCAATATGGTTGGCGAAACAGGTGGAACAGTAAGATTCCCAATCGCTAACGCATATGTTAACGCATCAACAGTGGCTGAAGGTGCATCAATCGGTAACTCATCAATCTTTACACCAACTAACGTAGACGTAGCTCTAGTTAAGAAAGGTGTTGGATCAGACGTAACACTAGAAGCATTAAGCGACGGTGGATATGACTTAGTATACAGATCAACTCTACAAAGAATTGGTGGTGGACTAGCTCAAGCAACAGACATAGCAGGAATGCTAATCGCGGCTACTGCCTTCACAGGTGAAGTAGGAACAGCCTCAAGTGCTGTTACATCAACTAATAACATTATCTTCTCACCAGAAGCATTAGGTTATGCAGTTAAAGATGACGGTCCTTTAGTTGAAACATGGTACAACGTGGATACACAAGTACATGAATTCAGAGGATCTATCAGAGACGGTTATGCGGCTATCAATCCAGGATTTGGTGTTAAAATGACAGCCTTAAACGCAGTCGGTGGTAACGTTACCACTAACGGTGCCAGCATCTCAAGTGTTGCATTAGGTGTTTCTACTCTTAGAGTAGCAAATGCTCCAACATTAGATAACGGTAACTACATCGCAGTTATTGATCCAGCAATGGAATTTGCTTTAAACCAACAAGTTGCACTAGCAGGTGGAGCCACAGCAGTGGGATCACTAAGTGACATTGGTAACAGAGCATTCCAAGATGGATTAGTAGGTCAGGCAGTTGGCGCGGCATTATTCCGTTCTAACAACTTACCACTAGCGAGCTTAACTTAATTTTAGGATAATATTATGGCATTTGTAACAGACGGCGCAGGAAACGTAACATCATTCGCAGAATTCACCGACGTGTTGCAGAAGGATCAACGACTATTAGAAGCAAACGCAATCAAGGTACCAGCAGAGTCAGGCTTTGTTGATACTACAGATTTCGTAGAAGATATGCTTCAAAAGAGTACAGATCGCATAAAGATTAAATTTAAGGCAAGTTCTTGGTACCAAGGCTATTTGGCATATACAAATCAATCAGTGTCGAGACCGGCACTGATGCCTGATTTCAATGCAAATTTAGTATTAGGTAGAAAACAAGAATTTACTGATCTTTGTGTGTTTTATTGTATGTATTATTATCTACTACCTCTAGTAGGAGACTTCTCGCAAGAGGATTCCGCAGAGGTACAGAAGATAAAGTATTATGAGGACAAGTTCCAAGGTTTGTTTAACGAACTTATAGCACTTGCTGATTGGTACGATGCAGACAATGATGGTACTGTGGAAGATTCTGAAAAGGTTTGGTCAGCCCAAACCGTAAGACGTTCAAGACGTAGATCAACAGTTGTGAGAGTTAACTAATGTCAATTAGATCTAACATCATGGCTAAATTGGCAGAAACAGTAGCCAATGGTGGCGTTACAAGTACAGACTATAGTCTGGAACGTAACGAACTACCATGGAATGCTAGTGGTGAGCCTTTATACGTCAAGAACATGCGTGTAGTGTATGTCGGTGATGAAGAAGAAGCCAAAGTCCAATTGTATCGCACATTGGATCAAGGTAATGTCTATCAAACCGACACTACAGTTCAAGCCTTCTTAACAGAAGATGCCAAAAATATTAACGCACTTAACCCAACCGTTATAGAAAACATGCTCAATGCTAAGAGCGTAATTAATACAGCAAATGGATATAATGTTCAAGTTGCTGAATCCAGTTACGAACATGAGATTGAAAATGATTTTATAACATATACTTTCGAGTATAATTTTACAACCATATAGGAGAAATACAATGGCAGTAATAAACGTAACCCCGGGTACCGAATGCATCCTAACGCTAGGTAATACAGCACCGTTGGCAGTACCAGCAGTGAGTGGTGGAATGGTAATTCCACTTATGCAAGATGTAACAATCAATGCATCACCTGGTATTGTTAGATATTCAACTTTAGATAGCCCTAGTTCTAGTGCATTTACAACAGTTAATGAGAACTCTGTTTCACTTAACATGTTGTTAGACGAAGAAACATTCTTCGGACTAGACACAGCAGGAAACACTAACAAAATTGCTGATGACGGCTTATTTAAAACATCAACAGACAAAACAGAGGTATTTTTCTCTGTTACTTTCCAAGGATCACAATCAGGAGATCATAAAATCTCAGGTAAAGGATTCATAAGTGGATTGGCCCCAACTGCATCTATGGATGCGGCTGTTTGGCTAACACCAATGGAAATTGTTGTTAATGGTGAACTAACGTCAACACCGATTACTTAATAGGTAACCCAAAACATATATAACTCCCTCATTTGGGGGAGTTGTATTATTAAAGGATAAAGATATGACACATAAATTCATGAGATTATTTGTTGACGGCGAGTGGACAGGTAACAAAGACAGAAGCATTATGGTAGATGGCGAATGCCATAACCTAGACGAATATGCTAAAGAACATGGTATTGAATTACCTGATTCTAAACATTCTAAAAAACATAAAGATATAAAGAAAGAGGTAAATACACATGCAGATATGGGAAAACAAGACCATTCCGGAGATCATAAAGTCGATGGAAAAAGAGATAGCGAAGGCTCAGAATGAACTTCGTTGTGCTAATGGCGATATGTCAAAAGCACAAAACAGGATAGCATTTTGTTTAAGTGCTATACATAATTTAAATGATAGAGATATAAAGGAATAAAGATATGAAATTAGCAGAATTATCACAAAAACCAGAACTAATCAAGATAGAGATTGATAAAGCAGAACTAGTAGAAAAATACGGTGATACTTTAGAATTTTTTTGCTTTGATAGACAACCCCTAGACACTTTCACTAAATTAGCAAACGCTGACAGCAAAGACGCTGGCAGTATGACTATGCTTATGAAAGACCTAATCTTAAATGAAGAAGGTGAACCAATTATTAATGGTGAATCAGTGTTACCTATGGATGTCATGATAGAAGCAATATCTATGATAGGCGAAAGGCTGGGAAAGTAACAAGCCATACTATAGTAGAAGGCTCTCCAGACACAAACACTATATTAATGTTTGATGCAATGGGAAGGCGGTACAGCAAGTTACCTAGTGAATTGTTGAAAAATGCTGATTCGTTTGATGTAATGGTAATGGACGTTGCACACACATATGAAGCATACTTAAATGCAAAAGAAAACAAAAAAGGTATGGGAGACTTTGTAAGTCAAGACGATTTAGAAGCATATCATACTAAGGTAACTGGTAAGGAAAAATAAATGGGAACTACGGTAGATACAAAACAAGTAAACAAATTGTTCAAACAATTAAGTGGACTGCCTGTTGAAACCATGAAGAAGGCTTTTCCTTTTCTCAAAAGTGAGACTCCAATTCGGTCTGGCAATGCAAGACGTAAGACTACTCATCAAAGTAACAGTCTTAAAATTCGCAGTAAGTACGGCTATGCTGGCAGATTGGACGAAGGTTGGAGTAGACAAGCACCCGATGGCTTTACAGATCCTACTATAGACTTTATTGAAGATTATATCAGTAATCAAATAAGGAAATTATAATGGCAAGAAGCATAGAAGTAACATTAGAGTTAAACAGTAAACAATTTGATAGATCATTAAAACAAAGTCAAACGCAAGTTAAAGGCTTTGAGCAATCTAGTGTCAGTGCCTTTGGTGCTATAGGTGCCGCACTAGCCGCCATTGGAACTACCCAAGCAATTAGAGGTATTGTTTCAACTGGTGCCGCTTTCCAAGACTTACAAAATTCTTTAAACATTGTATTTGGTGGCATTGATCAAGGAGCCGCGGCATTCCAACGTGTACAAGACTTTGCTTCATCAACACAATTTAGTGTAGCACAACTTACACAAGCATTTGTACAGTTAAAAGGTGCTGGTGTTGAACCAACTGAAGAACTGTTAATGACATTTGCCGATACTGCCTCAGTTACAACTGACCAGATGGGAACGTTTCAAGCCGCACTAGACTTAGTGTCGCGTTCTACAGCAGGTGGATTAGGTTTAGAGGATCTAAACAGACTGGCTGATAGAGGAATACCAGTATTCAACATCTTACAAGAAAAATTAAATCTTACTAGATTAGAAGTATCAGAATTTGGTAAAACAGCCGACGGTGCAAATACAATAGTTCGAGCTTTATTAGAAGGCTTGCAACAGAACTTTGGTGGTGCTTTAGCAAGTCAAGTAGGATTAGTTAATTTTGAGTTAAATCAACTAGGTGATGCTGTAGACAAATTTAAAGTTGCACTATTTACTACATTCTCTGATGATGCCGCAACAGGTATTAGATCAGTAACTGATGCAATTAACAAATTAGCAGATAACACAGAACTTTTAAGTTCTGTTATGAACGGGCTAGGAAACACCTTAGAAATACTAGCAGGTGCTTTCTTAATATTTAAATTAGGTACAAAAGCGTCTCTAGATGGATTTGTTTTATTTGCTGATAGACTTATCGCCTTCTTTAAAGGTGGTGTATTAGTTACGTTAGCCGCAAGATTTAAAGACTTAGGATTTGCTATAGGTGTAGTTAGAACTGCTTTAACAGGCGCAAGTATAGCCGGTGTTATAACAGCATTAGGAGCCGCCTTAGCCGCGTTAGCACCTGTAATAGCCATAGTTGCTGGTGTTACATTAGCATTAGATGGACTTATACGATTATTTACTGATACAAGTCTATTTGCCTTAGTTGGACAAGGCCTAGATATGGTCAAAAACGGCTTTATGGATCTAGGCGTATTTCTAGGTATATTTAGCGAAAAAACAGAAAAAGTTACGGAAGCAGTAAAACAAAATGCACATGTGTTAGCCTTCCAGGCTGAACAAGAAAGGCTAGCGGCCGAAGAAGCGGCTAAGTTAGCCATAAAAACAAAAGCGGCTGCCGACGCCGCTGAAGCGTTTCAAAAAGGATACGACAAAGCAAAGAATTCAGTTAAAGATTTTAAAGATGAAATATTTGACAGCAATGATCCATTAAGTAACTACCAAGAATTTTTAGCAGACATACTAAAATCTTCTAATGATATGGCTGTTGAACAAGTGTTTGCCGCTAAAGCAGTAGGCACATTGAGAGAATTCCTTGATGCTGGACTTATATCTACAAGAGCATTTGGCTTTGCTATAGAACGTTTAAATGGTATTATGGGACTTACACCCTTCCAAGACTTTATAGATAGTCTAGATGGCTTAAAATTAACCACAGAAGAATATAATGAATTCCAAAGACAACTTAACGCACTCATTGAGAAATACCCTGAATTGGCTGAGAATGCCGCGGCGGCCCAAGATGCCTTAGATGCCGCATTCCAAGAAGATGAAGGCATGGCTAACTTCCTAGACTCATTAGGCAAAGCACAAAAAGCCTTAAGTGATGATCTTGCTACAGCATTCTTAGAAGGGCAAAGTGCAGGAGCGGCTTTCCAAGACTTCTTCAAGAAAATGGTTAAACAAATACTTTCCGATATACTTAGATTACAAATTATACAACCTATATTAGGTTCATTGTTTGGTGTATCTTTTGGTGCCGGTGGTGCCGTTTCTGGTATGACAGGAGGAGGCCTAACAGGTTTCTTAAGTAATCTTATACCTGGTAGAGCAAGTGGCGGACCAGTTATGAAAAACAGACCTTACATAGTGGGAGAACAAGGGCCAGAACTGTTTATGCCTAATAATTCAGGCAGTATTGTTCCTAATGGTGGACTAGGTGGACAAGTAACATACAACATCAATGCCGTAGATGCACGTTCATTCAAAGAACTTGTTGCTAGTGATCCTGAATACTTATATAACGTTACCCAAGTTGGTGCGAGGAGACAACCAAGATAATGAGCTTACAAACAATAGTAGATAACGCAACATTCGTTACAATATACAGAAAGAAGATTGCTGGACAATCAATATCAAGATCTGGTAGATTACTTACTTCTGAAGTAGTAAGTGCTGTACCTTACCAATTCACATCTGGTATGAGAGGTGGCTTACAGTATTCTACAAACAGAGGCTTAACAGAAGACCTCAACGCATTAGATGTTACAGAAGAAAGCACAATAGACATAGGTACAACTAATACTTCATTAGCATACATTACAGCATATCAGGGAGATAGCGATGGCATAGGCGGTGTTACATGTGTATCAGCAACTGGTTCAACACTAGTAGTAAATGCCGCGGCGGCTGGTTCCGGCACATTCTTATTCAAGAAAGGTGACTACATACAACCAGCAAGTAGTTATAGATACCCTTATCAAGTAACAGCAGATGTGGCACACACCACTGCAACTAGTGTGTCTATACCTCTTAGTAGACCTTTTATACCACAAGACTCATACACACTTAGTGGTAAAGGTATTGTAGTAGGATCAGCAGTTACATGGCGTGTTAAAATGATTAACAAGCCAAGATATTCAGTTATACCACATGACTTATTACAATTTGATTCAGACTTTGAATTTTTAGAGTTCATTAGAAAAGAGGACGGTTAATGTCAACAACAATCACAGAAGTAACTGCAAATAATATCAAACATTGTTTGCTTATACAGTTACAAATAGATTCAACAACTTATTATATTTCAAACAGTTGGAAATCAATTGTATATGATTCAAACACTTATCAAGAACTAGGTGCATTTCTAAATGTAGGTGAATTTCAAGAGGATATCAAGACAACTAACGGCGATTTAACCATGGTTTTAACAGGAATACCTGCGGGTAATGTGCAAACAGTTATGCAAAACCCTGTTAAAGGTGGTGCTGTAACTATATTTAGAGCATTCTTTGACGATGCTTATGTTGTTAGTAACGTATATCCTCGTTATAAAGGTGTTATTACTAATTTTGCAATAAAAGAGAACGTAGATTTAGAAAATGGTGATATAACTAACTCAGTTGCTATAAGTGTTGCAAGTATAAACACAATATTAGAGAACAGAGTAAATGGACAACGTACAAATCCCACAGATAGAAATCAATTCTTTGCAGGAGATAAAACATTTGATAGAGTACCTGTAATTAATGGCACATCATTTGACTTTGGTAGAGAATACACCGGAGGCGGCGGCTACGGCGGCGGCGGAGGTGGCGGTGGCGGTGGTCCTTATGATAACATCAATATAAACGTTGGCATGAGATAATGAAAATAAGAAAAGCCACAATACAAGACTTTGATCGCATTATGGAAATGATGATAGACTTTGCAAATTCATCACCATATGCACCACAACGTGATCCGGAGTATGGAGACACATGGGTAAGACGTTTGTTGTGTTCCTTTATGCAAGAAGGTTGTATACTGTTAGCAGAACATGAAGAAAAAACAATAGGTATGCTGATTGGACAAACACAACCAGATCCTTGGTTACCACACATCAAAACACTCAAAGAGATTGCTTGGTGGGTTGACCCAGAACACAGAATGACTAGTGCAGGATACAAGTTACTACTTAGATATATCAAATTCGGTAAAGCACTACAAGAAGCAGGAGAGATATCAGGCTTCACACTAACAAACATGGAACAGTCGCCAGACTTTGATTTAGAAAAACGAGGTTGGCGTCCAGTAGAAAAGAATTATATTTACGAAGGATAACATATGGCAGTCTTTACAGCAATAGCAAGTGCAATCGTAGGTGCAATCACAGGGGCAGGTTTTGCCGCAACATTTGCCGCGGCAGGTACATTAACATTTGCCGGTATTGCTACTAGTATTTTAGCAGGTGGTATTGCTATGGCTACATCTAAAGCCTTAGGTGTTTTCAAACCGCCTAGCATGGCAAATGCAAAAGATCCTGGAGTAAAAGTACAAGTAGCACCAAGCACAGACAATAAGATTCCTGTGTTTTATGGTAAGAACTTGACTAGTGGACTTATCACAGACGCTGGTATATCTAACAGCAATGATACAATGACCTATGTTATAATTATAGGTGAAAAAACAGACTCAGGTACATACACTATTGGAGATCAATACAGAGGCGATCAGAAGTTGAATTTTGGCTCAGGTGCAAGTAGCCATATTGTAACATCAGTAACAGATGCTAATGGTACTGCGGCAAATGATATCTCAGGCAAAATGCGTGTGAGAATATATGCTGGTGGTACTGCAAGTGGCAATCAGATATTTCCAACAACAGGCACACCAGTTGCCGCAACAACATTATTATCTACTATAGATGGCAATACAAGTTATGAAGGACTTGTTTACGTGGTATTCCAAATAGATTACGATCAAGAAAATGGACTTACAGGCCTTGGACAATATACCACAGAAATAACAAACAGTCTTTCAGAACCAGGTGCAGTACTAGATGATTATCTCAAAAACAGCAGATACGGAGCAGGACTTAGTGCGTCAGATATTGATGCAACTAGTATTGCCGCACTTACAAGTTATGCAACAGAGCAAGTAGCATTTACAACTAGTGGTGGAGCATCTGCTAACCATGACAGATGGCAAATTAATGGTATGATGGGTACATATTCTAATGTGTTTACCAACATTGACTTAATATGTCAAGCATGTAGCACATTCTTTACATATAATCCTAAAATAGGCAAGTTCCAAGTAGTTCCTAATCGAGAAGCAACTACTGGTGAGAAAAGTGCGGCTTATGTGTTTGACGATGACAATGTTATTGGTGCAATAGATGTTACCAGTACACAATTATATTCTCAATATAATCAAATAGAAGCAGAATATCCAGATGGTACAGAACGTGATCAAACAGCAACATTATTTGTTACAACACCAGCAGGAGATTTAAATGCAAATGAGCCTACTAACAAATTAAGCACACGTTACCCAATATGTAATGATGCACCACGTGTTACTAACCTTGCACAAATAGACTTACGACAATCGAGAAAAGACTTAGTTGTACAATTAGAGGCAGACTATGCCGCTATACAAACAGATGTAGGTGATATTGTTAAGTTAACAAACACAACATATGGCTTTACTAATAAGTTATTTAGAGTCATGAGAGTAACAGAAAAAGAGTCTGAATCTGGTATGTTATCAGTTAGTGTTGTTTTACTAGAATATGATGATAGTGTTTACACACATATAACAGCAACGGATACTTCGGACTTACCTGTTACTGGTATTCCTGGATATTGGAATACATTTGGTAATAGTGTTGTTGCAGTAGGTAACATTATTGTTGCTGATAATCAAAACAATACTAGTGCTAACATAGTTAGTAGTGTCTCAGGTGTTACAATTACTACAATAGGATATAGTCTTATAACATTGCCAATGGCACCAAGCACCGGTGATATAGGTGGACCTTTCTTGAGTGTGCCAGTAACACCAGCAACAGGCACATTCTTTCCACAAATGGAAATGAAAGTTACTCCTGTGATGAGTGATGGTACTGAAGGTACTCCTACCACAAACATATATGGACAAAGTGCTAATGTGTTCTTTGCAGGTGGTGTAACAACTAATTTAGGTGTAGACTTAAAGTTCTTGAGTAATAATCAAAGAATAGGCAATGTATCAAGTGTGCGTATGGCTATCAACGCCGCTAATCCATACTTAGGTATGAAAAGCAGAGTTACAGAAACAGCAAACATATCATTTAACGCACAGAACTTTGTGCCAAATGAAGTAATGAGTACATTTGGTGCTGGTACACAATTACAAGCCGCATTGGCGGCAAATGTTAGTATGCCTGCTGGTTCAACTAGTAGTTCTTTTGCTAACTTAAACGCTATTGAAGAATTTGATGTTACAGGTATTGATATTGGTGATTATGCCTTTACAGCAAGTGGACAACTTATAGGTTCTGTGTCTGCGGCATATAATACTGGACTTAGGTCTAATATCATACTAAAATTTGATAATGGTACAACCACTGTGGACAAACAAGTACCACAAGAAGGTATTATATTTAATAACATACCTACAGGCAGTATTATTCCTGCTGTATATGTTGCACAAGAATTCTCTACAGATCCAACAAATAGTTCATATGGTTTGACTGCAGATTACAAACCAGTTAGTGCAAACATTGCCTTACAAGGTTTTACAAGTATTGATCAAAATGGCAGTGGTGAAAGAGGTTTTAACAGTCTGCAATTTGACACAATTAAAATTACAAAAGGTTCTGCATAATGAAAAGAACAATATATGATAAAACAACAGGACAAATTATAGTAAGTAGATCAATGAATGATGATATACTTGCACGTAGACTTGCAGAAAACCCTACACATGCAAGTCTTGATCTAGATGTTAGCAATATAAATGCTAAACAAGTTAACTTAGAAACATTACAAGTAGAAGACAAAATAATTACAGTAAACGTTATGGAATACTTGCGTGTTAGAAGAGGACATGAACTTACTGCATGTGATTGGACACAGGCTATAGATTCACCATTATCAGATGCAAAGAAAACAGAATGGGCAACGTACAGACAAGCATTACGTGACTTGCCTACAACAACATATACAGCCATAGAAGATATAGTATGGCCAACTAAGCCGGAGTAGATAAGATGTTAGGAATAAACAAATTAGTAAACAATCAACTAATATCAACAACTGGAGATATATCCAGTATTTCAACAGCGTTTAGTAACGAAGACAGAACAATAACCTGGACTATTTCTACCAAATTACCTGTGGGTACTGTAGTAGGCGCAGAAATACATAGTCCAAATGTGGCTGATTATATTTTATATCCAGAGACTACTGCGGCTGGGGATTATTTTAGAAGTTACGATTTTAACATACCTGGATGGCCTAGTCGAGGCATAGGTTTTATAAAAAGTAACTCAGGTTCTACATCTGATTTTAATGGAGCCTTTGGAAATGCTACCGTAGGAGCAGGTGGTGATATTACTATCACATCTGTACTAAGCGATTATGATAACTTTAGCAGAGTTAGTGCAAACACAGATATATATCTAGCAATTACAAAAGCAACTGGAACACCAGGACAGCAAAGGCAAGTTAGAGCTATGAGCAGTAATGTTTATATTACGCAAGAGACAGGTATGAGTATTACAGGAGGTACTACTACTATATTATCTGCTTTAAATGGTAATTCTGAACCAGCCGCAAATGCGTTTTGCAGTACTACAGAAATGGCTGGAAGAAGAGTTACTGAGGTTCTCACCACAGGTACAACAGTACTAACAGTAGATACTGGTAATTTAAGTAAATATCCAACAGAGTCTTTTCAAAACAATGGAAATGTAAACATACATGCTGTTGCTGGAGGAGGAGGCGGATCTCTAGGGTCTGATGTCTCATCACCTGGAGGTGGTGGTGGAGCAGGTGCTTATGTTTTTACAATATTAAGCAGAGATGCAGACAAAGTTATTAATTTAGTAAATAATAGTAACATTACTGTTAATGTAGGTACTGGCGGTAGTTCTGCTGTAGGTAGTAATGTTGAGGCCACAAATTCTAGTATATCCTATGACACAGTAATTTCAGGTAATATAACTAAAAACCTTTTAAGAGGAGGTATGGGTTATTCAGGATTTCCAGGTGATGAAGATGGTGGATCAGGATCAGGCGCTGATTGGAAAGATGGCGTGCCAGGAACTGGTATAGGAGCAACTCCATCTGATGGAGTTCCGGCTGGTAATGATGGTGGTAATGAAGATGTACCAGGTGGAGCATCATTGAGATCAGCAGGTGGTGGCGGTGGAGCATATAGCTCAGGCTTTGATGCATCAACAAACACAGGTGGTGATGGCGGACAAGGAATCATTGGTACTGGTTATACAGGCAGGTCAGGATTCGGAATACCAAGTAATCTTGATAGTGTCAATATTCCATCATTACCTTTAGCAAATGTTTTTCTAGCTCAAGGTGGTGGCGGTGGTTCACTAACTGCTGGTGTGCCAAGAAATACAATTGGAGTTCCAGGTCTATATCAATCGGGTGGTAATGGTGGTACTGATACTGCTAATCCAACAACTGTTGTAGCAAACAGTGGTTCTGGTGGTGGCGGAGGCAAATATGGTACAGGCGGTAGTAGTAGTACATATTTTCCTGGTAGTGCTGGAGCATCCGGATCATTTGCAATTGGTTACAAAGCGGCTTGGCGTAAATTTACCACATCTTTGTAATTATAGATAAATAGTATTGAATTAAATATATTCTGTTATGCCTCAGTATAACAGTCTTATCCCACAGGAGTATATATGTCAGGTCGATTATTAGATTTCAAGAGCTACGTAGGTGGCGCAGACAACGTTGTTGTCGAAGAACAATTTCCAAACGAATCCAATCAATACACTTATAACTATGGTTCAGATGTATCAACATATTCGTTTACTGCAAATCATCAAACAATCATAGTAGATGCAGTAGCATATGATAGAAACACAGGATTACCAAATTTCACAGATTCAAAAATTATAGGTTTTATAGGTAATGGTACACCTACTACTATTGATCCTTCTACTTTTATAGATAGCTCAGGCGCCGCAACAGGAATTGTTAAATTTTCTATACCACCTAACTTATACACTGGCGGAATTATACCAAGTGCAAGAACAAATGTACCATTAAGTATTGTAACATTTACTTGGAGTAACCCAAATGGTTCCAATCCTGCTATTGTAGATTCACATAGATGGTGTCTAATGCAACGTTGGGATAGTTCAGTATCACCAGCAGATCCAGTATTAGAAGCAGACTATACTCCACTAGGAGTAGGTGGTGTGCTAACATTCACAGACAATAGTGCCACTGATGCCGATAGAGCAGTTGGTGCCTATACAGTAACAGGATTAAGCAACAACGAAGGTACAGGCGCAACATTTAGTGTACAAGTTACAGCAGGTGGTGTTACAAACGTAGATATTACTTCTAGAGGTACAGGATATACAGCAACTGATACAATACAATTATTAGACGTAGACATGGGTGGCGGTGGAGCCGCAGATATCACAGTAACAGTAGCAACAATTTCATAAGGAGACTAGCATGGCAAATGTAACAGTTAGTGTCCCAGTTAGCAACATTAGTGTTGACACTACAAACAGTATAATAACAGTTGGATCAACTACATCTAATATAACAGTTGCACAATCGGCTGTTTTATCAAATACAGACATAAGAGCCGCAATATCAGTTACTGATGCAGGTGGTGATGGCTCATTAGCATATAATAACTTAACCGGTGTAATAACATACACAGGACCTACTAATACTAATTACAGATCAGCAATAAGCGTCACAGACGCTGGTGGGGACGGAAGTGCCGCATATGACAGTTCAACTGGTGTTATTACTTACACAGGTCCTAGTGCAAGTGAAGTTAGATCACATTTTAGTGCAACATCACCTTTAGTATATAATAGTAGTAGTGGTAACTTTACTATTAACAGTAGTGCATTGTTTACTGGTAAAACAACAGATGACTTAGCACAAGGTACAACTAACATATACTTTAGTACAAGTGGTGCCGCAGTAACAACAACAAATTTAACAGAAGGTACTAATTTATACCTAAATGGTACAGGTACTACAGATAACTTAACAGAAGGCAGTACTAACTTATATTATACTGATGCTAGAGCAAGAGCAAGTCTAAGTAACACATTGCCAATCACATATAATACAAGCACAGGGGCAATAGGGTTTGACGCTAATTTAGATGATTTAACTCTTAAAAAATATCAAGAGACTATTGTATCTAACGGAACAATAGGTGCTACTCCAACATTTGATATTGCAAACGGTACTATACACAAAGCAACATTGGGTGCCAGCATAACTGGTATAACTTTTAGTAACCTAAGCTCAGGTGGGTCAGTAACACTTATACTAACACAAGATTCAACAGGTGGACATACGTTCCCTGCGTCATTGGCTAACTTTGACTTTATAAACGACAATAGCACTATTGATACTACGCCAAACAGTACAAGTATTGTGAATGTATTTTATGATGGCACAACATTTACAACTGGTGTTGTTGATTTCCTTGGAACATCTGATTCACTCACAGTAAATGGAGTTACAATAGCATTAGGTGGTTCTGGTGATATAAGTAATTTTACTAGTAATGTAACAATGTCAGAAAACCTAGTTGTTACTAAAGATATTACTAGTGCAAATATAAGTGCGGGACAAGCCACATTCACAGGTACTACTGGTATAACAGTTACAAATAATGTTAGTATAGGTGGTAACTTAGATGTTACAGGTAACATTAATTCTCAAACAGTTGTTGACTTGTTTGTTGAAGACAGAAACATTACATTACAAAGTGGACAAGTAGGGGCGCCAAGTGCCAATTCACAATTATTTGTAGACAGAGGTTCTAGTTCAAACACATATATCATATGGAACGAAGGCACAGACAGATGGGGATTCAGTAATGATGGTAGTACAGACTTTGTTTTACCAACAAGTACAACAGATTTAGCAGAAGGTACAAATTTATACTACACAGATACTAGAAGTAGAGCCGCTGTAAGTGTAAATCAAGTAAGTGCTAGTGGTACTGGTGCTTTAGCATATGATAACAGTACTGGTGTGTTTACATATACACCTCCTGTTTTACCTACTGGCGACATAACAGGTGTTACAGCAGGAAATGGTTTA
>Ga0181380_1000637_pt1 | contig 15588 bp, 22 predicted proteins | sample 3SPOviralmetaG_FD_130116 | JGI IMG/M metagenome (GOLD analysis project Ga0181380, IMG submission 130116) | Marine viral communities from the oligotrophic San Pedro Time Series (SPOT) site, San Pedro Channel, CA, USA - 3 SPOT_SRF_2009-08-19 | ecosystem: Environmental > Aquatic > Marine > Strait... | reverse complement strand
TTCCATTCTTCTCTACGTTTGTCACAACCGCAGTCTGGATAAATTTTTTTCCAGATCCAACGTATACCTGTATACTTAGTAAAATAATAAACTATGTCTCCTAATTTCATACCTCTTGCTTTTTATAAATTAAATAACAGATAATTGTTATACTAATACATACAGGACAAGGGTGTAATATTGCTATGTTCATTTTAAAATTTTTTTTACTTTTTTGATTGTTCGCTTGATACTACAATAATCGATACCAGTTTTATAACTGATCTGTAACATACTAATGCCGTCTTTATATACTAGTTCAAAGATCTTCCTGTCATACCAATACAGCTGACTTAACTTTTCTTCTATAACTTGTAATGTGGCTTCAGTAGATTCCTGCCCCTCAGTAGATAAATTGAGGTTTTCTACTAACTCTTTGTCAGTATATCGATTACTATAGTTAACGTGGTTTAACCAGATACTACGTAATGCTTTATATATAAAATAGTAGTTGACTTCGTTCTTGTTATACAATATAGATCTGTTGTTTTTTTCAGACCAATCGTATACTTTTAAATACATATCTTGAACAAGATCCTCACTAGTCATAAGGTCACAGCCGAAACTCTGGACTATCCTAATCCAGTCTGAATGTTTTTCAGCTAACTTGTCTAATATGTTTATCATTGTTTAAGTCAGAATGGTACGTTTTTAGGATCTTTTAGTTCAGTCGGTAGTATATGAGTACCATTGATAGTGAAACCTACGTTATTTACAATAGATTTCATTTTAATAGGATTGTCTATTGGAGTTGGTCTACCTCCAGTTTCTACCTCTTTAATTTTTCTGACGTGAATATGTGATTGAGTCCAGTCAGTCGGATGCTGTACGTATCGGTGTATAACAATAAAGTCATCTGCTCTATTTACAAACTTACCACCGCCTTCAACATCACTAGCTAGTGGAGGAATAGGATGTCCTACGTATTCGTGACCTACAGGATGCTTCCAACGTAGTGCTTGAGTGTTAGCGTGAGTGTTTAACCAAATACTGATACCATATTTCTTGCAGAACATACGCATCTCAGTAGTGGCTAAATAGTCATACTCGTGTCCCCCTAACTTACTCATCATTTCCTCATCTTTAGTTAATGAATTATACGGATCTATTAGTAAACCTTCGAACTTAAATTCTTTATGGAACGCTCGAGCAAACTCAAGCAAAGTGCGATAGGTATGAAGGGTATCATTACTAATGATCTTAAACCTTTTAGTAATATAATTAAAATGTTTCTTAAAAGTTTCATCGTCTATTTTGTTAATTGGTTTCTGTTCTAAAAATTCTACTAGTTTTCTAATAATACTATGAGGTTCATTTTCACTACTATATACTAACCATTTTATATTGTGCTTTTTAGAGTAACATAACATTAAATAAAGGATCACTGTAGTTTTACCTACGTTAGCGTGTCCTAGTACTACATTAAAATTACCTGTCTTGAACCTTATGTATTGATCTATTTCATTTATATCTAATCTATATCCTTCCTTAACATTTCCATTCCTTATATCTTTCAAATACTGGAATGTATCCTCTGTATTTATAATCATTCGTTTGTTTGTTTATTTGTTTATCAAAAAAAAAGGGGACAAAAGTCCCCCTGTTATTAGAATGGCACATTGTCTAACTCTCTATCTGGTTGATGCTGTCCACTAGTTACTTGCTGTGTTTGTGGTTTCCAATCACTAAACTTACTATAAATTTTTGAAGGATCATTTTTACTTTTTAAAATATCTACTGTAATGAAACCATTGTTACCTTGTGCAAACTCTTCCTTAGTTTTTAGGAATGCCTGTAACTCTTCTACTTTGATTGATAATTTACATACCACGAAATCTAGACTACTAGTTTTTGGTATAATGCTATTTACGAACTCTGTCTTACTCATTTTTATTTATTTAAAAGATTATGAAATTCATTTGTATAATGTTCTGTTTCCATTATATCAATTTTACCTGTTGATACTAATTCTATTGCACCTTTGAACGCTACCTGTCTTAGTATCGACTGACCTGTATCGTATTTTGGTTTACTAGCGGTTTGTGTGCCTCCGCCTACTGACAACAATTTAGCAGTTTTGTATTTAGGATTACTTACCTTATACTCAATGTTAGATCCTGTCTGTGCAGTAAACTTACCAAAAAATGTATACATACCACTATTTTGTAGTTGTACCTTAAATTTTGGTGTACCATTGTAATCTCCATCTGGAGTTACCTTAACTACTACATCTCTCATACCCTGTTGAATTGTTTATCGTTAAACATTGCCTCTCTAGCTACTTCTATCTGTGCTTGGAGAAATTCTACTTTTTTGTTGAGTCGCTCAACCTCGTTTTCTAGAGCATCGACTCTTGCTCTTAAATAATCACTCATAGTTTTTGAATTTTGTTATACAATAATATTTGCTTGACAAGTTAGTAAAAAAATGTTAATAAAAAAATAAAATTGAAAAAAAAAAGAGGATAACTGACTGGCTATCCTCTCTTTACAAATAAACAAAAAACAAGTTACTCGTGATTACGTAACAAAGTCTTGGTGCTAATTTAAACCTTTTTTTAGAACTTTTACCTTTTCTTCATAAATATTTATTAAATCCAGTAAATCATACTCCATTAATTTTAATGTTTTCTTGCTTAACATATACAATTCCTCTGCTTTTTCTTGTCCTAGCCATAGACTATACTTGTATTGTTCTCCGTATCTAAACACGTTGCAGGATTTACACTGAACTTGACAATTATCTTCGTGCCATCTAGTACTCATATATTTACGAGACATAAAGTGTCCGCAGTCCATACTTTTCCAGTGATCTTGCTTACCACACGTTACACACTCTACATACCCATTTCCGTTTGCGTTACGCAGTCGTATGTAGTGGCTAAATACTGTATCTAGTTTTTTAATTAGTCCTTTACGTGTAGGTTTTCTAGGCATTATCCCTGTAAACTATCTCTCAAGAACATTTGCCCTTGACTTTTATTGTATTTTTTGATTATTCTGTAGATATAACGACTGGTTACTTCTGCGTTTTCCCATTCGCTTTTACTAGAGTCTGTTCCTAAGTTTGTGTAGATGATCGCATTTAACTCAAGTAGGTTATCGATCTTTTTTTTATCACTCCAAGATCTATAAGAATCTATTTTATCGGCTTTTTCCCTGTACATAACATATTGTTTAATGTATAGAGAGGTTAATTCGTTTTGCATACGTTAGATCGCTTTAAAATGACTTATATATATAGTCTATATATAATAGTCTATATACCATAGTATATATACAATAGTATATGTATACTATAGTATAGTCTAAAAAAATATTAATTTATTTTGAATTGACCAAACTCTATACTGATTTATTTTCTATTAACGTATTCTTTCATCATTTTTTCTCCAGTACGCCCTATGACATACCCTCCAATACCTAACTGCAATAAGTTCCAAAACTCATTTTCTAGTTCTGGTATTTTAAAGTCAAATAAAGGTGCTATGAATTTTACGTATATAACTATAAATCCAAATGCTAACATTAGTATAGGACGCCACGAACGTTGTAGCCAATTTCCTTTTGCTTCTGCTATTATGATTTCAGTTTGCATTTTCTGAAGTTCTAGTTCTTTTTCTCTCAAGATCCTAAATACCTCGTTCTTTGCTTTCAGTCTTTCCTCATCACTAGTAAACAGATCATCTATTACTTTTCCGATCTCTCCTACTACACCTTTACTGAACCAATCAATAATTTTTTTCATTGCCAACGGATTTGAAATTGTACAAATAACAAGTATAAATCAAATTCATAAAAGTCATATCCCTCTTCTGGTACGTAATAATTCCAACCTACTACTAAACCATTTGGCAATCTATTTATAATACTTATCTCCCAATTTTCCATTTTACGATTCACTTATATATTTATACTCTTCTTTTGCGTTGAAACTAGGACATTCCTTATCGCTAAAATCACAATGACCATATACCACTGACTTAGGATACAATCCCTTTAACTGACATAACAGATCTTCTAAAGCGTTTTTTTGCAATGAATTTCTAGTGTCCTTTGCTTCAAAATCTTTATCTAAACCACCTGCATAACATAGACCTATACTATCAAAATTTTGTCCCCTAGTGTGCGCTCCTGTCTTTTCTAGTGGTCTACATTCGTGGATCTCTCCGTTGAGGTCTATAAAAAAATGATATCCAATATCACTCCACCCTCTTTCTTCTACGTGCCATTTACGTAGATCTTCTATAGATATATCACGCCCTTCTGGTGTTGCTGTACAATGAATTATAATCTTTGCTATACTACGCATCTGAATTAAATTTAAAGTCAACATAGTTTAAACCATAGAACCTATGCACACCTTCATTGTCAAGATCTACTGAATACGATTTCCATCCGTATGGGTGATCAGCGTATATTAACGTATCGTTTTCATCTAACGTGTCTGTTACATTCCAAAGTACGTCTACGTGCCATTTACTAGATAATACAGGTTCTTTAACAACATTACCTTCCTCATCATACTCTGCTTTTTCTAAAGCAATATGCCCTAAGTGTATTACAGTGTGATTATGTGAAGGATACGTTTCGTTTGTTTCGTCGTTTGTTATTGTACCTAAACCCTCTTCTTTGCTTTCGGCTTGTTCTTTTGAGTCAAACTCGTATTTACCTATTTTCATATCTAACTAGTTAATTCTGTTAATTCTGCATCTGTTAATGCTGTATCGTAATATCTTAAATCTTTTACTTTTCCATAAAAGTCTAATAATCCATCTGCTCTGTCAAAAGATAATTTATTTAATACTCCAGAACTATAAGATGAATCAACATTTTGAGTACCTATTTTATTACCATTTACAAAAAAACTATGATTTATATTGTTATATACAATAGCCACTTTCATATTAGTTTTTATATCAGTAGTTGAATCAACAATAGCATTACCAACTGGATTGCCATTTTTAAATAACCTTGACAATATAAAATTATTTGTGTCTAATCTTATTACTATGTTATTATTAGTTGTTCCGTCAGATAAAGAAATCCATCTATTTGTACCATCATCAGATAACGCTTGAATTTCCGCATATAACACACCTTCTAAATCGTTAAATATAGTAGCATCTCCTGCATCTGTGCAGGTTTCTTGTGAACGAGATGCTGATTGTTCTAACGTAGGTATATAAGAAGTTAGATCTTCGTATTCACATTGTGCTCCCCATACATATACACTAGAGTCACTTGACGTATCTGATGAATCTACACGACCTTGACTACTTCTAGGAGATACAAAAGAAATTAATTCTGAATGGAAATCGGTTTTAAATTTAAACCATAATCTATACCATCCATCACGATACTCTATATAACCTTGATCATATATTTCGAACTCCCCTTCTTCATTTGTAACAAATGTTTTTGTACTAAACTGAAATGTAACATCTACTCTAGCAGGATATACTCCCTGCGTTCTCATAGCAAAAAAGTCTCCAACGTTTTGTTTAACGAATATTGAAAATGTCATATCATATTCATCTGACGCTGTTTTTGTAAAACCTTTACTAAGATAATTTGATACACCTGTTGTGTCTCTTGTAATTTTTTCTGCGGTATATTCTCCACTAGGCGATATAGTACTACCTCCTACTGTTATGTTTGAGTCAGTCCAATTACTAAAATCATCAGAATGCGGTAATTCATTTGTACTAGTGTTTTCTAATAGCAACACAGGACAATTACCATCCTTCCAGTCTAATCTAGGTATGTCTGTTGTAACCTCTTCAATATATCCGTCTTTGTTACACCTCGTGGCTGTACTATTTCTTATAAATGTGAAATCGCCATCCCCATCTAAAGGAATAGCTGAAAATACAGTCCTATTTTTATAGGCACTTGGTATTAATGCTAACTTTGGTTTTTGCATATTATTCTATTTCTTCACTTGGCTCTGGAAAATACTCTGGATGTAATTCTTTACATTTTTCTGTCCACTCTGCTATTGCAGATGAGGAACCAAATACGTGTACTCCTACAGGTTCACACCATACCATTTGATTATCCCAATCCTCACTTGGCTCTCCATCCCAAAGAACGTCAACGTGATAGTCGTCAGACAATACTGGCGGAGTTATTTCTTCTCCATCCTCGTCGTATGATCCACTCTCTAGTACAATATTACCTAATCTAACAATTGAATGGTTATGCGTAGGGTTTCCATCCTCGTCAACACCTAGTGCGTTTATTTTAGTTGTAGCAGATCCTTTACTGCCAAATTTGTATTTTCTAAATGTTTTCATAATTATATAGTTGTTAAATCTTCTAATTCTTCGTCAGTTAATACAGTTGGGAACATTATTAATTGTTTTGTGCTATATGTACTGTTTTGTACTCTCCAATTAAATTGTTCTAATTCTACAACTGTTACTTGATACGTTCCAAGTAAAGAACCATTTCCAAATAATTTTATTGTATTGCCATTTATTGATAAAGCAATTTTTTTAAACTCATCTTTATTACCTAAATTAAAGTCATAATTATTAACTGGATATTCAGTTCTTAATCTTATACGACTAACATTAGTTCCAGAGTTATCAATTTCAATATATATTCTAAAAATAGCGGCAACAGGATTGGTTTTTTCAAAGATAAATTCTCCACCGCCACCAGTATATTTTGTTTGACCACATTCAATAAATAGAGTTTGACTTGTTGAATTTTCAAAATCATATTTACTTAATGATTCAATATTCCTCGAAACACTTGTGCCATAGGTTGGAATATAACTTGTTGGGTAACTTCCTAATTCGTGTTGTGCTCCATAAATTAAGATTCCTGATGTACCATCTCCTGCAAAACTTGGACCTTGACCTGAATTAGATGGATCATTTGAACATTTTATGGTAAGGTTGTCAGATGAACCACTTGCGATTGTAGTTGCAGTAAACCCTACACGATACCAACCATTTCCGAAATCTTCTACAAATGTGGAATCAGCATTTGAACCATTAATTACACCTGTATTCAAGTTTACTGATACATAAACCCATTGCCCATATAAATGATACATTCCAGTTGTTAATACAATATTTGCGTACTCATCTGCCTTTGCAAAGACGCTAAATGTAAACTTATCACCTGAAGAAATAGAACCATATGCCTGACTATTGATTGAGTGTTGTGTGGTTGTAGTGTTAGGGATAAACTTTGCTGAATTATTTTTATTTTCAGGAGACAAACCATAATTTATTGATATGGTTGTATTTGATTTATTATATGTATCAAAATGTTCCGAATGATTTAGACCATTTGTCCTTGTAGGTTCTAATAAGAGCGACGGACAAGAAGCATCAGTATAATCTATTCTTGGTACATTGTCTGTAATACCACCATAAACTGCTGATGTAGTTGTTTCTATATAGTCTCTTGCTACAAGTCCTTGTTCAAGTTGTGCATCTTGGATGTAGATGTTACCTGATGTGTGAGTGATATCACCATTACCTAATGCAGGGTAAATAAGCACTAAATTGCTTGTTGAGTTAAAAGATATACTACAACGATACCAACCGCCTCCGACATCTTCAATCTTTCGGTCAATCAGTCCAGTTTGTGTTACGCCTAATGCGCCATTTGCTAAATCAAAATAAGATTGAGCAGTTGTGCCTGATGTGTTTACTCTTAAACGAATCCAATCTTCGGTTCCTGCCTTTGCGTAAATACTGAAAGTTTGAACTCCACTTAAACTGACAAATTGTTTTAATCTTTGGCTATCAGTACCATCTGTAATGTCAAGAAGCCAAGCATCATTAGAGCCATCATAACCACTTTGACCACTCGTAATACTTGTGCTTGTAGTACTCCAAGTAGTATCAAAACTATTTGACTGCAACAACAAATTCTGTGTTTCCTTTTCTATTAACCCACTTTGATTAACACGAGTCGCACTTGTTGAACGTGAAAAAGAGAAATCCCCATCTCCGTTAATAGGTTTTTGACTGTATATTTTACCTGTTTTTGTCCCACTTGGGATTAATACTAAACTTGCTTTATTATACGTACTCATATTATATAGTTGTTAATGCGATACACTCGCTGTCTGTTAATGTTTTAGGGAAAACAGCATATTCGTTTATATTTATTGTGCTACCAGTACCTTCTAACTCAATCCTATGCCAAGTATTAAATAAATCACTTGTAGGATTTGTTATCTTTACTCCATTTATAAAAACATTAATTAATTTAGTAGTCCAATTTCTCTTAACTAATATTTTAACCTCGTCTGTTGAAGTGTTAGCACCAGGAATAGAAAAATTTCCATTTATATCTTGAAAAACAACAGCTAATCTTTTAGCATTTGTACTTGACCTGTATATTCTTACAGAGCCAAGATTATTAACATTTGAACTTAATCTTACATTAATTGCAGAACTTTCCCTCACTAGTGATTTATTATTTGTAAAATGAAAAAAATGAGTAACACTTTTCCCATCAACACCACTATCACTTAAATCTAAAACTAAATTACGATCCGTAGACCTCGTTACACTTGTTCCGTAAGTGGGTATGTAACTTGTGCTATAATTTCCTTGTTCTACTTGAATACCCCAAACATAAAAGCCACTTGTTCCATCTCCTGTATAGTAATCAGTATCTGTATTTGAGTTTATAAATCTTAAATCAAAGTCATCATTAGTTGAACTTGTTGGAGTTCCTGTTACTGATAATCTAACCCAATCATTTCCAAACTCTTCAATATTTGCTTCTGCATTATTTGTATTTACTACTGTTTTATTAATTAAATTAAAAGTAGCCATAATATTAGCATTTCCTAAATTAAGACGTAAATATCTATCTCCGCTTTTTAATTTAGCAAAAACAGAAAAAGTGTAAGTTAGATTTTGTGTAATAGAAACTGTATTTCTCATTACGTGAGTATCAGTTGTTGAGTTTTCTATTAAACTTGTAGCGTTTAAATTACCACTTGGAGAAATAACAGAATTTTCAACTGTTGTAACTCTATAATTAAATCTATTATTGCTTGAGTCTTCATAAAACAATTCTGAATACGGCATTAGATTTGTCCGAGTAGGTTCAAGTAAAAGCGAAGGGCAACTTGCACCACCGCTATAATCTAATCTTGGTAAATCTTCTAATATACCCGCTTTACCAGTTGTTGCACCACTTTCAATATAGTCAGTAGCTACTAAACCTTTTTCTACTTGAACGTCTTGGATATAAAAATTTCCTGCTGTTGTAATTGAGCCAATTCGAACATATAAAGTAGATGAAACATCAGCAGTTATGCTTATACGATACCAACCTTCGCCTACATCAGTAATGTTTTTATCGATTATATTAAAACTACTTATATCAGTACCGCTTGTCAAATTAAATCGTCCATAATTAATTGTTTGTAAACTTAAAAAATCTATTTGAATTTCATCAATAGTACCTGCTTTGACATAGGCACTAAAGTTAAAAACTCCATTAAAGGTTTTATTTTGATATGTTACATAACCTCCTGTTGTTTGATTTATTAACCAAGCATTATTACTTCCATCATATCCAATTTGACTACCTGTTGCAGAACCTCCTGATTGATAATTCCAAACACCATTGCTAAAGTCATTAGAATAAGTCAAAAGATTCTCTCTACCCTTTTCAATTAGTCCATTAACGTCTACTCGTGACGCAGACAAATTAGATCCCCTATTAAAAGTAAAATCAGCAGGTAATTGATCAACTTCTACGACTGATATGTTGTCTATTGATAATTGACCACCTTGACCATAAATTCCACCATATATGACAAAATTATTAGTATTACCACCACCTTGAACGTATTTAGTATATGTTCCAGTTTCAAAACCTAAATATATATTTGAGCCACCACCTAATAAAAAATGTGAATTGCCTCTTGTGTAAGAAGTTATAGTATATGTTATTTTATAAAATCCATTTAAATTTGAACTACTTATTGTTTGCTGAACATTTTGATTTGTGTTACTATCAAAAGATAAAACACCATTAGCTATTGTTATAGAGTTATTATCTCCTGCATAATATTTAGTCCAATCACTATCAGTTCTAAAATCTCCGTTAGTTACTAATTCGGTACTAATAGGTTTTGGCTTAGGTTTTAGATTATACAACTTGCCATCCTTGATAGCACTAGGTATCATTACTAAACTTGCGTCATTGTATAAATTCATAATAAGTCGTTTAATTCGTTAATAGTACACGTTCTTGCTTCTGCATCGCCTCCATCGGTTTCGCATCTAAGATCATATGCCTCAAACAATAGTCTACCTGCATCGGCTTGTGGGAATGTTCTGAGTTTTCTAGATACACACTCGAACGCTTCTATATATCCCCCATCTTCTTCTGCTCTGTTTCTTAGTTCAGCAGGATCTAGTATGTAGAACATTGCTGATCCCCAACCTATTGAGTTAGTGAACGCACTACCGCTACCCCACCAAGTAGATCCGTATATCGATCCAAAACCTTTTTCGTTAATTGCCATTACGATTATTTTTATTCATTATTTGCCACTTGTGGATTGTATATCCTATAGTGACTATTAACAATACTAATTTTAGTATTACATCTACATCTGTTAGACTAATGCTAAATGCACTAGCGTTAAATAAGTATACCTTCAAATCTTTTAACTCCATTTTTTTTCCTCTTCCTTGTCGCACGTTTGTGTTTTATTTAAGTACCTCATCAACAACTGAACGTTCTTAGACTTAGGTTTACTTTTGCGTTTTTTTTTCATAACACCCAACCTGTAAAGTCTGCCGTTGTATCTGGGAACATATCCTCCTGTTGATTTGAGTTGTACTCTGGAAACAAACTGCTATTGTTACATATATAATCTAAAAATCTCCTAGTATAAAATTGAGCAAAGTTTCTATGCTTGTCAATTAAATAGTCTACCTCAACCTTTTCTGGTATTTCAGCATTCTCACTAGTGTGTTTGAATACACCTTTGTTCTGTATACTAAACGATGCAAAAGGAATATAGTCGACCATTGCGTAATGAATCAACATATCCTTCAAATAGTCGTTTACTAGATTATAATAATTTGGGTTGTCGTTTTCTGTTAACGTACCTGCTATGATTAATTCCTGTATTTTTTCTAACAGACTAGTACCCAGATAGTTCTGAATATGGATCTCCTGTGCTATACGTATAAACTGAACGAATTTGTCCGTGTCGACATTTCCGTCAATGATTGTATTTTTTACTAGATCTGTTCTGCTTATTAATAATGCTGTTGCCATAATTATTTTTTTGAAGGATAACGTCCTCTATCTGCTCTGTCTCTCTCTACTTGTTGTGATCTAGCAGAACCTCTTGGCTTTGCTTCGTACGATTTTGGTATTGTGTCTACCTCTTCAAACTGATTCATATTGCCTGTATCTTTACGATACGATCCGTCAGTCTTTTTCTTAAGTCTGTACAATACCTCTTCCCAATAGTGACCACAATTAACTCCGCCTTTGAATTTAAATAAATCGTATGGCTTTTGCTTGTGTCCAAATCTTCTGTTTACTCCATCTCTACTCGCCTTGTCAATGTCCTCTAGTCGATATACTTTGTTTCTAGCCATCATTGCTTTACAGAATTTACGTGTGTTACCACTTGAGTACTTTTCTGCATAACGATAGCGTACTTTATAAAATGATTTATCTAAGTAACTGAACCCACTCGGCTTACTAGTAATTGTATTTGCTAGTTTTTGAAGTGCTGTTTCTTTTGGTTTGATATATTGTGATGCCCAATCTTCTTTTGACTCGTTAGAATCGCTGTATGGACGTGTAGCAACCTCTTCCCACTCGTTTGTTACTACGTCTGGCAGTAATTCGCCTAATATACCTAAGTACTCATCATCAGACAACTCTATTTGTCCTGTTTCCTCAGCTGATAACTTAGCTAACTGCTGATTTACTCCCTCTTCTACTTTTTGACCAGTTTCTTCTTCACGTGTTTCCTCGTCAACTACATTTTCTAGATCAATAAACTCTAGTGGCTGTAACGTTTTGAAATATAAGTTAAGACTGATACTGTTATATGCTAGTATCTGATCGAATGCGTCAATAAGTAAGTTTTGTAATGGTCGGATAACTACGTTGTCCATTAATGTACTAGCAGTCTTTAATTCCTCTGCATTGTTTCCTAATCCTGTCTGATCTTTGATCCCTAACAACATAGGACTAACAACTCTATGTGATACCATAATCTTTCTCATACTCTCATCACTAAGGAATTGGTATTGATTATGTGCGTCACTTAATTGTACTGGCTCTATTGAAGCCGCTGTATCTGCGTTTTCGTTAAACGATAATATAAATCTACCTGCGTTACTAGATCCACTGAATTTTTGTAGTATACGTTGTTCAATGTTTGCACGTTCTTCCTCGTTTGGTACACCATTGTTAAAATTAACTAACATACTAGGTGCTAGACCATTCATAATATTGTTGAGGTGGTAATTACTTATTTCCTCTTCTAACTCTGCGTATTGTAGTCCTCCTTGATAATCTACAGGACTATAATAATAGTAACCTGCTACATATGGTCTAACATAGAATATCTCAATACTCTCGTTACTAGTACCAAAAGCAGGTATACGTTGTAACTCTTCATTCGGTTTTATAGTACTCCAATCAGAACAATAATAGAATCCTTCGATCTCTCCATCCTCATTACATTTTTCCATAGCCAATGTCTCAACTGGCATATGTTCTACCTGTGCAATAGTTTTTCTGTCTTTAGAATAAATTACTTGAATAGCACACTGCCCCATAAGTTTAAGATCGTATACTAGTTTACGTACACATTCCTTATTTAATAGTGTTACTGCCTTTGCGTATTCTTCTGGTTTTTTGTTGCTATCTGTTGCATCCAGTCCTTTACCATATACCATTTGACTGATACCATTGATCACTGCATTATTTGTAGGCGATCCTGTGTACCTCTCAATGAGATATTTAAAGTAACTGTTCTTTGATCCATAGGTAACATAGTTATCTCGCTTGTCTACCTTGATCTCTGGTGCAGTATAACTGTTTAATTGAATGATCTTTATTTCGCTCATATTACAATATTATGTAGTCGTTCTGACTCTCAGTTTCTGTATAAGTGTTATCATTGATACTATAAGTATCGTCATCGATTTGGTTAATAGTCTGATCTGTACAGAACATACGCCCACGATACAATAACTTGTCTGGATCTGCTACAAGACTATCAGCACCATATATTTGTATATTAACAAACTGACCTTCTTTTATTTTAAGGTTGGTTTTGTCTGTTGCTGTAACAGTAAGTTGTAAAGCATTATCTGTATACGTCGCTGATTGATTTGTAGTACGTACTATTTCGTCTGTCGATACGTTAGTGTAAATAACAGATACATACGCTTTTTCTAATCTCGGTATAACTTCGATAGTACTAGATCCAGTTGTACTTATAATTTCCATACTTATATAACAATACAAATTACACACTTGGTGCATATGTACAAAAAAAGGGGATACTGATGTACCCCCTCTAGTTGATTAGCAACTTATTGCTTACGGATTAATTTGTGATGTACTTATAGTGAAGTCACTTGCTAGTGTTCCTGTATAGAAGTTAGCAGGTTTCTTTTCCATCCCTTGTAGCGTAAGTGTATAACCACTCAAGTCTCCCATTGCCGCTCCTGTTACAATAGTACCTCCGTTACAATCCATTCCATATTCCAATCCTCCTACGAAGATGTTACCATTGTTATCCTCTACAAAGACTTTAGGTCTAGAGGTTGCCAATAATGCTATTTCATCGTGCGTTTCTTTATCTAGTTTCTTAAACTGTAATGTTAAAACTTGATCGTAAAACGTAGTGCCGTTTTCTCGGCTTGATGTTATTGTCTGTTCGAAAGAACTAGTACCTTTTAAGTCATACTGGTATATTGATCCTGTACTAGTGATTCCTGTAATCTCTTGACTATCTGTAGCAAAAGTCACGTCACTATATTCAAAAATATCAAAATCTCCGAAGTACACTTTAGTCAATCCACCTACTGAATCTTTACAAGGTTCTGTTCTTCCTGTTGTTAAATTACACGCCATATCTTTTCTAATATAAAAAAGGGTAGGCAAGACTATTCCAACCTACCCCTTTGGTTATTACTTTACTTTATTAAGAATATAGTACAGTGTCTGCACCAATTCCGTGTTGTACTCCTGCTGTAAATCTCATTACAACTCTTACTTGTTGAGATCCATCGATATCAGCCATATCAATAACTTTCACTAAGTTATGATCTGCTAAAAGACCAGTACCGAAGTATAAGTTAGATTTTTGAGCCGCAATAGCAGTGTTATCAGCAAGACCATTTGCAACAGCAATCTTTACTCCGTCAAATGCTAAGTTCTCGCCCATTCCGTACCACATAGTACCTTTGTTATCTACACCATTTGCACCTGCGTTGTTTGCGATAGATCCAAATCCACCTAATGCACGTACATATGCTCTAGCGATGTTTTGTGATACATAGATAAACATATCGTCATTTCCGTAAACAGCAGATGGAATAGCATCTACAATTTTACCTAACTCGTCAATTACGTTAGACGCTGTTACTGTAGTCCCTGCTACGTCGTTAACAGTTCCGTCAGCAGTTAGTCCTGCAGTGAATCCTTGAAAAGATCCTGTTCCTGCCGCTCCAGACCAGATTTTTTGCTCTACGAATTGTGCTACTTGCTGTGAAGCGTGAGCGATTAAAAAGTCGCTAAACTTTGGAGGCAAGTTATCGAATGCAGAGTATCCCATTTGTACTGCTTCCCAATCGTCTTTGAATTGAGTTTTACAAAGCGTTAGGTTTTGTTGGAATTCTTTTGGCTCAAGAATTTTCTCGTCCAAAGAGATATCAGCTGTATCTACAAATCCACAAGAAGCGTCAGCAATACTAGACGTATCTGTAGCAAATGTTTTTAATACTGATTTAAATTTTACGTTTGGCTTAACAGTGATAAGACCATTTGCCAAAGTGTTACCAGACAAAAGTGCCGCAGAAATATATTCTCCTGCAAACTCCCCTGCGTAAGTAGTTGTGATTGTTGGTTGTGACATTTTTTCTTAGTTTTTTTATATTAATTATTAATGTTACTGATTTTGTCTAAGATTCGATCCATAGCTGTCATTCCTTTACGCTTTGTACCGATCTTTTTTAAGTTAACTGATTTGTTTGCTTCTGGGTTGTGCTTTAGAGGTTCTGACGCAGGTTTTGATAATTCTGCTTTTAATTCTACCTCTTCTTCAGTCTCTTCAGTTACTTCTTCAGAGGAAAGTTCTTCTTTCTCTTCTTCCTCTTCTAAATTTTCATCTTCCTCTTTTTTAGGATCTACCATTGCCTTGACCTCTTCGATCATTTCTTTTACTTCGGCTACGGCTTCTTCTAGTTCTTCTTTAGAGGCGTAGTTCATTTCTACCTTTTCTTCTTCTTTTACGATTTCTTCTTCCATTGATTCTTCTTTTGGTTCTTCTTCCTTTTGTCCTATT
>Ga0181380_1000636_pt1 | contig 15596 bp, 20 predicted proteins | sample 3SPOviralmetaG_FD_130116 | JGI IMG/M metagenome (GOLD analysis project Ga0181380, IMG submission 130116) | Marine viral communities from the oligotrophic San Pedro Time Series (SPOT) site, San Pedro Channel, CA, USA - 3 SPOT_SRF_2009-08-19 | ecosystem: Environmental > Aquatic > Marine > Strait... | reverse complement strand
TCGGTTTGTGCGTTTGCTTGTGAGATACTTGCCCCCGATCCATATAAATCCATATTATTTTATTATAATTATATAAATATTAATATTTTTAAAGAATATAAAAAAAAAATTTAAAATAATTTTGTTGATCCTTCAGCAATCTTTGTTTCAAATCGAATGTATGCCGTTGCTGGGTTAGTTTGCATATCAAGATATAAGAAACTATAAGGTGCATCTCCAATTGCTTTATTATATAACTCCATAAATATACTGGGAAACATATCTCCATATTCTTCTTCAATCTTTTCTAATTCTTTTTTATTTTGTTGTTTCATAATAATTACGTCAGTAGCATTATTACGGATTAAACCGGATACAGCACGGAAGGATTGAGTTGTGAAACCAAGTAATCCTATACCATAGTGGCGAAAACGAGTTGCTAAAAATGAGACGGCGTTAGTTTTTTTGAAGTCTTTTGTGAGGATATCATCTAGAAAAATTGCTACGGAACTTCTCTCAAAATCGTCCATTTTCTGTTGACTTTCAATCATATCAGTAATCATCTCATCGTTATAATGATCTTCACAATCAAAATATTTATTTAATAATTTTCCCTTTGGATCAGCATTCAACGTATTACTAATAATTTTAACTATATCGAATTTATCTTTATACATATCCGGATTACATAATAAATTTACAAGTAAATTTGATTTACCTTGTTTTACTGAACCAACTATCAAAAGTAATGATGGTGGTTGTGGTAAGTGAGGATGTATATCAGCAAACTTATCATCGGGATCGGGATCACGAACTTTAAATACTTTAGGAGCGGGTTTATCCATTTATATTATTATATATATTTTATTTAAATAAAATATTTTTTATTCCAAAAATAAACTAAATATTAAATCTTCGGGGATTCTATATCTATCAATTCGGTTTGTGCCGTTACCAAGATATTTTAAATCTTTTGGTTGATTAAGTTGTGACCCACATCCAACTTTATCCAATAATACTTTATGTTTTTTTCTTAATGCTTTTGTATTACATAATACCTTCTTACCATTTATCATTTCATAACCATTACCTAATACTTTTTTATGTTGTGAATCAATCATATTACCACACGCTCCACTTTTATCACATATCTTATTTTTCCAATCTTTTTTATTAGTCCATATCCTTGTTTTTTTTTCATATCCCCAATCACTATACATACAATATGAAACATCATAAAAAGGTTTATCTTTCATAATATCTCTATTCTTTAATGTACCAGTTTGGGGATTTTCAAGAAACCAATAATGAGGATTAAAATAATCTATTATTTCAAATGATTTTAAAACCAATTTATCACTTTCTTTTCTTTGTTCTTCTATCAATTCTCTAGTTACTAAAATACCATCTTTTTTCTTTCTACCAATCCAACAATTTTGTAATGCTGAATAATAAGTGCAAGGAGGAGATGCCCAAACAATATCAAACTCATCTTTAGAATATTGTTTATAATCAAATTTCATAATATCTACTTGATGGTCGGCGGGTAGTAATAAATCAACTGATACAACATCCCAACCTAATTGTTTGCAACATTTTCCAACAGAACCAGTTCCACTAAATAATTCTAATACTTTCATAAGTATAATATATTAAAATAAAATATTTTATTTAAATATAATGAACCAACATTTTTATATTAATTTAGAACATCGAAAAGAAAGAAATTTAATTACAATTCAAGAACTTAAAAAATTAGGAATTAAAAAACCAAATAGATTTAATGCAATCACTCATGATATTCCATTAGTAGGTTGTGCTTTATCACATATTGCTTGTTTAGAAAATGCCAAAGAATTAGGATGGGATTATGTAATCATATTTGAAGATGATATCAAAATTGAAAATAAAAAAAAAGTAATTGAAAAATTTAATAAATATATTAATAAAGATTTTTGGGATGTTTTATATTTAGGTGTATGGAATTATTTACCACCACTAAAAGTAATGAATGATTTGGCAAAAGTTGTTCGTGGTGTATGTCTTCATGCTTATATTGTAAAATCACATTATTATGATACTTTAATTAATCATCTTAAAGAAAGTGTTGAATTAAAATTAATAAATGATATAAGAGAAAATAATAATGATGAATATATTCATACATTACAAAAAAAAGATAAATGGTTTTGTATATTACCTATTCATATAACACAAAGAGATGGATGGAGTGATAATTTTAATGAAATTAGAAATTTTAGTAAAGTTATTCAGAACATACCGAAGTAATAAATTCAGTTATCGATTGATCCATTTTCATTACTAAATTATTTTCTTCACCTTTAAATTTTTCTTTATCAATTGTATTCTTTCCATGAACTATTGCTGTCATAATTAAATGTGGATTTGTTAATTCAATAGTTTTTAATTTACAACTTTCTGTGATTCCCATACCTTCACCACGACTTGAATGTATAAATTTATTTGTTTTATTATACCAAGTTTTATGAAACATTAATGTTGCTTCATGTAATAATCTTTTATCATTACAATTTAATGCATAAAAATCATTTTCACTATAAGGAGGATATAAAAAAATCATTTTATCAGATCCAACGCATCCCGCTTTTTTTGTTTTTAGTATATGATATGAATGTGATATATATGTTGGTTCATATAAATCATCATCATCCATAAATACCACAATATTATTATTTGCGTTTTCAACAAGACGATTTCTTTTTTCACCAATAGATGATTTTTTTTTATTTCTTATATACTTTAATTTTATTGGATTGATTGCATTTTTAAATTCAATATAATTATCAATTAAAGGTATTTCACCATCATCATCAATTATTAATTGTAGTTTTTTATGTGGATAATCTTGAACTTTTAAATTTCTAATAATGAAAGGTATAAATTTTTTACGATTATATGTCGGCATTAATATTGAAATATTTGGTAGGTGCAAAGGATCCATTTTATTATTATAATAATATATTTTTTTTATTATCCAAACCACCACCCACCTTTTAATGCTTCATCTTTTTCTTTTTCTTTTAAACGTATATAATCTTTAATAATCGATAGATCACTTTTGATACAGACGATGTCAGTTTTCATTTGATTTAAATTTCTATTTATACTATGTAAACTATTTTTTACATCATAAATTGGTTTTTGTTGTAGTGTGTCAAATTTATTTTCTTCCATCTATATGTTTAATAAAAATAAATAAATTTTTATTATTAAAATAAAAAATAATAATATAAAAAATAATAATAATAATAATAATAATACCAAAGGTTAAACTTCGTTAATATGGAATCAATAACACCAAGACCTTTACCCGATAATATAGATGAATGGAGTGATGAGATAGAAGAATTATTAAGTGAATGGGGAGAAATAAGTATGTGTTACGCATATTTACATAATTATAGTACAAGAAAATATAAAAAGAAATATCAACATTTACAAATTCCAATTATTGTATTATCTACTTTGACTGGTGTTGGAAACTTTGCTGTTGATAGTTATATACCCGAAGATTATCAACATGGATTTACAGCAGTTGTCGGCGGATTCAATATCTTCTGTGGAATACTAGGAACATTAGGATCATTCTTAAAATATGCCGAAACATTTGAAGGTCATCGTATTAGTGCATTAGCATGGAGTAAATTAGGAAGAACAATAGAAATTGAATTATCTTTACATGATAAAAAAAGAAAACCTTGCCGTGATTTTTTAAAAGTATGTCGTGCCGAATATGATAATTTATTAGAATCATCACCTAATATTGATTTAGATATTATCGGTATGTTTAATAAAAAATTTAATGATGATTATCCTAATGTAAGGAAACCAATTATTTGTAATGGTCTCAAAGCAATTAAACCATTCAAAGAAAATAAAAAAAAAGATAATACACCTACTGGAGAATTACAATATGTAAATGAACCATTACCATAGAAAATAGAAAATGTAATAATCGTCTTTTTATAATTTATTTTTATTATTGTATTGATATTTTGTATTATTTATTTTATTAGAAAATAAAAATTATTGTTTTTACTCATTATTTTATAACTTGTATTGAAATACTGCGTAATCAATATTTGCCGATTATTCAAAACATTCAAAGGTAAAATAAATTTATTCACCTTTTAATTAAAAGGAGTGTAATTGAATATAAAGTAAAATGTTACAAATGTTACACTTTTTAGATGTTGCTGTGAGATATATAATATATATAATATATAATATAATATATAATATATAAAAAACATAAAATTTTATATACAATAGATTTGAAGATTAAAAAAAACGTAATAATTGTAATAATCACTTTAATTTACTTTTAAAACTTAGGAATTTACCTTTTAAAACGAGAAACACAAAATAATTTTACTTTATTTTTTTGATTTTTTTGTTACACTTCTATTATTTCTTTTATTATTATTTTTTTTGTAACCATCGAATATTTTTTCGGGAGTAATAATTTTATCTTTATCTAATTCATTTACAATATTCAATTGAATTTTATTATGATTGATAATTGGTTTAACAAATACACTTTTTTTTTTAGGCATCTTTAAAGTATAATATTATTTTTTTTTTATTAAAATAAAATTTATTATTTTATATAATATAAAATAAAATGAGTTTAGTTGTCACATCGAATATTTCTCAAGAAGATAATCCAAAGTTTGCGAATGTATTTAAACCATATTCGTATCAAAATAGATTACTGAATACCATGAAGATTCCGGCAAATTCAGAGATTGCATTACAATCGGCAAAAATTAATAAGAATGGTTTATTTGTATTAGATAGAACAAACAGTAATTTTTGTCATTATTTCGGGACTCCTATTGGTGATGGTGCTGATGAAGTTGATACTTTACAATCTAGCACCACACAACCTTTCCGTGCTGTAATCGGTGCGGGTGCTTCATTCCGTGCGGGAGATGTAAAGAATGAAGTTAATATTGATGATATGGCGGTTGAAATTGAAAAGGGGATAGATCAAGCAACTTTTCACCCATCATTAATTACTGGAACTACTACAACTGGTGTTGAAGTATCGGCAAAATATGATACTTCAACTCAAGTATTTGAAGGATTTAAATTTGTTTCAACACAACAAACAGCAAAAACAACAAGGAATGCTGCTAGTATAACATTTACTGATATTTCTGAAAATAATGATTATGCTAATTTTACTCAAGCAGCGGGTGTATTAACTCAGACTGGAACATCAGCACAAGGAGGATTTTACGTTCAAAATCGTGAATATCCTATATCACAAAATGAAGGTGAATGTGTTTTTAATTTTAGTGATGCTACTACTGGTCCTTTTATGTGTGGATTATCTAGAATTAATCAACAAAGAGAAATATCAGCAGTTGGTGATTATGATTATTTACCCACTTATTTTGATGATACTATAGGAGGAACATTAAGAACTGGATTAAATCCGAATGGGAGAATGAGATATGCTGATATATGTATATTGCGGGGAAGAACCTCTGGAGGAGAAGCACCTTTAAGAGTATTTCAAAGCGGTCATCGAAGTCAAGCGGGTGCTGGTGAAGGTATTTTTATGAATGAAATAATATATTACGGAAATCATAATACAAACTTTGATGCTGCTTACGATATTTTAGCAAATACAAGTAAATTTAGAAAAGTTAAATTTAAATTAAATAATGAAGAATTATCAATCATTTTAATTCAAGAAAATGGAACTGAAGTATTACTATGCGATCATACAGTTCTTGCTGGAGCGGGAGCAATTAAGAATGAATGTTTGAATCCTATTAATGCTACTGAATGGGCGTTGTATCCAGTATGTCACATGAGTGGATCAACAAATATTGGAAAAACTATGACTTTAGAAAGTATTCAACATTATACAAATTATCCAACATATAGTGCTGCGGGTTATGTAAATTATGATTGGTGGGGATATTCACAAGAAAGAAATTTAACACAATTTTGTAAAGATTTAGAACAAAGACCTTGGAATAATTATTCGAACAATACATTATTAGCACCGAAGAAAGTAAATGGAAGTGGTGGTATGGCAGACTATGATAGTTTAATTATAACAGCAAGAAGTCTTCCTTATGGTAATTCAACTGATTTATGTAATACACAATTTATTTTAGGATTTGTTGGAGATCCTATATCAAGACCAACAAGCACAAATCTTGTAACAACAAATGAAAGTTCAACAGTTCCAAAATTAGTATCAAACATTTCATTATTTATTCGATTAAATAATTTTACACAAAACACGGTGAATGCAAGGCAAGGAACAATCTCTAAGATAGTAGCACATTTACCTCGTTTTGATAATAGTGGAAATGAAACTGGTGGTCTATACTTTGAACCACACGAAAAAACATATTTAGCATTAAATAATCCGGAAGAAATTTTTGTAAATTCTTTTGATGTTGATATTGTATATGAAAATGAAACACTTTGTACAGCATTAAGTGGAAAAACAATTTGTTGCTTTCATATACGTCCTCAAAAATAATTATACTATTTTTTTAAAAAAATTAAAGAAAAATAAAAATCAAAAATTATTTAATAAAAAATAATAATTTTTAATAATTAATACAAAAATATTTTCTAAATTATAATAAAAAGTAATGGATTTTTTACCGGAAGTTAAAATGGATTTTATTCCAAGTGATGATGAAGAAAATATTGAAAGTGTTGTTGATGAAATTGAAGATTTTGATGAAGAAAAAGATTTTCACGAAGTACAAGAAGAAGAAGAAGTAGTAGAAGAAGTAATAGAAGCAATTCCTAAAGCAAAATCAAAAAGGGAAGATATGAATGTTGATGAAATATTTTCATTACCGGAAGATAATACAATTGTTAAACCTAAATTAACAAAATCCGGAAAACCTAGAAAGAAACGTGCCCCTATGACTGAGGAGCATAAGGAAAAATTAAAACTAGCAAGGGAGAAGGCGATGGCGTCAAGAAAAAAGAAAGCACAAGAGAGGAAAGAAAATAAAGCATTAGAAATAGAAGAAAAAGAATTATTAAAAAAACAAAAAGTAAAAAGAGTTAGAAAATTAAAAGAAGAAGTTGAAGAAAATGAAGAAGAAAAAGTATTTAAAGAAATAAAAAAAGAACAAACATTTACTAAAAAAGATCTTGAGGAAGCACAATTACAAGCAATTATGAATTATGAAAAAATTCGTAAAACTAGAAAAGAAGAAAAAAAAATAAAACAAAAGAAGGAAGAGGAAGAAGAGATGTTAAAAAAACAATTACGGCGTGCTGTTGCTCCTCCTCAACAAGAATATAATCCATTTATGAATTGTTATTAAGTTAAGTTAAATTAAATTTTTTTTTATATTGTTTAATATTAGTATTACGATTTGTAGATGCCCCCCAAAGTATATAATAACTTAAATGACCCGCCGACTTATAATCACCTTTCTCCAAATCTTTTTTATGACGATCTCTGTATTTACTTCTTTGTTTCTTGTCTTTGGTTAGGGTATAATCTCCGTATCTTGAATCGCCGAATGATGTCGTTTTTATTTTCTTACCTTCGTCGTCATAAAATATTGCCTTAAGTTTTTTATTTTTAGCAGTTGCTTTTTCAATAACCATTTTTACCATTATTATTATTATGATAAAATATAAAAATATATCTTAGAAAAAAAATTACTTTATACTATGAAAACCATTTTTATCAACTTTAAATTGTAAATCATCTTCACTTACTGCACTACCTTCACTATCACTTAAACTATCTCTTTTTATATATTTCGGTGGTTTATAATCTTTATCAACTCTTACTACATCTTTAAATTCATAAATTAAATCTGGTCTTCCATGCATCGCAAGAACACTAATTATTTCATCATATGTTGTTTGATCCATTAGTTTTACAATTATTATTAATATAATAATATATTTTTTTTTATTATTTATTCCGAATATTTTAAAAATAATTCTTTTACTGAAACTTTATTTTTCATATCTTCTTCAACTGAAGCAATTAAATCCTCAACCTTCCATTCTTTTTTATGAACTACACACCAAGCAAAATCGTCCCACCATTCTCCTTCATCTAGATCATAAGTCGTCCATTCTACTTTATCAGTAAGCGTATCCCATTTAAGTTTATCACTTTTAGACCAAAGAACACATAAGTCAACCATTTTATAATATTTATTATATTATAATATTTTATTTTCAAATTTTTCAAAAATTATTTTTTTTTATCATCTTTCAATATTTCTTCAATAATATTTACTGGTGCTGATTTTACTTTTTGTATTTTATAAATGACTGATGAAGTTTTATCAACATTAGCATATTCACCATCACTATCATGTATCGATGTTGTAATATCTGCTATCATAGTTGGTTTTGTAACAGTAAATTGTATATCACTTGGATTACCTAGGAAATAATCGGAGGCACCACTATACTTATCCACAATTGATATGATGGGTAAATTTGCCCCCGTTGGATTACCACCAATCGCAGTCGCACCTTCTAAAATATCACTTCTTATTGTATAATATGGTCTTAATACGCTCTTTTGTAAATCAGTTGCGGTAATGGTTGTTGATTGAGTTAATACTGCTACTTCATTCCATAATTCTAATGGTTGGGCGTGTGATGGGGTAAAAGCATAACTGGGTGGAGACAATCCAATCCCGCCAGTATATACAAACTCCGTTCTTGCACCAGTATTTGCTGCTCTAAAATTTGGAACACAAGTAGGATACGGTAATTGATTATAATACATAACTGCACCAAATTGATTAGTAACATAATTTTTTGTATCAGTTTGTACTACTTCTGCATTTGTAGTGGCGCGATATAATGAACCACTATTTTCATTATCAATTCTTTTAGTTAAAACATTTTTACTTGATGCTTTAGAATTCACAGCACTATAATCAAAACCTAAAATATCCCATAAATTATCTTCCCAATTATCTTCATCAAATCCCCAATCTTCAATATAAATACCACCATGACTATCAAATATTTTATATGGTTCAATATTAAGATTAAATCCATCATATTTAGTTGTATTACCGCCCGTTGTAGAATAGTTTGCTAAAAGATCTGTTGCTGTTTCTGGATATGGTTGGGTTCTATATGCTTCATTAAATCTTGAATAAGGTTTAAATGTTGGACTAAAACCAAACTGAGGGGGTCTAGGATTAATTTTATAAACTGTATTACCCGCTTCTTGATTTGATACTGCTGGAGTTATTAATCTTTGTGTTAATCTTTTAGGAGGACATAAAGATTTACTATTAACAGCAGCACTAGGATTACCCGCCGTTGCTTTATTACCGGTATTATTACCCGTATGAAATCTTTTAAGTTCAAATCTATTAGTTACATTATTATAATCGATTGCGGGATTATTAGCACCGATATAACTCATCGTCATATATGGATTTAAATCAGTCATAGTTGTAGATGCTCCCGTGCTTCTAATCCAATTTATTTGTGTTGGATACGCAAATACAGTTTGATCTGATCCAGTCCCATCATTCACAGCAGCGGCAACTCCAATATCAGTATTACCATAACCACTATAAGGAGTAATGATTGCTGTGCTATATGCTGTAGAATGAAAATCAAAACCGATTTTTCTACCTCTTTCGATACTTTGATATTCGGGATCGGCGGGTGTTGTATCCTCACTATATAGATTTCTCGGGACACCACCTACAAGACGATTCGTGATACTAATTAAATAAATATATTCTTTGAAAGACCCATCTGCATTATGATTAGTAAATCTCACGGGTTCAGCAAAACCATACATATAACCATCCGTATCCTCATTATAATCTTGTGGTTCTACAAATTTATCTCTTGTAGTATCATCATAATAAAAAAATACTGGTTGAGTAGACATTTCTATATTATTTGGTGCGGCACGTTGAGTAAAAGCATCATCACCGAATGCTTCATTTCTTGGAGAAGCACCAGCACGAGTATTATATTTATTCATATGAAAAAATCTAGAATTATCAATTGATGGTCTTGTTAGACCCGTGAGTGCTGTATCACTATAAGCAATAGTATCTTGTAAATTATCCCATAGTTCGGGATATAATGCTTGAGCGTCAAAAAAATCTCTTATTATTTTTAAATTTTCTTTTGTATATAATATACCTAAAACAAATGTATCAAGTTGATTACCCGTTTCACTTGCTAAAACCGGTCTATCATACATCGTATTAAATCCTAAATCCGGTCTAACTGCTTCATTAATTAGAACACGATTTACATCATAGATGGTAGGTTGATTTTCAGCAGTATTAAGAAGTTTATGCATTTTTCTCCCCGCTTCAAATATTTCGGGACGTTTTACTCCTATGTAACCAAATGTAGCAATATAATCTATACTTTCTTGTGATACATTAGCATTAGTTACTGGTAAAACTTGAGTAATATAATCATCATGACTATCTTTACTGAAATTATAAATATTTTGAGCGTTGATGGGTTTAAAAGTATTTGTTTCAATTGTTTTTGTTAATGGTCTAACAAAATTATCACCATCTAAAATTTCAAAAATATCTTCATTTTTAGTTTCGGTTAATTGTTGAGTAATTTGTTCTGCTACTGCTGAAGGAGTATTAAAACCTTTATTGACTTCTATATCTAATCTATCTCTTACCCGATAATATGTAGATTCACTAAAAATACCATTAAGATCGTGTGTTGGAAATTGTTCTATATCATTTGTTGCTCCTACACTATAAGCAATTTTATCTTTGATATATAAAGTATATCTTGTATTATCTATCTTTTGTTTATAATAAATAGCATTACTAAGATCTTCTCTTTTTCTATAATCAGCAAAACAAGGGCAATTGGTATTGATAGTAAAAAGACCTTTTGGTAAACCTTCGATTTCGCTATCTCTGTCGGTAAATGCGTTTGGTGTGTTACGATTAACATTACCTCTTACCATAAGATTACTCGCGTATCTTCTTGGTTGTTGTACGTAATTGGGATATTCATTATTTGTAATAAAATAACCAAAAACTAATGGTGCTAAATTATCTCTTAAATCAACTGTTTCATCAGTAGGTAAGGGTGGAGTGTTAGGTAAAGATTGCCTTACTACTTCAGTTGTGGTAATACTTCGATAATAACCTAATCTATATTTAGGATCATAAGTATTGCTTTTTTTATAATATTTTTCATTATATTGAATATCAGTATAAGTTGCAACAGCATTAAATCCTTTATTTTGACCTTTAAATTCTATGGTTTGAGGATTACCGGCACCGACTTCATTTACAAATGCTCTTTCTACACTAATTTTATCACCTACATCTAATTTAACAGTTTCATTTAAAGGATTTGTAAATATTGCTGGATTAGAATTATTACCAGTCCTACTTTCAATAGAAGCAAGACGATTACAATTAATTAATTTAGTATCAACATATCCGCTCATTTATAATTATTATTATAATGAAACAATAAAAAAAAAATAAGATTTTAATTTATAAAACCTTTTTCAAATAAAAATTTATATTTAATTGGATGTAATTCTTTAAAGTGTTCTAATTTATCATTTTTTTTGTAATAATTGTATAATGATTTATATTGCATGAATTCTTTATTTTCATTATAATTATTTTTTTTCATTTCTTTACCTTTTGAATGATAATGATTTTTTGCTCTTTGACGATTTTTAATTTTAAAATTTTCATCATTTTTACTTACATTATGATAATAATTTTGTTCTCTTTGTCTTTTAAGTTTATAACTTTTGATAATCTTTTGAAGTTCTTCTTCTGTGTATTCCATATTCTATAAATTTAATATAGAAAATAATTTTAAATAATATCGATAAAATTAAATGTAAATTACTTAAAATTATTTTCTAAGGTAATATTAATAGAATAAAAATGTCAAAGGAAAATGCTGAAATAATTTTGAAAGTTTTTCGTGATGAAATTGAATTAGATGAAGAGGATCTAAGTGAAAAGTTAGAGGGAGAGAATAAAGGGACTAGGAGGAATGAAAAAAGTAAAATATCAAAACAAATGAGGGAACAAAAATTAGAATGGAAATATATAAATAAGATGATTAATTTTTGTGTTGAATGTTATAATGAATATCCATATGAAATATTAAAGAATAAATCTCGAAGGATTAAAACTTTAGAAGAGAAAAATAAAAGATTAAATGAGTGGTTTGATATTAAAGTAGAGCAAGCAATTAAAGAAGAGAAAAAAAATTTAGTTGATGATAGGATTACTCAATTAGAAGAACGATTAGCATCAAGTAATCGTGTAAATCAAAGATTAACAACATCAGTAAATGAATTAGGGGAACAAGTGCAAATATTAAAGGAACGTCCATCACGTGAGGATTATGATAGAATGAGGGATCGATATATGGATCTAGTAGGAACAAAGAAACCTAAGGAGAAGGAAAATAAAAGTTGTTCTAATAATAAAAGCAAAAAAGGAAAAGATGATAAATATAAAAAGAAATGCCGTCAATTAGAAAAGGATAATGCAAAATTACGTGAGGAGATTGTATTATTAAAGGATAAGATGGATTATAGTAGTGATGATGATTCATCGAGTGATAGTGATAGTGATGATAATATTACTATGACTATTAGTGATTAAATTTAATTCATATCTTTAATATCAACTCCAATATAATTTCTTTTTAATAAATCACATCTATTTCCAACATATTTGTTATGACAAGTCATATCTAATATATTATCATTTTCATTTGTATATGTTTTAATAAAGTAATCAATATGATCGTCTGTTCTTGTAATTCCAGTTTTATCTTTTCTAATTTTATAATCTAATATATTAGTGGGATATTTTCCTTTATGACCTTCTTCTTTATTATATTCATTTTTTTTATCAATTCCATCTTTTCCCCAGTATCCATGTTGACCTCCGTATTTTACATTTCTTTTTTTAACAAATTTATCTCCAATCATTTGTGGATTATAAGTTCCTCTTTTTTTGTAATAAATAAAAATTTCTTCTGTTTTTCTTAATGGTTGATATTTTGCTTGAAAGAAACCAGTTGAATTATTTTTAATCCAAGTATAATTATATTTAGGTTTTTGATATTTTAATAAATCGTATGTGAAGGGCATACTTGCATATAAACAAATTATACCATTTGGTTTTAGAACTCTCCACATTTCTAAAAATAAATTTTCCCAATCTAATGGTTTATCCCAAATTGCTTTTGTTGTACCAAATGGTGGATCAGTATAAATAAAATCAATTGTATTATCTTCTATAGTTTTTATTACTTCATGTATATCTCCAATTTTATATTCAATCATTTATATTTAATAATATATTTTTTTTTAATTAATAAAACATATATAATCTTAATTTATACTTAAAGTTATAAAAAAACATCGTAATAATCTATAATTATACTTAATAATCTATAATAATACCATAAAATCACGGCAAAATGGAATATATTGAGGATTATTACCTAAAAACACTTAAAAGAAGGTATATATTTTAAAATATATACCTTTAAACCCTTATTTTACCATTAAAAACAACATTATAATAGATTAATACTTAAAAATAACCATAATTATAGATTATTGCCGTGAAAATATATGATTTTAAGTATAATTATAGATTATATTTAAAAATAAAATGTATTCTATATGTATAATAGAAAAAAATGATTCTTAATGGATCTAAAGGATGCTTTGCAGTTTATTATAAAGATTTACTTTTATCATCGATACCCGTATATAAAGATCATAAAATAATATGGGAAAAATATTTACAAAGAACAAATAAAATCATAATTCAAAATTTAAAAAAAGGAGGAACAATTAAAGATGTAATAAATTTTTGTCTTACAGCAGTAAATGTTTTTTATCATAGAAAAATTAAAAATTTAAGAATAACTAAAAGCGATCATGAAAAATTATGTTCCTATATTATTATTTTAATTAGATTAAAAAAATTAGATTATGATGATTGTATTTTAGAATGTGGAAGAAAAAAACCTAAGAAGGAAATTTAACATTATACTTTTCAGTTATTTCCTTATCAACTTTTCTCGCACCACCTCCTAATATATAACTATAAACTCGAGCATACGCCCATGACTGAGGAGTTTGATTCGGTCTTGATCCACCAGTATAGTATGCTGCTTCACCTTTTTTAAAAACTTCATCTATTGCTTTGAATGGTATACCAGTTACTTTCGCAATATTTCTTTTACTTTTACCACCTTTCATAGATTCTAATTCTTCTCCATATTTTTTATCAAATTTTACAGTCCAAGTAGATTTTCTTGATTTTGCTGATGTCTTAGGTCTTGTTGTTCCTTCAACAATACTTTTGACTTGTTTCTTTTTTTCTTCACCTTTTAATGTACCAACATATTTTTTAGGAATCTTTTTATTTTTTCCTTTATATTTTACTTTAACTTTTTCAACCATTTTTATTTATATAAAATATTTTAATTTAATAATTCATTTAATGGTTTTATATTTTCTTGCAATACATCCACACAATCATTATACTCATTACGACCACGATCACATCTCCCTCGCCTTTGTATAGTAAATTCCGTGCTTCGATGTTCCCATCCAAAAATACCATCCTCACATCTCCATAAATAAAATATTCTTATATTAGGAAATTTTTTTAATATATCATCACCTTTACGTAATTTATTTTCACCAAAAAATAATGATGAAAATTTATCATGTAATATTCGCCGTGTTTTTACTTCAATAAAAAAATCCTCTGAATATTTGTCAAATTCATAATATTCACCCATCTCGGGATTTAATTTACTTCTTAACAACTTACCAAATACATTCTCCAGTATTTGATGGATCTCTTCCTCAGATTTATATCCAAAACTTAAATCACGATTTTGCAGATCTTGATAATTCATTATTAGTATAATACTAGATTTTTTTAAGTAATTTAAAACGCAATTAATCGAAGTAAACGATTACGGGATTTTCCGGAGTTGATTTTCTTACAACTAAATTATTAATGTATTGTTGTTTAATAATTTTATTTTTATTTAAATCATTTTTTATTTCATCTGATATTATAGGATTTATATGATTACTACATTTATTACATAAATTATAATATCTACACGCCTTCCTTACACTTGATAAATCTCCCCACATATATATATTCATTATATCACTAAATGGATCATCGAAATTATTATAAGTTGATCCATCAAATATATAATCATTTTTTCCCCACTTAATTATTTTTTTTGCCTTAAACATTATTTCTTTTTTTTGTTCGCTTGTGGGACGTTGCTTTGTTGTTTTCGTTTTTAAATATTTCTTTAATTCAGTTAAATTTTTAATTTTATCATCATAAATAAATTTATCCAAATATTTTTCTAGTTCTGATGTAATTTCATTTTTACTTAATGTTTTATTAATTTTAATCCCGTGCGTTTCAAATAAATTTACAATATCTTTTTTTGTATGAGTTTTATGAATTATCATTTTTTTTATAATATATATTATATTTTTATTTTATTTTTTATACTTAAACAATATGCCTTATCAATCG
>Ga0181380_1000635_pt1 | contig 15621 bp, 15 predicted proteins | sample 3SPOviralmetaG_FD_130116 | JGI IMG/M metagenome (GOLD analysis project Ga0181380, IMG submission 130116) | Marine viral communities from the oligotrophic San Pedro Time Series (SPOT) site, San Pedro Channel, CA, USA - 3 SPOT_SRF_2009-08-19 | ecosystem: Environmental > Aquatic > Marine > Strait... | reverse complement strand
CTTTTGGTGTCCAGAAGCATCAGCCGAAATAAGAGGAAGAAAATATAAGCTACCATACGAAGAATGGATAGCAGATGAATACATAAAAGCAACACCAGGAGATGTTCAGGATTACGAATATATAAGACAAGACATAAACGATATAATAAAAGACTATGACTTGCAATCTATAGCATTTGATAGATGGAATTCTAGTCAATTAATAATACAATTAAGCCAACAAGATGGAATACCGATGTCTCAATTTGGCCAAGGCTATCGTAGTATGAGTGCTCCTTCGAAAGAACTCGAAAAGCTCGTACTTAAAAAAGAAATAAACCATTTGAACAACCCAGTACTTAGATGGCAATGCGAAAACATACAACTGCAAACTGACCCTGCAGGTAACATAAAAATTAATAAACAAAAATCATCTGAAAAGGTAGATGGAATGGTGGCACTGGTAATGGCAATAGGAGAAATGATGACAGATGAAGCACCAGGAGACTCAATATATAATGAACGTGGAATCTTAAGTTTTTAAATTATGAAAATAGGAATAGAAATACTGGCACTACTAAGCCCTGCAGGTTTTGAAAAACGCTTTCATAAAAACTGCAAAAAAACGAAAAACAATGAAGAAGCATACGAACTGACAGAAAAGGAATATGAAACGCATTTTTTGAAAAGAAGGTACTCATCATATGATAGCTTCAGAGTTACAAAAAACAAAAAAATAAGAAACAAAACTCCATTGTAAAAGGTTTATCTTTTTGTATAATTGTACAAAATAATAGCCAGAATTTTATATGGGAGTAATAGATACACTGAAAAGTGTTTTTAGTCGTACTGAAAAAACCGAAAAAAGAAATAACAATTTTTTGTCTGCAATGACAAACAGAGGAAGCAACTCTGGAATTGTAGTGACAGATGAAACTGCTATAACATTCACAGCCGTATGGGCAGCCATAAGAATACTATCTGAATCAGTAGCACAACTACCACTTACTATAGTAGAAACAGATAAACAAGGTAATAAAGACCAAGCATCTAGCCATCAAATATTTAATTTATTACATAGACAACCAAACCCACAAATGACAACTTATACATTTGTACAAAAATGTATGATAGATTTATTGACAAGAGGAAACTCATATGTTTATATAAAAAGAAACGGAGGTGCAAGACCAGTGGAACTATTACCATTAGTAGCAAAAGATGTCAAAGTAGTTGAAAACGAAGGGGTTATATATTACGAACTAGAACAAGGAGGAATAGTAGATAGCTCTGAAATATTACACTTTAAAGTAATGAGCAACGATGGACTGGTAGGAATGTCGCCAGTAGATGTAGGAGCAAATGCAATCGGCTATGGATTAGCACTAGAAAAATATGGTAATTCATACTTTGGAAACGGAGCAAAAGTAAGTGGCGTACTTTCTACTGATAGACATTTATCAGATGAAGCAATAACAAGACTTAAAACATCATTCCAAGAAAACTACACAAACATAGCAGACTCAAATAAAACAATGGTCCTGGAGGAGGGTTTGAAATTCCAACAAATAAGCCTATCAAATGAGGCCTCCCAATTTTTGACATCAAGAGAGTTCAGCATTACAGAAATAGCTCGTTTATTTAATTTGCCTCCACACTTATTAAGGGACTTGACTAAATCAAGTTTTAATAACATAAGCGAACAAAGTAGAGAATTCGTACAATACTCACTGATGCCATATTTGATAATGATGGAAAGCGAGATGAACACTAAACTATTCAGAACAAACGAACAAGGCAAAGTACAGACTAAATTTATAGTTAATGCTTTGTTAAGAGGAACACCAAAAGATAGAAGCGAATACTACAGAACAATGCTAAACATTGGAGCAATGAGCATAGATGAAATAAGAAAACTAGAAGAACTACCAACAATAGAAGGAGGCTCTAATCACTTTATGCAATTAAATATGGCAACATTAAATGATATAATAGAAGGAGGAACACTAAAAAACAGCACCAACAATGAAGAATAAAGAAGTTAAAAAAAGACACATAATCGAAATTATAGAAGATGAAAAAACCATTACAATCGTTTATGAAAAAGATATTGATGCATCTCTTGAAGAAGGCCTGGAAGAACAGGTGGAAATGGATGCCGAATCGGTGGAAGCCAGCACGGAGGAAGAAGTGGTAAGAGCTCCAGGCGATATGGGTGAAACTCCAGAAGAAGAAGTGGAAGAAGAAATAGAAGAAGAAGAAGAAGAAGAACTTGATGATGATGAAGATAACGAATACAGAACAAAAGAAAAAGTAGATGTATGGGACAAGAAACACACATCAGAAAAAAGATACTTTAATATAGAAAGCAGACTAGACACAAAAGAAGGAAAAGATGTGGTAATAGGCCACGCTGCCGTTTTTAATAGCTTAAGCGAAGACTTGGGAGGTTTTAGAGAAAAGATACAACCTGGAGCATTTGATGAGGTATTAGACAACGATGTAAGGGCATATTTTAATCACGACCCAAACTACCTACTTGGAAGAACAGAAGCAGGCACTTTAAGATTAAGCGTAGATGAAACAGGACTGAGATATGAACTAGATGTGCCAGATACAACGGCTGGCCGAGACCTAAAAGAAAATATGAGACTAGGTAATATTACTCAGTCTTCTTTTGCTTTTACAATTGGAAAAGATGGCGATGCTTGGGAGCGAGCAGAGAATGGTGCAGATATTAGAACCATCAAAAAAGTTAAACGATTATATGATGTTAGCCCAGTATCGCTACCAGCCTACCCATCAGCAAATGACCTAGCACTTGCACAAAGGTCAAACTTTATGGATAAAGAAAACAAAAGAAAACAAGGAGAACAAAAATTCGAACTGAATACATTATTAAATTTAAAAATTAATCTATTAAAAAGAAAAAAATGAAAAAGTCACTAGAACTAAAAGAGACTCGCTCAAGCTTAGTAGAAACTTTAGAAAGTATTAAAAATACTGCTGAAGGAGAAACTAGAAACTTAAACGAGGCTGAAGCAACAGAAGTAGATAGCACACTCGATAAAATCGATGCGTTAGATGTTGAAATTAAAAGAGCAGAAAGAATGGAAAACGAAATGCGTATAGCAGCATCAGTAGGTGGTGCTTCTGTATCAACAAACATCCCAAAAGAAAAAAGAGAATACTCATTCCAAGATGCAATGGCTCAAGCAGTATCTGGAAAAATGGAAGGATTAGTAAAAGAAATGGACCAAGAAGCTAGAAACGAAACTCCACACCAAATGTACAGAGGGGTAGCTATTCCACATTCTATCTTAAATCAAAGAGCAGCAGTAACAACTGCAGCATCTAGCCCAGAAGAAGTGCAATCATTCACTGACCAATTAGAGGCTAACTTAGTACTTGCAAGTGCAGGTGCTAACTTTTACTCTGGAGTTGCAGATTTAAAATTTCCAATCATATCTGAAATTTCATCTTCGTGGGTAGCACAAGACCCAGGCTCTGATGTAGCAGCTGCAGGAGCGACATCATCTTTAACTTTATCACCAAAGAAACTTATCTCTGTTGTTGATTTATCACACGAAGCATTAACACAAAATGCAGGACTAGAAGGAGCAATCCGTAGAAATATGGCAGCGAACATCGCTTCAACTTGGGAAAAGTCATTACTAGGAACTGCTGATGTAACTGGAGCTCCTCAGTCTATATTTGCAGATGCAGGAGCAGGAGCAACTGGAGTAACAGCTCAAGATTTCATCGACTTAGAAGCAGCAGTATTAGGTCAAGATGTAAATCTTCAAGGTGGAAGATTTGCTTATTTATTCGATAAAGATGCATACTCAACTATTAGAACTTTATTACAAACTGCTGGAGTTGCACCATTATGGAATCCAGCTGACAAAGAGTTAAATAACTATTTCGGTTTCTTTTCTACTAATGTAGGAAACGGAGGAACAGCTAATAAAGCACACGCATTATTTGGAGATTTCTCTAAAGTACATCTAGCGCAGTTCGGAGGTTTAGATTTACTTTACGACCCATACACTAAATCTAGACAAGGCCTAGGAACTCTAGTAGCTACTACTTTAGTTGATGGAGATGCAGTACAAAACGCTAAAGTTTTATCAAATTTAATCGAAGCTTAATAGCAAAAAAAAATGGTCGAAACTTGGGGAATTTCTCCCCTCGTTTCTTCCTTTTTTACATAATAGACAAATCGATTGTAAGGCATAAATAAAGACCTGTGTTCAATTATACCAGAGCTGTGAAACAAGGAGACCTAAAAACCTTATAAATCGAACTGGCAAAAATTACCAGAGAACAAAAAAAAAGAAAAAACAAGATAAAACTGAATAACATAAAACAATAAAAGTTATACAAAACAATGAAATATCTAGATGTTATACAACGAAATCCAGATGATGTAGTAGCACTTGCAAAACTTAAAGAACATCTTAAAATTACTTTTAGTAATGATGATAGTTATATATCAGACTTAGGACTAGCAGCTCAACAAAGACTTGAAGATTATTGTAATATTTTTATTTTAGAAACATCACTAGTGCAATATGGTAACACTTTTAATGACTTAAATATATTATATAAAAGCCCATTATATAATGATACATTTTCTGTAAAATATAAAAGTGGAGGAGCCTGGGTAGATTTTACATCTAGCTCAGAATTAGTATGGAAGTTAAAACCATCACGTATATATTTAAAAGATAATAACTCTATACCAACTACTGATGATGTTTTTCAAGCTTGGAAATGTGAATACAAAGCAGGATGGAATAATGTACAAGCAGTGCCTCAACCAATTATACAAGCTATTAAAATTATGGTGGCAGATATGTATGAAAACAGACAATCGGTAATAGTAGGAAAGATAGTCTCTGAAATACCAAGAACGGCACAATACTTAATGAACCCATATAAAGTACAAACATTATGATAGCAGTGGGCCAATTAGACACACCAATAGTAATAGAAAAACCGACATTTACAGCCAATGCAAACTATGGAGGAATACAAGATGAAACGTGGTCACTGGCAACAACATCATCATATGTATGGTCACATTTAGTTTATAGAGGAGGCAAAGAAGATGATGAAGCAGAGCAAAAAGTAGGGCAACAAAAAGTAGATTTCTATATACGGTTTGGAGATTTACAAGATACGATAAAACCATCCTGGAGAATAAAATATGAAAATTCTGCAAGCCAAAGCGTATATTATTATATAGAATCGATAGCACAAGTGGATGGTAGACATAAAATGACAAAAATAACTGCACTAGCAAAAGACAACAACTGATGAATATAGGAACAATAAACGCAGGTAAAGTGCTAGGCAACAAAGAGCTACAAGCAGCGATGCGTAGAATACCATATGCAGTTAAAAGAAATAAATTCTTTATGGCCGTATTCAGACAAGCATCAAAACCAATAATACAATCGGCAAGAGCAGAGCTATCAAAATATAATGAATATAGCCAGACTGGACAATTAAGAAAATCAATAAAAGCTTTTAGTACAAAAGCAAGTAGAAAACTACCTGCTTTATATGTAGGACCAAAAGCGACAGGAGGCTCGGCAAAAAAGAATGACCAAAGAGGGGGTGGTTTTTATGGAGCTATGCTAGAATATGGAACGGCAACATCAGACCCTCATCCATTTATGAGGCCAGCCTGGGACAAATCACAAGGAAGTGCAGGAAGCATCCTATTAGAGGGAAGCAGAGCAATAGTGGAAAAAGTGCTACAAAGAGAAACAAAAGGACTTAAAAGAATATATAAATAATGAGAGCAGGAGCAATAATATATCCTTTACTGACAAATTACGCAGGACTGACATCATTAGTCCCTGCAAATAAAATCTTTGCTCTAAGAAGCCAACAACCAACAGGAGGACCATATATAGTATATAGAGAAATAAGCTCCGTACCATTAGACACAAAAGGAGACTCAACGAGTACAACGGCAGACCCTAGAATAAAACAAAGGTCGATACTAGATACATCAAGAGTGCAAATATCAGTTTTTGCAGAAACATACCTATCAGTAGAAAACATAGCAGTAAAAGTAAGACAAGCACTTGATCGTGAATGGGGAAGCGTGCAATCACCATATCAAAATGACATATCACTAGACTCTTGCATTTATGAATCATCAGTCGATGATTACGATGATGACTACGGACAAAGAGGAATATATATAAAGCACTTAGACTTTAAGCTAAGAATAAACAGAATAGACATAGAAAATAATTAAATTAATTAAAATGGACATAATACTTAAAAAGGAATACATAAGCCCACAAAATAGAATATATCCAATAGGAAGCAAACTAGCCTGCGACAATGAAACGTATGAAAGATTGCTAGCAAATGATGGATGTGAGCCAAAACCAGGAGACAAAAGAAAAGTAAAAACTAAGAAAAAAGTAGAAGAAAATGGCACTGATAAATAGTCAATCTATTATAGAGGCAGGATTAACTCCAACATTGACATCATTAGAAGCAACATCTAATACTTTTACTAACGGAGGTAATGAATTTATAATGGTACAAAACGAAAGTGGAGGCAATGCTACAATAACAATAACTGCAACGACAACATCAGTCGATAATGAAATATATGGAGATTTAGCTAAAGAAAATGCAATACACGTTATAGCAAATGGCAAGACTGCATTTATTGGAACGTTTCCTGTTTCGGCATATAACGGCACAGATGGAATATGTACTTTTACTTTATCGACAACCTCTAGTATAAAAGTGGCAATTTTAAAAGTAGCATAATGGCATTAAACGGAATAGTAAACGGAACAGAGTATCTATTATATATAGATGCACAAGCCGTGGTTTTTGGAACATCGGTGGGATTTAGCGTAGATGTAGATACCAAAGATATATCTGCAAGAGAAACGCACAACTGGAGAAAATCACTACTATCAACAAGAAAATGGTCTATGGAATTTGAAGGAAAACTGGCATACAAACTAAATAATGGAAGTGTACCAACAGGATATACATTCAATGAAATTATCGATGAATTGTATGTCAATCAAGATAAAAAATTTATAATGATAAAAGCATTACATAACAACACATCAACCTGGGGAGGATTTGCTTATTTAACATCGGCCTCAATAGATGCACCGAATGAAGACAATAGTACATTTAATTTAACATTTGATGGAGTGCAAACATTAGTACAAGCATAAAACAAGAAACTGAAAACAAATAATAAAAAAAATAATAAACTTAAAAATTAAAAAATTATGGCTACAGATGGAGTAATCAATGGAACAAAATTCGGAGTTTATGTAGCAGGCACAAAAGTAGCCTATGCAACATCAGCTTCTATATCAATGAATCACAACTTAAGAGACACTAGTACAAAAGACTCTGGAGGATGGAGAGACCAACTAGAAGGACAAAGAGACTGGGAAGTTTCTGTGGAAGGAATGTTAATATTTACAAACTTAGATGGTACAGCAATAACTGGTGCAGCATTTGATGATTTATATACAACATACATAGCTACAAGAACTCAGTTCGAATTAAAATTCTCTACAGAAGTTACAGGAGACTACAAATGGACTGGTCAAGCTTTTCTAACATCATTATCAGCAGATACACCAAATGAAGACTCAAGTACGTGGAGTGGTTCATTTAGTGGAACTGGAGCATTAACAGCAGCAACAGTATAACAACAACGGAGCAAACCCTGGCTACCTTTTTATTTGTTAAAGGGGTGGCTGGGGCTAACTCTTAATTTTAACCTTTAACAAATTATAAAAAAATGAAATACGAATTAGTAAAAATAGCGAATAAAAATTATCCTATATTTTTTGGATTTAATGGACTTAGAAAATATTGTGCAGCAACAGGAACATCACTAAATAAATTAATGAACCTAGGTCAAGATATGACACTAGACCAGGCTTTACAATTAGTGTTAGTAGGAATAGAAGAAGGATGCAGAAAATCATCTCAAGATTTCACACTTACAATAGATGAACTCGGAGATTTGCTAGATACAGATATGCAAGGATTGACTAGAGCATTAGAAATATTTGGCAACCATATGGGACATAATATAGGAGGCCAAAATGATACACCAAAAAAAAAGGCCAAAAAGAAATAAGACAAATATTAACATTTGATATGTTAGAGCAAATAGCACTCGGAGAATTAAATATGAACTTAGATGAATTTTATAATATGTGCCCTCGCAATTTTTACAATGCTCAAATAGGAAGTAGAAGACTATACGAGCAAAACCAACAAGCCGAATGGGAAAGAGCAAGATGGATGGCCTGTGTTATTATAAATCCACATCTTAAAAGAAGCATAGACCCTAAAAAAATTACTACGTTTCCTTGGGAAAAAATGCAAAAATTATCTGCATCGAAAAAACACGATATAGAAAAAATCATTCGAGACTCAGAATATGATGATTTATTACAAAAAAACTTAAATTAATATGCCAAAAAAAGCCCTAGCCTCCTTAAATGTAGTAATTAATGCAGTAACATCTCCACTTTTTAGAGGATTAAAAGTAGCACAAAAACGACTGGTAGCATTTGGAACTAAAATGAAAGCCATAGGAAGAAGTATCTCTATGAGTTTCACTCTTCCGTTTGCAGCCGTTGGAGTAGCAGGAGCTAAAATGGCTATAGATTTCGAAAAGAATATGACCAAGATAAACACCTTGGTCGGACTTTCGGCAAAAGAAGTTAATGCATTTCAAAAAGATGTAATGAAACTATCTGGAGAAACGGCTCAAGCACCAGCTGAACTCGCTGATGGTTTGTTCTTTTTAACATCTGCAGGACTCAGAGGAGCGAATGCAATGGAGACATTAGAAGCCGTATCAAAAGCAACTGCAATAGGGCTAGGAGAACAAACTGACCTGGCTAAAGTCGCTGCAGCAGCACAGAATGCATACGGAGAAGAAAACCTCTCAGCAGCAAAAGCTCTCGATATATTTGGAGGAGCAGTAAGAGAAGGTATGTTTGAAGCTTCAGAGCTTGCCGAAGTATTAGGAACACAACTAGGACTATCATCAAGCCTGGGGGTTTCATTTGAAGAAACATCAGCATTTATAGCTACATACACAAAAGTGACTGGCGATGCTAAATCAGCATCTACAAGTTTTGGAGGAGTTATGATGGCACTAGCAAAGACCACTCCACAGATGGAGCGAGCCTTAAATAAAGTAGGAATGACTGGCGATAGCGTAAGAGATAGCCTGGGAACAAAAGGCCTCAGACAAACGCTGATAGACATTAAAACGGCATTCGAAGAAAACGATGTACCTTTAACTCAATTCTTTAGTAAATCTCAAGCTTTAAAAGGGGTGCTCGGAGTTTTAGGAAACCAGACAGAAACATATGGCGAAGTTTTAGAGGGTATGTCTACATCTGCTGGAATGGTTAATGATGGATTCGAAACTTTAGAAGAACAAGCAGGATTTAAAATGGCTAAAGCATTTAATGACTTAAAAAATGCAACATTAGAACTGGGTGCTATTTTAATGCCAATATTTACATTTATAGCAAAAGGAGCTGTCAAGATAGGGAAAGGTTTCAAAGAGCTAGATGAAGGTACTAAAAAATTAGTAGTAGGAGCAGCAGCAATAGTAGCAGCATCAGGACCACTGATGACATTAGCAGGAGGACTGGTGGCAGTATTCGGAATGTTACTATCACCGATAGGTTTAGTAGTCGCAGCACTAAGTGGCGTTTTTTATGTTATTTATACAAACTGGGGAAAATCAAAAAAAATATTTGTAGATTTTATAAATTATTTTATAGATTTATATAATGAAAGTATGATATTTAGAGCAGCAGTAGAAAGCTTTAAATTGGTTTTTTTGCAATTATATGAAACTATTAAATTCTTTTTTAAAATCACATTACAAACAGCTAAGAATTTCGGCTCAACATTTACTGATTTATTTAGTGGAATAGGAGACATAATAAAAGGAGCTTTAACTTTTGATAAAAGTATACTAGATACAGGATTCAAAAATTTTAAAGAAGCTTTCGGAAAAACTATAGGAGGTCCAGAAATAGAAAAAATGACCGAAGATTTCGGTAAAAAATTTAATGCAAACGTAAACTCAGCAATAAATAATGTACAAAAAAGAGGCAAGGTAGAATTTATAACAGAATCAGAGGTACAAGGAAGCGTAGATGATATAAGTAACTGGTTAACTACTAAGTTAAATGCAGTAAAAAAGAAGCTAAAAGGGTTTATGGGTGGCAATGTTCTGCCAGTACCAGGAGCAGAAGGAGAAGATGGTGTAGCAGAAGGAGGTACACTATTATCAGTAGACATAGAAGACTCATTAAAAAAACAAAAAAGTTCACTACAAAAATATCTAGAATGGGCAAAAGAAGGATATGAAGGTTTTGCTAATAAAGTATCAGAAGTATGGGGTAACATTTCACAGATAGCAGGAGCAGCACTAAAAGGCATAGGTGATTTATTCGCAGCAGAACACGAAAAAGAAATGACAATACTAGAAAATAAACAAACTGCTAGTGATGAATCATTTGCTAAAGACCAAGAAAGAGAATTATTAGCTGTTCAAAATTCTAAAATGAATGAAGAACAAAAGGCAGAAGCATCTAAAAAAATAAATGACAAATATGCAGGACTTAAAAAAACTGCAGATGACAAACTAGATGATGAAAGAAAAGCACTGGAGAAAAAACAAGCAAAACGAGAAAAAGCAATGAAAATAGCTAGTGCTATAATGGGAACTGCAGAAGCCGTAGTAAGTGCTTTATCAGCAGGACCGATAGCAGGACCAATTCTAGCAGCAGTAGTGGGAGGACTTGGAGCAGCACAAATAGCTACTATAGCTTCTACACCAATACCTATGGCAGAAGGAGGAATAGCATACGGACCAACAAATGCACTCGTAGGAGAATACCCAGGAGCAAAAAATGACCCAGAGGTAGTAGCACCATTATCCAAGCTTAAAACAATGCTAGGAGGCCAACAAATGAATATAGGATTAAATGTAGGTGGGGTTTTAAAAGGAGAAGACATCTACCTATCTAACGAAGAAACAACAACCACTAGAAAACGATATATATAAATGGCATTTAATAGAACCTTTTACTTTGATTTTAGAAGCAACAACAATATAAAATATAGATTAGAAATATATGATGATGTAGAAACTACAATATTCAATCAAGAAGGAACTCTAGGAAGTCAAGCAGTTAAAGTAAAATACGGAAGCGAAGGCTCTAAAATGTTTGCTCCTTTAAAACCATCTACGCTAACAATAGATATGATGGTCACAAACCAGACAGAATCTTTATATATAAAAAAATTAAAAGAAGACAGGCAAGAACGAGACGTATATGTAGGTTTATATAGAGAAACACTAAACGGAACGGCAACACCTCAGTACGGACCAGTATGGGGTGGTTATTTGTTAATGGATTTATCAAACGACCCAGATGAAGCAATGCCATATAATATACAACTTAAATGTATAGATGGACTGGCATCATTAAAATACTATGATTTTATACCAGACACACTAGACCAAACACCAGAAAGTTTATATGATATAGAAGACACATACCTCGACAATTCATTATCTACCTGGCGTACATTTACAGATTTAATATCTATATGTCTAGGAAAATCTGGATACTTTACTACAACACAAGGAAGCCCACAAGCTCCATCATTTACAACGGCCGTTAATTGGTATAATGGAGAACACGCTAATACAACAATAGACCCACTAGCAAACACCAGGGCTAAACCTTCAATCTTTTATGAAATAGAAACTCAAGGCAACGATGTAATAAAATACAAAGCGATGAATTGCTATGATGTATTAGTGGCCATTTGCAAAGCTTGGGGTATGCGTTGTTTTTTATGGAAAAACAGATGGTACTTTGTACAAATAAATCAATGGGAAACCAATCAAACAGGCACGCAACTCAATCCAGATGATATAGATAATTATACATATACTATGGCTGGAGTCCAAAGTGCTACAAGCGACTCAATACAAAGCTTCTGGGGTACATATCAACTTTTTGTAGATAACACACAAGCAGGAACAAATGTGAGAAATTACAAAATGGCAGGAGGGCAATACGGAACACTGCCTGCATTCAAAAAAGTAACTATTGACTTTCAAAATGTATCGAATATAAATTCATTCACAGAATTCCCACCTATACCACTAACAAGTGGAGCAGGAGCTCCAACATCGACTGGAAATTATTATGAATTTACATCACTTGGAAATTTCACATTTGATGGCACAACAACACAATCATTTTATCATAGAATAAATCTAGCACTAACTAACAACGGACAAGAATCTGGTACATTCCAAACACAATGGGTATTAGTAGCGAGACCAGCAGGAACAGGAAGTAACACTGCAAACACAGAACCATACGTAAATGGATGGACTAAATATATGCACTTTGACCTTTCAACGATGCAACACGTATGGGGAAATGCTACTGGTTTATCTTGGGCAACTTGGCCGTGCGTAGACACATTTCCAATAATACCAGGAAATCAAACGATAGAAATAACTACAGGAGCTTATCAATTCCCAACATTTCCAAGCTCAACATTTACAGCTGGAGACTGGGAACTAGGATACTATGTTAAATCATCTTCTACAGGCACAACAACATCCTGGAGTGGACACGGAAGATTTTCTCCAGATGTATATAATGCAAACAAAAACCCCTGGGACTATAACATAGCATACCAAAATGTGGCATTCGGATACGGAATAGGCTCTTCTGAATTTGCACCAATAATAAGTGGAGCAATAGGCTCATATTCAACTTTGACATCATTAGTACAAACTGGAGATGATACGGCAAACGAAGAAGTAAAAGATATATTATTTGGAGACACTGGAAACAATCAAGCAGGAGGAACGATACAGATATATACTGGCTCAATATGGAAAGCAACCGACATATCTGGTATATGGGGAAAAAATACATTAGCAGGAAACAACTCATTATCTCAACAATTATCAATAGATATATTCGCAGCTCAATCTTCAAGCTTAGTAGAATTTAATGTAAGCACAACACTAGACCCTACGCAATCTATTTATTTCAATGATGGCACGGCAAACAGGCCTCAATATATATGCCCATTTACTAAAATAAATACATTATCAGACAATATAAGTAACACCCCAGCTAGACAATATATAATGCACACTGGAGAATGGAGCATTATAACAGATACCTGGAAGTGGAAACTTTATCAACAGATACAAAATGTAGGTAGCCCATCAAGTACAACATCATATATAGGAGGACTTAATAGTGGATTATCTGGAGGACAATATGACTCATCCCCTTCAACTAATGATAACAGCGCAGCCAGAAGACCAAATCCAGAAATAACATCTATAATAAATAATAGATTATTATTAAGACAACAGATAGACTTTGTAGCTTCGATAAGAGTAGCACAACAAATATCAAGAACAAGTGGAGAAGAAACATATCAACAGACCATAACATCATTAGCAATAAATGAATTAGAAAGGGCCGTATTCAAAGCAGGAGACAAGATCGTATTGCAAACCCAATCGATAGACAATACCATAACTGCATCAGCTAACACTAAACAGGATAGAATAGAATTTGTAATATCAACGGACCAAACTGCAGGAGCAACAACGCTAAGTGTAAATTCTAAAACTATTTATCAAGACATAGCAGAAGGAGACACTATAACATTTAATACAGAAAACTTAATAAGCCAATACCAAAACAAGACCGAAGGAACAATAGCAGGATTTACAGTAGATTCAGATGGTATAGCAAAAAGTGGAATAGAAGTTACTGACTGGTTAAATTCAGATACAATGACTGGTGCTTCAGTTAATAACGTGCCTACTGCTTTAAGCGTTAAAAATTATGTAGATAATTCACACCCAGCAGAAGACCAAACATTGCAAGAAGTAACGGATAATGGAAACACAACCACAAATAGTGTGATGATAGGTAGTTCATCAACACCAAGTAAAAGGCTAGATATTAGAACAAATGGAACTGGTGATGGTTTTCGCTTAGCAACATCATCAAACAATTCTTTTGCTGAGATAATTAATGGTAACTCTGAAAGTTTTCCTTATGGCAAACTAAATATGAATTATGGGGGAACTGTTCCACTTACAATAGTAGCGTTGTCTAATGCAATGGAATTATCTGGCGGTTTCACAACTGGAGGTAAAATAATTTTTAGAACTGCAACCACTGAAAGAATGAGGTTGACAGATACTGGTCTTGGTATTGGAACAACAGCACCAACATCAAATTTAGAAGTAAATAGTGGAAATTGGCCTCCATCAAATCCATTATTAAAATTATTTAATGGATTTTATACTTATTCTATTGGTTATTTTACAAGAGAAAATGTTTCTAATTCTTTACAAATTTATGCTAATAGTCAAATCGGAAATATTAATTGGAATAGTGGTGTTTTAAATATAGGAACTCAAGCAGGATATAGTTTAAATTTTAAAACTGCTGATACTACTAAAATGACATTGACAGCAACTGGGCGATTAGGCATAGGCACGTCTTCTCCTGCGGCGAAGTTAGAAATCGCTGGGACTGGAAATCAAAAGTTGTTAGTTAACAGAACTGATGGTGATAATTTTTATATTGACGCTCAAAACGGTCAAATAAGAATGCGTGGTTCTGACGATATTTATATGGGTGTTAGTGGAGATTTGCTTAGTATAACTAACTTAGCAGTAGGCATAGGCACGACATCACCAAATAGACTTTTAACTTTATCAGCAAGTGGCGGAACATATCAAGCCTTTAATTCCACATCAAATAATAACACTACAATCGGCTCAGATGGAACTGGTGCATTTATAGTATATGATGATACTGCTAGTAGCTACAGAATGGTAGTAAAAGCATCAACTGGAAATTTACTGCTTGGAACAACAACTGATAGTGGTTATAAATTAGATGTAAATGGTACTGGATTTATTGGAAATGGTTTAGTAACTAATACAGCTGTTGCTTTAAAACTAAAACAAGCAGCTGGAATTTTAAATGATTCAACTGAATTTAGAACTGGAGGTGGTGATTTTAAAATATTTTCTGGAAGATACAATAATGCACATCAAAGTTTTACCTGGGCAACTGGTAATAATTATGTTTCTGGTGCAACAAGAATGACATTGACATCTGGAGGAAATCTGCTTTTGGGAACAACAACTGATGGTGGTCATAAGCTACAAGTAAATGGAAATGCTGTAGTGAGTGGCAATTTAATGCTAGGTAGCTCAGCTTCTGGCGAGTATATTACAAGAACTGGCTCGCCTTATAGAATGGGTTTTTTTACAAGTGGTACAGAAAAAATGTCTATAGCTAATGGAGGAAATTTACTGCTTGGTACAACAACTGATAGTGGCGAAAAACTAAATGTAGTTGGTGATGTTTTATTTCAAAATAGTAACGCCCCTAATCTGAACTTATATAGAAGTGGGACTGGTCAATTATGGAATTTACAAATTGATAGTAGTGGGAGACTGCAATTTAAAGAAGCTGCAAGTTTTGGTGGTACAAAAAATTTAAG
>Ga0181380_1000634_pt1 | contig 15634 bp, 16 predicted proteins | sample 3SPOviralmetaG_FD_130116 | JGI IMG/M metagenome (GOLD analysis project Ga0181380, IMG submission 130116) | Marine viral communities from the oligotrophic San Pedro Time Series (SPOT) site, San Pedro Channel, CA, USA - 3 SPOT_SRF_2009-08-19 | ecosystem: Environmental > Aquatic > Marine > Strait... | reverse complement strand
AGTCTACCTGTAGTCCAAGGCCAACTTAATCCTAATCTTAAAAATGTTATTGAAAGAACTCTAACTGTGGATAGTAGGTATAGACAAAATAATGTTCCTAGTGCAAAAGATTCCTCTTTTAAATATAATTCTATTAGTGGTATTCAGGAGAGCCAATGGAGTAATACAGATTTTACATTAGATTTAACTCAACAATTAACGGATGTTATTGCTTTAGAAATGTATTCAATTGAATTGCCTGTAATGTGGTACAACATCGATAAATTTTATGGTACAAATTGTTTTTCAATAGAATATACATTAGATGATGGTATAGGTACAGTGTTAGGTCCTTTTGATATAATAATAGAATCGGGTAATTATTCAGAGGATACATTAAAAGAAGCTATAAATGACAAGCTGACAAGTGAGGTTTTTTTAGGTGTTGCAGGAACATATATTGATTATAACTCAATCACGGGAAAATATCAATTTTCATTACCTGATATAGTAGATGCTAAACAAATATTAGAATATACAATTACGTTTTATGATAATAGCTTAGTATCAAATTCTAGTTGTAATTCTTGTTTAGGGCAAGCCAAAATAAACAATTCATTAGGATGGACGATGGGATTTCGTGACCCTGCATACACTTTAACTGTAATTACGGCTGGTTTTTTCAATCTTACAGCAGAGGCATTAGTAGATTTATTAGGTCCGAGATATTTTATATTAGCGATTGATGATTATAATTCAAATCGTGTCAATAAAACTTTAGTTTCAATTCAAAATACAGAGACTAAATTATCATTACCCGATTATTATACACCAGGTATTGTAGTTAGTAATACATCAGAAGAATTTACAGTTGAAAAGCCAGAATGTACACCATCTACAGTGACCAATCCAGTTCCAGTCCCATTTTATACTCAAAATTTGCCAAAAACAATAACGCAAGCTCAGGCATATTCAATAAATGAGATAATAAAAAATAGAAAGAATTCGCCTAATTTGAAGTTAGAATCGCCTACAGTTAGTAATGTATTTGCTATAATACCGAATCGTCCAAGACCATTTAAAACAATTTTAACAGAGTTTTCAAATGGTATTTTGAGAAATAAGAGAGAGTATTTCGGTCCAGTAGATATTGAAAGACTTAGGGTAACATTATATGATGATAAAGGAAATATATTAAATTTAAATGGGATTGATTGGTCATTTACAATAATTACGAAACATTTATATCAATATTAAGCAAATCGGTTTGTAAGATAGGTAATTAAAGCAAATAAAATTCCTCCCCATAAGCTATCAATTATAACAAAAACAGGATTCCATTTAGAAATTGTAGCATAATTTACGGCTTCATAAACGCTATAAACGAAAAGTCCAAGAAGAAATGCTTCATATGGTGATTTTTTCTCTCTTAAAATAAAATAATAAAGTCCAGTGACTAAGGAAATATAAGAAAGAATAAATCCAATGGTATTTACTTGAATGGGATGACCTTGAATTTTAACAAACATTTTATTAAAATGAGGGGAAATAAAGCGTAGATAGATAGCATCAATCAGAAGCATAGAAATAGAAGAAAATGCAATTTTAGAGAACATGTATATATATATATATATATAAATTAGAAATAAGTTCTAAAAAATAATATTAAATATAAGATATTTAAAATGGAACATATAGATTCAAACCCAAGGTCGATAATAGATTATGTGGTAGTAGACAAAAATGGAAATTTTAGAGTCCAGACACATTTTCAGTCAGGAATAATTTCCAATTTAAATCAATTAAAACCTCATATATCTAGACAAAGTTTAATAGAAAATGGAATTGCTGATGGAGTAAAGATAGTATTGGTGCCGGTTAAATTGATTCGAAATCCTTTTAGAATTAATGTGAATAGTTGGATAGCATTATGTGATTGTTTCTATGAGAATGGAGAGGCTATACAAGATTATAAGAGACAGGATTTAGTAGACCATCTTGAAATAGATAAAAATGAGTGTTTTTTAAGTTTTAGACAAGAATTTGCAATTTTAGATTTTATAAAAAAAAGTAATGAAGTTTCAAAGGGGTATCATGGAGTCATAGATGAAACTTATGGAGAGAATGAGCAATTTATTGAAAAAATACTAGAAAATATTATTTTTACGGGTTTAGAGATAAAATCATTTAAATCGGAAAAAATAAAAGGTAAATGGAGTTTTGAAACAAAAAAGGCGGATGTTATTGAAGCATGTGATAATTTATTTCTATTAAGGTATTTAATATTCCGAACTGCTATTACCATGAAAAAAAATATATCTTTTAAGAGTAATATATTAGGTAATTTAAATCAAAATAAATGTTATGTATTATTTAGTACTTTTAATACAAGAAATAGTGAAAATCAAAAAGAGGCAATTCAATTGTGTGAAAAACTAAAAATTAAGCATTTAGAATTTAAAATGCAATCATCGGTTCAGTTTATTTCTTCTGGAATATCTAATTTTACTTATGGTGTAGATGATTTGGATTATTCTGTAAAAATAAAGAAGGATTATTTAGAAGATAGTCGATTAATAAGTGAAGTCAATCCATATTTTGCCACATGGAAAATTTTAAAAAATATTTTATGGAATAATTTAGATTATATTACTAGGTCACTAGATACGAATTCTAATCCTATTTTAAGATTTGAAAGAGAAAGACAAGAACCTGACATCAATGAAAAAACTAACACAAGGACCACGTCTGTTCAACAATCACCAAATGAAGCTTATAATGGTTTATTAAGTATTATTTCTCAATCATCAAGACAAATAAAATCTGAAGAAACAGAAAAAAAGGAAATTAGTGTAGATAACACTAATAACCCTGAAGAAGTAACCAAAAAATTAGAAAGTAAATTGAGAAAATCGCGCGATACAAATAATTTAAGGTTTTTAAAAAGATATAATTTTAATGAAGATGTAAAAGAAAATTTAGCATTATTAAAAAAAATTAATATAACTAGTGATGCTTTAAAATCAAAAAAAACACCAAAGAATGTAAATAATACGAGTAACGATGTTAGTGCGACAGTGAATTCCAAGCCATTAGAATTGAATGATGAATTTTCAACCAATGTACCAACTCATATGTATGACACACTTAATGTTCAGTCATTACCAATGACTCATATAAATGGTCAATCATCTATGCAACCACCTGTTCAAACTCTCCAAAATCCCAATTCATTAAAAGGTTCGTTGTCTTCTTCTGTTTCTGTTCAACCCCACTTTAATCCTCATTTAGGTTATCAAATGAGTCATCCACGTAATCAAAATCATTATACATCTAGACAGCCATCAAGTAATTCATCTTATCAGTTACCATCAAGAGGATAATAAAAAAAATAAAATATATAAAAATTATTTATTATATATATTTTAGTATGAAATGTTGTGTTTATGTAAGATTTGTATACGAGTATCCATATTTAAGTAGTTTTATAGAACATTATTTAACTTTAGGTTTTGATAAAATAATTATGTTATATACTGATATTATCAGCTATCCATTAGCAGATAATTTATCCAAATTTGTTGATATTTATTATGTAGAAAATAGAGGTAATAAATCACCGCATGAATATAAAGATTTAATACCCAAGGATATGGATTGGGTTTTGCATGTAGATTCAGATGAGTTTTTGTTACTTCATCATCGTTACCACACCATAAAAGATTTTATCAATGCTAAACTGGCTATTAAACCTAATATTAATATTTTTGCTTTTATGTGGTCTTGGCTTCATAAATTAGATTATCATGAAAATAACGAATTAACAATAAATGAAATTATATTAAAATATAAAAAAACAGTAGGTAATAGATTGACAAATAATAATTACAAAGGAAAAAAGGAGGTATGGATAAAATCAATGTTTAAGTATTCAGAATTGGAACATTTTCATGTTCATTGTCCATCATTAAAAAATGAGTATCATATTAGTCTAAATAATTCATTTTTAGATTTAGATACCAAAGAAAAAATAAAATCATTTGTAATAGATAATGAGCAAGAACCCAATTTTTATTCGGATGCAATATTGATGCATATAGCAACAAGAGATTTAAAAAATTCAATATTTAAATCAATTAATCTTCATTGTACCCAGTTGCAAAAAAAGAAGATGAAAAACAAAGATGAATTTATTAATTTTTTATATACTTATTTGAATGAAATAAGTGATGAAAGATTATTGAAACATTTCAAAGATAAAATAGGTTATAAAATAGAATGGCCATTTACTTGTGTGAAAAAAATGAAAAATATAAATCAAATAAGAGATATACGTAACTATTTGCGAAAAGGAAATATGAAATTTTCACATGGATTACAAGATTATTATGATATGCATAAAAACATGCTTCAAGATATTTATGTAATAAATGCAATAAATAAAGTAATAAATAGATATAATTGTATATTTATAGAGTAATAAAGTTTAGGGAATGAAATGTTGTGTTTATACAAGATTTGTGAATGAATTATGTTATTTAGATAATTTTATTGAGCATTATTTAAGATTGGGTTTTGATAAAATAATAGTATTATTGCACGATAATGATGAATATATTTTGAATGAAACATTACAAGATTATGTTGATATTCATCAAGTTGAGAATAGAGGAAATCGATTACCAAATTTGTATAAACATTTAATTCCTAAAGATTATGATTGGGTACTTCATGTTGATTCAGATGAACTTCTTTTTTTAAAAAAATCATATGTTTCAATTAAAGATTATATAATTAAAAAACTTTTTATAAATCCAGATATAAATGTTTTTCAGTTTTCCTGGTTATGGTTGCATAGATTTCATTTAACAAATGAAAGACATAAGAATTCATTAACAAATATAATTTACGAATATAAAACAATGGTAGGTTTTAAGGATGTATACAGTAAACAAGTATGGGTAAAAACTATGACGAGAGTAAAAAATATAGTAGATATTAGTTGTCATACTTTTGTTTTAAATTGTCGTGCCACGGTTTTTATTAATAATGAATCTTTATTATTTGACAATGATAATGACAATAATAATGATAATAATAATGATAATGACAATAAACTTAATTTAAATTATAATATAGAACCAGGTTTAGAAACGGAATTAGAAATGGAATTAGATTCGGATTCAGAGTCGGAATTAAAAACGGAATTAGATTCGGAATTAGAAATGGAATTAGATTCGGATTCAGATTTAGATTCAATACATGAAATAAAAGAAAATAATAAAAAGGTATATATACCTAGACATTATAGAATAAATAAATTTACATATCATGATTCTTTTTTGCTTCATTTAAATTCGAGAGATATTATCAATGTATTTTTTAAAGGGTTAAACATACATCATTCACAGGTTCAAAAGAAAAGGATTAATAAATATAAATCATTAAAAAATTTTATTAATCAGATGCAGACCGATAGGGATTTATATGATAAGGAAAATTTTACCAAATTTATTAAAATTGTTGGATATAAATTAATCTTTCCTGTGGAATGTTTAAATTTTATAACTACACTTAATTTAAGTCTTTATAATATATTTAATTATACAACACCATTATGTAATTTTTTCTATTATGAAAATTATAAACAATTTCATTTTCAAAAATTCATGGCTCTCCTTGAAAAAAAATATTATAGTTTGGATGTAGCTAAGCTTTATAAATTTTTAAGAATTATAGGTCAAGATTATGATAAAACATTTACTTGGACTCAAAATAATTAGTAATTGTTTCTGTTTGAATAATTTCGGTATTAATCTGGGCGTTTTTTTGTTGGCATCTTCTTTTGTGGGCTGCTAGTGCCTTTGCATTTTTCCCAATAAAATTATTGCAAATTTCGCAATTAAATCCCATTTTCCCTGTATTTGCGAATTTTTTTTCGAGGTATTTGGTAAGAGATGGCATATTAATTTTCTGTATTTGATGAATAAGTTCTTGCTGGTTTTTTTTGATAGATTGAATTAGATTTAATTTTTGGCTTGCTAGTTCTTGGTATTCTTTATTGATAGCAAGAACTGTTTCCGAAGATATTAATTCCTCATTATTATTAGATTTATTAATGATAATAGGTTCAAGATGGTCAATGATATTAACTGCTAATAATATTTTTTGAGGGTCATAATTTGCATAATGAATAAATATAATGATATTATTATTATGAATATTTATTTCAAAATCATTTTTTTGGGCTATCCCGGAGTTTTGAGAGAGAAGGATTCCATTACAAGCATTTTTTTCAACGTCTCTAATTATTTTTTCAACTTCTTTTATAGGAATTACTGTATCATAATCTTTAGTATCAATTAATAATTTATTTTTATCCTTTCTTTCGATTAAGAAATCACCACATGCTGTCATTCCTGAAGTATTTTTGATTGATGCTGAAGGAAATACCTCCGATAAAATTAATTCTAATTTTGCCTCGCCTTGTTTCCCTTTTGAATTTGAACCGGTTTGTTTTTGAAAATAGTTTTCTACTAACGATACAGCATCATTGTTCTTATTAAGTTTCTGTAGAATTTCGCTATAAACAGCATTATTAGAAGAAGATTGAGATGCAAAAAAAGAATCTACTCTGGTTTTAAATGAATCATTTAAGGTATTATGAATGGTTTGAATTATTTTTTCGTTAGAGGAGGAATCTTTTAAGAGAGATTGATTAAGGATAGCGATTTCATTAGTAAATAAATTTTTGAGTTCTTTATTTTGGGAGATGGAATCGATTTTAGAGAGAAAGAGTTCATTTTTTTCGGAAATAGATTGGATGATGGTTTTTTCAGAGTCGACATTATTAGATTTAATGGTTTCTCTCATAGTTTGAATTAAAGATTCAAGGTGTTTATTTAAAATAGAAGAAATAGATTCAGAATATGATTTTTGTGAGTTTTCTAAGGCTGTAAGACGCGAAGATAATTCTTTTAATAGTAAATTATGATGATTAGAATCTAGATTATTGGAAATATTTCGCATAAGTTCTTGTAAAATATTAGTAAAAATATTATTTATAACATTAAAATCTATATGAGGATGTTTATCATAAAACTGAATGGCTTCTTGATTTGTTAATATATATTGGCTCATACTATTTAATAATAATAATGTATACTATTCAAATCCATTTTTTAGATAAATATTTTCCAATGTCACCCCAATCATATTTATTTAACTTTAAATTATAAGGTTTAAATGTATATTCACTGAAATAAATCTTTTTACCTATATAATAAAAATCTATTCGAACAAATTCAAACATATGACACATTTCTAAGCATATATTTATCATATCTTTACAAGCTTTTTCATCTAAAACAAAATAAGGATTGTAAATACTATTTGGCCCAATAATATTTTTTATAGGCAAAAACTCAATTTCTTCTTTTTCTAAATTAATATAAAAATTATTTTCATACTTTTTACTTGATGTTTCATAATAATGTGAAAGTAAAATTGGTTGCCCATGAATGCAAAAAAATTCAAATACTTTTAAATTACATCCTAATAATTCTTCAGTAAATATTTTAAGAGGTTTAAATTCTTTAAACACATTCTTATTGTAATTGGATTGTACTTGTTCAAACCATTCTTTATATTGATTATGTTTAAAATAAATAGATTTGGTTTTTATAATTTTCACTTTGTTATTTAATACAATAATAAAGGTATTCCAACCAATATTAACTTTAACAATATAATTTTTTTCATAAGGAATTTTTGTTTTTCTTATATCTTTTTTTTTTACCATATGAATATCATATTTTTCTTTCATAAATTCTACAAAATTTCCTGTATTGCATTCAGTAAGTCCCTTTTCCACAAAATAATTTATGGTATCAAATTTGTAATTTAGATTAAATTCATATTCAAAAGGAATAATAAAATAATAGTCAAATTTATTTGGGCTTTGACTAATAATATATTTGACTTCATTAGCATAGTATAAATTGGGAATGGCCATATATTTTATTAAATCTTTAACAGAATATTTATCACAAAATTCACTTTTGATTTTATTTAAATCGCGTTTATAGGCATAAAATTTAAGTTTTTCAGAAAAGGACTTAGTTATCCAATTTTTAGGTTTATTTTTAATCATTGGTAAAAAATTAACTTAAATAATCAATATTATTTAATTTATATTATAAATGACCAAATTATCTGTATTTCAATCAAATTACAATTTATTTAAGAATAATATTGATGATAAAAATTCCAATTCCTTATCAGCCGTATTAAATAATGCCTATTGTGAGAAACATGAATATAGTTATAGGTTATATAGACCTTTTTTTAAATTCTCGGAAAATGTTGATATTAAAAATTGTAAGGATGTGAATACAGGGTTATTACGTGATGATTCTTGGGCTTCTCTCATTTCTACAAAACTTGAAATGCAAAATGACTCAGAATATTTTATTTTTTTAAATAGTGAACTAGTAATGAATGATGATTTTAATTTAAATAATATTATTTCTAATGAACCCAATATAGATATATTTTTCCATAATAATTCAATCGATTTTGAATTTTTTATTTTTAAAAAATCCCCAAAAATGATAGGGTTTATGAATAATTGGTATTGTTTACCTGATGATAATAAAGATTTAGGTGCTGTTATGCAAAAAAATAATATTAAACATAAAGTTCTCACTCAGTCCTTAGCAAAAAAAATGGACCTAGACCAAATGATGATGTCTTTAATAAAAAAGAGTATTAATTTTGTAAATAAATCCACAGAAATTATGAATACCCGTTATATTCAGTATGATACGGATAAGCTAATATTAACGGATAAAAAATTAAAGGTATTGATTGGAACACCGTGTTTTGGTGCGCAGGTTTCTTGTAATTATACAACGAGTTTAATGAAAACAATAGAACTTTTTAAGAAGTATGGAATAGAATGTCAAGTTTCTTTTGTTCCAAATCAGATTGTCACGAGAGCTAGGAACATTATCGCCCATCAGTTTCTTAGTGGAGATTTTTCTCATTTATTTTTTATAGATGCGGATATTGATTGGAAACCTGAAGATGCATTGAAACTATTAAAACATAACCGAGATATCATTATAGGGTTATATGCTAATAAGAGTTATTTAGTAGATAATGATATGAATGTAGAAGGTTCATTATATAAAAAGTTGCAATATTCATCAACCTTTGTGGAGAATATAAATTCAATAGATAAGAATAATGTAATAGAGGTAAAATATGGTGCTACAGGATTTATGTGTATAAAGCGTCATGTTTTTGATAAAATGACTCCTAAAACAGAGTTTTACAATCATAGTGGAAATAAGATGTATGATTTTTTTCCATGTAGGGTAGAGGATGGAGAGTATTTAACAGAGGATTATTATTTTTGTAAGAAGTGGAGAGATATGAAACAACAAATTTTTTCAGATATAAGTATTAATTTGAATCATGAGGGGTGGCATAGTTATAAAGGCTGTCCATTAAAAACATTTACAACTATGAAAAAAACATAATAAAATTAGTCTAGCCATTCTTTATTGAGAATTTGTCCAACCAGTCCCCATTTTTCTTTATTTAGTTTATGTTCATATGGACTAAATGAAAATTCACTAAAATAGATTTTGTTTCGAACGAAATAAAAATCTAATCGAACAAATTCGAACATTTTACTTAGAGTTTTTGACATTAAAAATAAATTTTTAAATAGTTTTAGGTCACAATCCATGCTTTTATGTTCAGTTTTAGATTTAACTCTGTAAGGGATTGGAATAACACAATCTTTTTTTTCGATATCTTTAATGTAGAAATTATTTTCTATTTTTACATCTTGATTTTCAGAATATAAACATAAAATGACAGGTTTACCTTGTACACAATAAATTTCATAAACATTTAAATTATTACCGATGAATTCTTCTGCAAAAATGATGGGTTCTCTAAATTTTGAAAAGGGATTATTTTTAAAACGTGCAAATAAATTATCTTTCCAGGATATATAATTTGTGAAATAAGGTTCAATGCTTTTCGACCTATATTGAATTTTATTTATTTTGTTAGAAAGAACACATATATATGAATTCCATCCAATATTCATTTTAATAATATAATTATTAATCAATCTTTTTTGATTTTGTGTTTCTATAATTCCTGTTTTTCCAATTATGTTATTAATATCTTCTTTTTTGGTGATGTTATAAAATTCAAGAAATTTAATGAGTTTATCTACTTTAAGTTCTTGAGGGTAAAATTCGTGGTCTATAGGAACATAATATGAATAATTGGGTGGTAATCCTTGTGCTTTTACATGAGTGACTATTTGAGCATAATATAAATTAGGAATGCTTATCTTTTCTAATATTTTTTTGGCATTAAACTTATCTGAAAAGGCCGCTTTCAAATCAATATTTTTCGAAGAATTAAATTTAAGTTTTTCTTGAAAATTTAAATTTTTCCATTTGTCTGGTTTTTCATAGGTATCTATGAGTTTTGTAAAGTCATAATTGTTTTCTGAATCATCTGCAATTGATTTTTTGGTATTTATCTTTTGGTCACTACTAATAGTAGATTGTCTAACTATTTTTTCAAATTGCTCTAATGTCAATTCATTATTTAATTCCATTAAATAATTAATATATATTTTATTATTTTTATTATTTTTTCTTTATAATAATTTTATTGCAAGTGTGTGTTTTTTATATTATAAATATATAACTATGAATAACTCATATATATTTGTTTTAATTTTGATTTTTGGGTATATTTTATGGGAAAATAATTATATGGAGACATTCCGGGGTAGATTTAGAAGAAGAGGACCTCATCACAGACACAGACCCAGACACAGACCCAGACATAGACACAGACATAGATTTAGACCTAGACGTATTCAATATTTAGGACCGGTTTATGTAAAAAGAGCTCCTTTATGGTACTATTGGGCCAATTATTCTTGTAAAGATGGATGTACTCCTGAAGGTTGTAGTTATCCAGACATGTCTAATCCTAATACGTGTGTATGGGCATCTGATTGTTGGGGATGTTAAATTGTTTTGATGACTATTATAAAAAAAATTGTATTATTTTTTTTCGAATGATACAATTTATTTTATTTAGGTTGCTTGATTAAAAACAATTTCTCCTGATATCAATACCAATACGTATAGCATATTCACCTTTTTGAGTCATTATAATAAATTAAAAAAAAAATTACAACATTTTTTATTAGATGCTCTTTTAAGAGCGCTTCTATTGCTAGCTGACACCGCTCCAACTCCGGAACCTGGGGTATATCTATTATCATTTAGTCCAGATGCTAAATTAGTAAACATATTTCTTCTTGTGCCTGCACCACCTTTTGAACTTTGGCGAACACATTGAATTTTATTGGAATTGCAAAAACCATATTTTGGCATTTATATATAATATAATAAAACAAAAAAAAATGTAAACTAATTATATAATGGATAAATCAAAAAAAATGATGCCATGTCCTTTAAAAGGAGGACAAATTAAGGAAACAATTGCTTTAACAAAATCGGTTGTAAAAACGAGTGGAAATATTGTAAATGATTTAGTAAGGGCACTTTCAAAAACTATTGGTGGAGTTACGAATGGATTAGAGATTGTTGCGGATGGAGCAGGAAAAACATTAAATAATTTATCTAAAAATTTAGAAATTACGTCGGTGCGTGTTTTAAATCGTGTCGGAAATTTAGGATTAAAGGCTGCGAAAGAATTAGGAGAAGTAGTGAAGGTGGTTCCTATTTTAGGAAGACCTACTGCTTTTGTAGTAAAGGGTGCAGGACGTGGTATTTATTACGTAGTTACTACCGTAGGTAATGTTTTAGGAAAAAGTGTTGGTACTGTGGGTCGTGTTGGTAAAGAAGCATCAGATTTATTGGTATTTACCATTGCGTCGACTTCTGCAGCCACAGAAAAAACCTTAAAGGAAGCAGGTAAGGTTGTTTCCAAGGTAGCACATTCGTTAAACAATAATAAAAAGCACAAGACAATGAGAAAAAAGAGTAAGAAAGGTAAGAAATCCATGAAAAAGCGCAAATAAATATTTATAGAATTCTATAAATTTCTATAAATATTAAAAAATAAAAAAAACTTTTAAAATATTTTAGAATTATTTTTTTAGATAGGTCCCCCCCCTTTTTTTTCAGACCAAATATAATATACTTTTATACTTTTTTGGTATACGTACGAAGTTTCGCATGGAAAATGGTGCGATGTTGAAACATTTTATATATACTTTTTTGAAAAAAAATCATTTTTAGTGCTTATTTTAAAATATATATATACTTTTTTATAACAATATAAAAGTTATTTTATTTACATTGTATATAGTCTAAATGACAGTCTATGAATGTCAACTTTGTATGTTTTCGTCACAAATTCTTTCACACTATAAGCGACACTGTAATACTATAAAACACATTAAAAATCTTACCATTAATGGTATAAATGACACTGAATGTACACAAACATCTGAAAATGATAAAAAAATGGGAAAAAAAGAGCCAAAAAAGAGCCAATGGGAGCCAAAAAAGAGCCAAAAAGAGCCAAAAAAGAGCCAAAATCAAAAAAATAAAGAAGTCTCAAAAAAAAACACAAATTTAATAATTTCGCACGAACATCAATGTAAATATTGCAACAAGGAATTTTCGTCATTTCCAAATAAAAGGCGTCATGAATTACATAGATGTAAATTTCGCAATGACATGCAAATTGCAGTGTTAGAAGAAGAAAATGAGGGTAAGAATTTAATAATTAAAAAACAAGAAGAAAAAATAAAGGAATTAACGAAGTTAGCTGAGGTAGTTGGAGGAGAGAAAAAACTAGTAAATATGAATTCGAGTACGATGTCGAATTCAATGAATACGACAAACAATATAACAATAAAAATAAATAATTATGGAAGTGAAGATTTATCACATTTAACAAAGTCACATATGTTAAAATTATTAAAGACACCTCATTCAATGGTAGGTAATTTATTTAAGACCATATATTTTAACAATGATAAGCCTGAAAATAGGACAATAAAAATGACGAATAAAAAGGAGTCGTTAGTACAAATAAGGCAAAATGACGCATGGCAAATGGAGCAGTTTGGTGAGATAGTACCAGATTTATGTACAAGTTTGTATCAGATGTTGGTTGATTTTTTCTTTGAAGATGGTTCGGAAGGATTAACGGTAAGGCAACGAAATATATTAGAAAAATATGTAGAGTTATATGAAGACCATGATGATGATGCAATGAAATCAATTATGAAGACATTTAAGATGATTATGTTAAATGATAATATGAGGGAAAAGCAAAGAAAGAAATCAACGAGTTAGAGATGTGTTAGAGATACAGCTGGTTTGTTCATAGCAGACGAATGGTTCACAACAATTAACATAGTAGCAGTTTTCACCTAAACTAGTACAATTAATAGGAGCACAATAGACATAGAATAGAAAGGAAATAAGAAGAATTAGAAGGAAGGTGTTGGACATGATTGAATTAATAGGTTTTTTATTTAAATAAAAAATTTCAATTTTTAATAAAATTGATTTGAAAACTTAATTAAAGATTTTAGATAATAACAAAAACAAAATGGCCTGTTTAGAGATTGAAAATCCAGAGAATTTATTACATTGTAATTGTTCTGATTGTGGTGGAAGAAGAGTAAAGGGACCTTGTTATGTTGAGAAGAACAAAAGATTTAGAGCATCTTTAATGGATAAAAATCTAACATGTTTAAATAATAATAAATATATAAATTGTAATTGTACTGATTGTGGAAATGAGAGAACCAGAGGTCCATGTTATTTAGATGAGTATTTTTCAGAAAAAAAAAATTGTAATTGTTTGGAATGTGATTATGAGAGAAAAAAGAGAGATATAAATGTTTGTAAATTAATTATAGATTATTTTAATAGGGGGCCTCATTTGCATAGTGATTAGTCATCGTTGTTTAGTAGTTCTCTTATGCGCATAAGAATAATACCAAGTTGATTTTGTCCCCATTCTTCCCTTGGATAGATTCTAAATTCAGAAATACTAAGTCCTATTCCTAATATATTATCAGAAAGAGAAACAAAGATAAGAAGTTTATTTTGTGTGGCCAATAAAATATTTTTAAGTTCATTATTTTGAGAGAATTTAGCGAAGCATCCTTGAAGAATAATTTTGAATGCAATTTTATTCCAAATTTCTTGATTAAAATTAAGTATTTTTTTGCCATATTCTTTTATAATAATTGGATTATCAATAGAGAGGACTCGATTAGCCATATGTGTATCACCAAATTTAATGGCTTTATTATAGGTAATCCATTGTTCTACACAGTTAAATTTTACGTCATTGATAGTGAATTGGGAGGGATAAAGGTTGGAAAAGACTGTTTTTTTGCCATATCTATGGTGATGACTATGGAATGGTAGAAGTTCACTGTTGCGGTATTTATCGAGGTTCCTAGGCAGAATCATTATTTTAATAAGAAAATATTATTATATAAATAGTAAATCAATTTTTTTATAATTATTTATAGACAAATTGAAATAAAAAATTAAAAATAAGGATTGTCCGATGTGTAAGAAAGAGATAAAAGTCGACGGTTATTATTATGTGTAGAATGTATAAGATGAATTCAAAATTATTATTTATTTTAGGATGTATACCTGTTAGATTATTAATGGCTTATTTACCCCAGATAATTCCGATAGAATATTTACCATATTTAGGAATAGTAATAGGTGGGATGGCATTAGGTATGTTATATTTTTATTTTACAAATACGAGATTGAATGCGTTTGAGGCAGGAGGAAAGACTTGGTGGCATCAATATAGGTTATTGCATGGTATGTTGCTTTTGGTAGGTTCAATATATCTTATTGAAAAAAAGAGATTAGCAAGTTTTCCTTTGGTGATAGATATATTAATAGGTTTATTTCTATTTTCTTCTAAATAAATTTAGGATAGAAAGAAGTAAATTTAAAAAAAGAAGAGAGAAATAAAAATAGGCTAAGTAAATATAGATGGGAACTAAGAAAGTGAAAAGGAATAGGATAAAAAGAAAATCGTTAAAAAGGGGAAAGAAAAGAAAAAAAAAATGTTATGCAACTTATGCGCCTTCAGGAAAAGGATATATATTATATAAAAAAGAAGCTGATGCCGTAGAATTTTCTAAAAGTGGATGTTTATGGGCAGAACATAAAATGAATATAATTTCTCGGGATTTACATGATGATACATGTCTTTTACATTGCAAATGTCAAAAAGGAAAAGCGAAAGCACGTAAACGAAAGCTGAGATAAAAATAAAGAATATATTTTGTGAGCAAGAGTCGTAAGAAAGAATGCGGGGTGTTTTGTGGATATTTGTAATATACAGTTGTAGATACAATTGTATATTACAAATTTTGTAGAGTACAGTTGTAGATACAATTGTAACTACAAATAATTAATAAAAGTTAAGTAGAAAGAATTTAGGGGAAATTAGAGAGAATTAAGGGAAAAGTATGGAGAAGGGAGGAGAAGGGAGGAAGGGAAGCAGTGGAGAAGGGAGGAGGGAAGCAGTGGAGAAGGGAGAAGGGAGAAGGGAGTTTTTCCTAAATTAATTAGTTTTT
>Ga0181380_1000632_pt1 | contig 15655 bp, 12 predicted proteins | sample 3SPOviralmetaG_FD_130116 | JGI IMG/M metagenome (GOLD analysis project Ga0181380, IMG submission 130116) | Marine viral communities from the oligotrophic San Pedro Time Series (SPOT) site, San Pedro Channel, CA, USA - 3 SPOT_SRF_2009-08-19 | ecosystem: Environmental > Aquatic > Marine > Strait... | reverse complement strand
TAGTATATTTTAGTATATATATAGTGTATCTGATTGATTGTATTATGAATTGTTTCCTCGTTCGTGTTAGTATGAGTCCCGCCGAAAGCCCTCTCCATATCCAGAGCCAGACCCAGAGCCAGACCCAGAGCCAGAGTCAATTTTATGCTGATTCTGAGGATACATGGAACAATCCCGCACAAATCCCAGATTTTGCAGATTGGGATATTGAGGAAGAAGAGGAATTGAAGGTACCGGATTGGGACTTTGACGCGTACAGCCATCAAGTATGTCGAAGTCCAACACCTCCATCTTACAGTCCTTTGTCGTCATGGTCGCCACTTCCTCCTCCTTTGAAAACACCGGAAAAGCGTGAATACACGGCATCAATAAGTACTCCTCAAATTCGACGAAGAGCTTTAAAATGTGTATTTAATAATACAAGTGGAAAAACATTGGATATAGTTGACTATGATTCAGAAAGCGCTTTTCAGATTGAAGATTCGATTATGGAGCCATTCCGTTTTTCTTTTAAACCATCAAAAAGCGTTTTTCGAAAACTTGAATTTAACTAAATGTTGTCAATAAATCTTTATCATTATCTTGCACCTTAATAGTAGTAACACCATCATCATCAACAAGGTCTCGTTCTACCCATTCAATACCATTTGAATGCTCGCAGTATGCAGTGTACATTACACGATGGTTAGTCATTCTTACGTTTATCCAATCTCCGGATTTTGCAAACTTGCCATTGAATCTAATAATATATGTCTTGTCTGTGGAAGTTGCATTCGTCGCGTAAGGGTTTGGATCTTTGATAACTACGCCATCCGCAATAATGTATCCACTTACATAACTTTGTAGTACATTGGTTGTTTGATGAACAATTTCTACGTGTCCAAAAAAATAATCATTTGCATTTTGTCCACTGGTTGATTCAGGCGGATTGGCTGGGTGATAATAAAATTTCCATTCCAAAACTTTGTCCCATGTTGTATTTAAGTTTTGGGGTAAAATATATCTCTTTGTATATCTATAATTAAGCGCGTTGTTGTACGCGTCTTGCACGGTAGTCGTGTTTAAACTACTCGTTTTATCCAAAAAATTCTGCGTATTGTATGCTTCCCAAGCTGGTTCACCATAAGCCCTAAACATTTGGAAAACTGGGCTTGATAAATCACCATTATTATAAAATTGTTTGAAGTTATAAATTAGGGGTAAAGGTGTGACTTCGAATGTATGATTGTTGGGATATAAGTTTTCGAGAAGCAGTTTTTTGAAAATAACATTCGACCAATCTACCGCCTCATCCATATAATAATCTGTAAACGGCTGAGTATTATTATTTTCAGTCCAAAGATTTTTATATTCATATGTTTCATCTGGCTCAGAGAGAATAGTGAATGCTGTATCAATAGCTGTTTCTATAGTATTTATTGATGATTCTATCGCGGTCAACCGTGACTGGACTGCGTCATCTAACGCAAGTTGTTTCCAAACATTATCTATACATACTTCAATAGATTTTGTTTCGTTGGAATATCCCACAAGTCCATTTACAGAGGAAGGAAGCAGTGCTGTTTTATCTCTATAGGTAAGAGATGGGAAGGCGATCGGTAATTTAGTATTAGATAGATCTAGAGATGAGTGGCTTGTATCACTGTAATAATAAGTATCAACAACAGGTGTTATTGAGTAGCTTGTATAGCTTACTGTACTTGTTGATGTGCTATTTTTATTAGGATTTATTGCATTGGCACCTAGGCGAGTAATTTGAGTAAAATCCAGAAGAGACAAATCTAGCCAAGCATCCCAATAAATTCCATAAGGTGCGTTTATTTCATCAACTGTATAATTAGAGATATTTTTATACAGATCGCTTTCTAACCCTACTCTTGCTTTTTTGTTAGTCGAATCATATTCAATATGTAATCTTGTCTCTTCTAGGAACATTAAGTCAAATATACCCACCCATGCGGGATACTCGCTTCCATAATTATTGCAAGAAGGGCTAACAAGGTCATCTTTGTAATAAGTGATAAAGTTACCATTTATGTCGGTGAAAACCGTTGAAACCGTATCTTCAAAAATATACCATTTCCCATCCGGTTTTCTCTGGACTGTGATTTTTTCTGTGATACCGGTTGTTAATAACTCATAATTCTCGGGAAAAGTTAGTCCGTTTGGATAATCATATTGTCTAAGAGGAGCATCTGGATGTGCATATGCAGCACTCCTGCTAACTTTCTTGGCAAACGCGAAACCTTTTACAGCATAATTATTGGGATCCATAAAATCCTCGATTGTTCCTTGATAAGCATTTCTGGGCACGACATAAGGTCCTTGAATTACTGGATTGTTTAAAGCAGATGAGAAAAAAGTAGTAGGCACCGTCCAATTGAGAGATAGGTTTTGAAGAAGTAATGCTGCATCGTATGGTTGAAAATTCAACGTCTGTGTATTAACACTTGAAAAAGAATCATTTATATGTCCTATTTCTACACCATATGGAAACCTTGCCTTATTATTATTGTATACCAAAATCGATAATTCATACACGTATCTCGTATGACGATCAATATCTACCGCATTTGTAGTACCATTTGTTACAAAGGCCGCCTGATACAGATGTGTTTCATCATATATAAATGAAATCTTTTTAGTGATGGGATCTAAAGTAACTCCATATCTTTGAGTTGCAATAGGTGGTGGAGATATGGAATGGTTGATAATACTGTAATTAGCTATAGTATTATCTATAAATTTTTCTAGATTTATTTGATATTCCATATCTTGTGCATCTACATTCCAATATCCATATGAAAAGGGTAAATAGAACTCATAAACTACTATTTTTTCAAATGCCGCATCTTCTATGACCTTATTTGTATGTATCAAGGGTATATGACGTTCTTGTATCGTAGCAACGTCACCAATTTCAAATTTTTGTTCACTTATTTTATAGGCGATCTCATTGGTATCCAAATCTCTTTGATTGTCCGTCAGATCATTGAATTGCAAGGTATCTATTCTTATCCTTTTTCGGTTGTCCACTGTTTCAATGTGTAGCGCTGTTTCATCAAAGACGTCATAAAAAGATCTTTTGTTAATGTCATCTTCATGTAAATCTTTTTGATTACTTAGGAACGCTGAACCAGCTATCATCTCGCTTACCGAAGTAACAAATTGGAAAAATGAACTCAAGAGATCAAGTTATTCAGCATAGCGATGCAGGTAATATTGAAAGAAATAATTTTCTTGAAGAGCTCAGTTACCGTTTATCGGACTTAAATGATGGTATGACTACGAGCGATTTACACGAATACAATCTTCGTTTTCGGGTAGGTGATTTGATAGAATTACCTTTTCGTTCCAGCAATGCAATTGCACGTGTGGAGCATATTTTGAACACCATTCGTATTATTCAAGTATACGTACATCGAACTAGTGAGGTATTATACGATGAAAGATTATCCCTTTTACGATCCGTTTTTCAAAATTCCACCTTGTTTTTGCGTATGTTTTACGCTCCCCAATTACGTAATACACGTCTCCATCGTGCGGGTGAAAATAGATTTCAGGATCGTTTTCGAGAGTATCTTCGTAGTTGGAATTACAGTAGCCCAATACAGGAAATAGACCCAAATGATTTGGAACAAGTAAGTCGTTTTAATACATATATTTTTCGTATTAACAATTTACGACTTCGTTTCAATCCTGAATTTAGTAACAACGTGACTCAAAACTCTCGCGTCATTGGGGACAATTTACCCAATGAAGAAAAAAGAACCATACAAAATCAGTTGGGTCTTATGGGACAAACACGACGTTCTATCAATTTGAACGCACGTATTGTTGATTTGGTTTCTGCCTTTTTTCAAACGATATGCAATATATGTTTTGTTCCTGAGATCAATATGGAAACAGAGTTTCCCGCTTTGTTGGGTAGACCCTCAAGGGTAAAAATACGACTGTTATTATCTGTACGTATGATTCGTCGAGATCAAGTAGGTGCGGAAGCCATGCCTGTTGAATACAATCAACGTGATGAGCAGACGATTAGCGTTAGTAGGACCATACCGCAAGTATCTATTAACAGTATTTTACCCAGACAAGGTGAACCGCGACCCATTATTTCTCCTTTTTTTACGGATTTGTTTCAAAATGCATGTAACGATTTATCCTCTCGTTTTGTATACATGGAAGATAATGGTCCATCTCAAGGAAGTGATATTGATTTGGGTTGGTATTTATTTGATTCTTTTTCCTTAAACGTACACATAAAAGCTGCTGAAGGTGGGGGATGCGATACACGGCGTCATGTTAAAGTTCGGTCGAAATATCAATACACTATACGATCTGTGAGTCCACGCACAACAATGAATAATTGTGGTATTTCATGTATTTTATTGTTTTTTGAGCAAATTTCAAAGAATCCCTTTTTTGCGAATAAGTGTACTCCTCAGATGAGACAGTATATGCGCAAACGACCACAAACATGGCGTAGAGATTTTCTCAAACGAACGGATCATTTTTTCCTGACACCCTCTGATTTGTTTAAAATCTGTTCTTTTTTCAAAATTAGTTTATCTATTTTTGATGAGACTTTGGTTTGTTTTCACGAGTTTATTCACGAAAAAGGATTTGCTCATATAAAACTGTTACTAGAAGATCAGCACTACACTTTGATTCAAAACATAACATCAGAGAAAACGGGTTTAGTCGAAACGTGTGGTTCATGTGGCAAGAAAATTTTGGGTACACATGTTTGTGTTTCTGAATGTTCTGTAGAAAATATTCGTGCCCAGCAAGAGCAGTACAAAGATAAATTATGTGAAGAAGAATATAATTTTGTAGCAAGTGATGGGATTTTCCAAGATATTATGTTATCTTTGATTATGAACAAAACTCATGTTTTACTTCATGCTCCAGCCGGTTATGGAAAGACATACCTCATTCAAAAACTTGTGGAGCAATGGACAAAAGATAAATGTGTTTTTTTGGTTACTGCCAGTACTGGAATAGCTGCATCCTTGATAAACGGGCAAACAGTTCATTCTGCGTTACGATTAAACGTAGAGAAAAAAAGCAGCAAGTCCTTTTATAACTTAATGCAAGCTTTGCAGTTTTTGGTAATAGATGAGATTTCCATGCTTGATTCCGCAACTTTTGCTAAAATTGACATAAAATTACGTGAATATCGTGGTAATTTACTCCCATTTGGTGGTGTTCAGGTAATTTTAAGTGGTGATTGTCTTCAATTGCCGCCTATTTCTAATAAGAGTCAAAGCTATTTTTTCTTTCAAAGTTACGTGTTTCGCAAAATCAGTTCTAGTTTGTTTGTTCCACAGCTTAAAGTAAATTATCGCCAGACAGATGATACATCTTTTCAAGATATTTTAAATCATTGTCGCGTGGGAGAACTAACGCCTTCCGATGTTGATTTACTTCGTTCCCGTATGGTACCTCCACCAGAAAATACTCCTTTTTTTTGTCCACATCGTGCCGATGTTTTACGTTTCAATATGGAAAAACTAGGAAAAATGCCTGGGGAGATTATCACCTTACAATCTGTAGATGATTTTTCGGAAAAAGAATCAAACGACTTTATTTTACCCCGTTCTATCGATACAAAGAAAAATGCTTTTATGATTATCACGCGAAATATACCGGAAAAAAAAGTATGCAATGGTACATTTTGTTTATTTGAAGAGTATGATGAAGTGAGAGATATTGTCAGCGTCAAAGTAGATGATCGATTGGTTTTGTTAAAGCGTAATCGAGAAGTGCTTCAAAACGATGGAAAAAAGAAAATCCGTTTTCAATTTCCACTTCGTTTAGCGTGGGCATTGACGATACATAAATGTCAAGGTATGACATTATCACGCGCATGTGTAGACATTGGAAGTAAAGTGTTTACCAGCGGTCAAACGTATGTAGCTTTATCTCGTGTTCGTCGTCTGGGGGATTTGTACGTGCATCGTTTTGATCCTTTAAAAGTAAGCATCAATCCTTTGGCCAAGAAATTTGCCAATCAATTGCTTCAATCCGAGAGTGAAAAATTGTTTGAGAGTAGTTCGGATGAAATGTTATGTATGAATATTCATGAACATCAGCAAAAGTTTTTGGAAATTGAGGATAAGAAAACCAAGAAAAAAATGTTGAATAAGGTTATTTTTTATGATTTTGAGACGTATGATACTCAAACTAACAGTGGACTTCAACCTTATTTTAATTATATGAGATATTACCAGAACGATGTATTACGAGGGGAAAAGATGTACTTATTGCATGAAAATTCCACGGACGTAATGACTAGTACGTTTGATATGATTGTTCAGTGGATGTTAGAAGACGATCAGCGTTATGAGAGTTTATCAAAACGGGGGTCTCATGCAGGTCGTAATGCTCGACATGCACCCATTTATTTATGCGCTTATAATGGTTCTAATTTTGATTTTTATTGGTTTTTTCAATATCTTTTGCGTTCTGCGTTGTATCCATCGCATTTTTACTCAAAGCAGATATTTAAGGGAAGTAGTATTATTTTTATGCAGATTATATCAAGTACTAGCGGTCGCGTAATGTTGCAGACTCATGATATATGTCAGATATTGACCAGTACTTTACAGAATGCGGTATTTGATTTTTGCGGTGCACGTATGAAGGGTGTGTTTCCTCATAGATGGGTTAACAAAAACGGTCCGCGAGCTATTTTGGAAAATCGGGACAGTGCAATTCAATTGGAATGGGATGATTTTTTTGAGTCTCAGCAAGAAGAGGTGCGAATCGCTATTCAAGGAGGAGAATTGCACATGCAATGTTTTCGTATATATCGGGAATTGATCAAATATGGGAAACAAGACGTGATTATTTTACAGCAGTTGTACGAGCAGGTGAATGAGATAACTAATGAGCTTTTTTCGTGTAATATTTTCGATTTTATTACGGCTAGTTCATTGGCATTTTATGGTTTTATGCGACATACTCCTAGCCGTATGTTACTTCGTTCTCAGGCAAAAAGTATTCGTTTAGACATATTGAAATTGAATCGTGAGGAGGAAAATTTTGTACGCAGTGCCATATATGGGGGGCGTACACTACCTCGTATTCATGAATGGAAATCTCGTGATTTTGATAAGCAGTATAATGAAATTGAAGATTATTATGTCTATTTGGATATATCTGGTATGTATGTATCAGCAATGCGTGAGTACAATTATCCATACGGTATACATCAATGGTTGTTATACGAAAGTGACAAGGTTGAATTGGAAAAATTTCGTAAGAAATTGAATTCAGGTAAGTATACGCCAAACAATCTTCCTTTGTTTATAGCAAGTGTATCTATTGAATTTAACAAACATGATTTAGAGCCATCATCCCCTTACCACCTCCCATCTGACAAAAACCCTAAATTTACCAATTTGATATGGGGTGTACAAGATCGTGAAGAAGTAACATATTCTAGCGTACTTTTGTATCAACTTTGTCTTCGTGGAGCACGTATTCGTCGTATACACAAGTGTATGATATGGAGTAAGAAGTGTAAGATGTTGAAAAATGGATGGATTTTACATTGTCTGTGAAAAACAGTGGAGGTAATGCCAAGCGTAAATTTGGAAAAATATTAGGTAATGCAACGTATGGTTCAATGATGAAACATGACCACCAAACGGTTGTTCGTATTATAGAAACCAATAGTCAGATGGATGATTTTCATAAACATTACGAATGGTTGGATGTAATTCCTATACAACGTAAGCTGATTGTCAAGGGTAAGCCCTGGAATTTGAGTAGCGATGAACGTTTATGCAGTCGACCTATATTTTTATCCGTTTTTATTTTGGATTACACTAAGTGGATGGTGGATAATTTCGTGGAAAAATTGATGGGTCCATTACGCTATAACAAGCGTGGTATATTGGCTCAACCATTGTATGGGGATACGGATAGTTTAGTCGTTCATGCAAGTCAATTACCCCGTGTCAAGGAATATTTAGGTAAAGAAAATGGTTATTGGAGTGACGAGTTATTAGACGATTGGAATTTTGAGGAACGTCGTTTTGGGAAAATCATTGAATGGATTGGTTCTGCTCCAAAGAGTTATGGTTTACAATATCGTCTTCCTCATAAACTCGATGTGCAGCAAAAAGTTAAATTTAAAGGTATTCCACGTCGGGGAATTGAGTTTGAATGGGAAGGTGAAACTCAAACAGAGTTGACTTTACCCATACTTCGTGATTGTGTGGTTAATGGCAAATCCTTGGAGATTCGTATCAAAGATCGTTTAAAAAAGCATAAGTTTAATTTAAGTCGAGATGAACAATTGCAGGGTGTTTTCTTGTTTTCTTTGTCGTCCGTAAACTTGAGACGTACAATTTTCAAATCGCATAATCTTCGTCGTAAACTATTAGCAATAGGGGAGATAAATCAGTTTATTGACGATGATATACGAAAACAATTTCCAGGTCATTACAACAATGTAACTATTCCATTTCAATAAATAGTATTACTTTCCAGAATTTTTATTGGCAAGTCTTGTGGATCGTCTTGTTCCTTGATCCGTTGTACTACTAGTCGATTGCACAGAAGCATTATTAGCAATTTGATCATTTAATTCAGATGATGATGATGATGTGTTTGAAATTTGATCCCGCAGATTTTTTAATTCTTCTGGAGACCTTCGACCCGATAAATCGAAAAAACTGTTTAAAATCTCTCCTTCTAATTTTTTTTGTGTTGCTACGTCTGATTGACTAAAGTTTTGAAGTTTACGACGTGGTTTATCAGCTCTTATATTCTCACCCCTTTTTTTCAAGTGTAATGCATCTACGATATCATCGTGTGGAAAATTTGCTATCAGTTGTGTCAAACTTGTATTATCATCAGTTTTACTATTAATTGCTTGGGTGATCATTCTACTAATCTTCCTCTCTTCAACTTCTTTTGCTTGTTCAATGGGAAGTGCTGTGGTTTGAGGTGTTCTACCTACAATAGATGCTGGTGGAGTATATCTTACACGAAATAATTCCTTGTCATCAGTGATCCTTTTAGGTAGTGCTTTCTCACTAATTTTCTTTTTAGGTACTGGTTTAAAATTAAACGGCAATTTTATTTTTTGTCTAGCTGAAGGCTGGTTCAAATTTGTTATTTTTTCAAGCGTTGGTTTAGGTGTTATTCGAGTCACAGAAGAAACTGTCGTTTGCTTGGGATTTTGTCGTTCTTGCGTTTTTACGGTTTTCGGTTTTTTAACTGTTTTTTTCACGGTTTTGGCTGTTCGAGGACGCTTTGTACTCCAGTTTTTGACTTTAATGCGAAATGGAGTTTTGCTACGTTTACTTAGTTTTTTCACGCTTATTAGTTGAATTATTTTAATGACATTACTTTTACTATTTTGAACTGCTATTTTTTCTTTTTCCTGTTTCTTGACCTCTTCAAATGGTAAAGATAACAGGTATTTTTTAAGGGCTGTATTTGCCGTTGCGGCTTTTATCTTCTTTTTAGCTATTATAAATTCAATCATCATAAAATTGTGACTGGGTATTTACACTTTATTTAGCCCCTACCCCTTCTTCTTTGTTTTATTAGCTTTGTTCGAAGAAGTTTAAATCCCTTGTCTGTAACATCGTAGGGGGTGTAGGCTACACATGAACCAGCATCATTGGTGACAACCACCGATTTTCTATTCTTTGCATAATCTTTTTGTTCATTTTTGCTTAGTTTCCCTACAAGTACTTTCGCAGCTGCTTTGCTGGATTTTGTTTGTAATTTTTGACCATCAGCGGTATGAAACAATTTCAAGTTTCCTGCTTGTCTAATTAGTTCGTTTGCAATGCGTATCGGGTTCTTTTTTTTCTTATTACGAGATCTTGTTCTTCTCCTTCTTGACATGTTTAAATTTTTTTAAATTAAAATTATGATTTTATTTTTTTATACTGATCTTGTATCTCCATTACGACGAGCTACGGGAGATGGAAGAAAATAACCAATTACTCCACTTAAGATGTTTATGTATACACCTGCTTTGGTTTCATCATTAAGCTGGATAACACGTATCATACAAAAAATACTGATTAGTAGGATCATACCAAATTTTATAATAAAATCCCAACATGGTGTATCCATGCACATGCGCGTTTGTTCCTTCATAAAATATAGATGACTTTTACTCGCTTCCTTTTGATGCGTGTCTATCAAATCCTTCTTTTCGTTCATAGTTGTTTTAATAAAATGATTCATTTTTTAAATATGCTTCATTTTATCAAGAACCCTTTCCGAACACGAACCGATGAACGGGAATCGCTGATAAATTCTTGTTCGATTGATTCATATACTCATAATTTTGACCTCAACAATCCAGAAGTAGTACAATACATTCTGAACAATACCAATCAGCAGGAAATTGATAAGGGACATCTTGTTCATACTGTACCCTTAAGACGATCCGCAAGAATTGCCAATGGAAATCACCCGTATCGAACCTGCAATTCCCGATAATGACATTGAATTTACCAAGAAAATAATTCCTAAACCCCCGTTTCGGTTTTTGCTTGTTGCGCCCAGCGGGAAAGGTAAAACTAATTTTTTGATTTCGTTGATTATACGTAAAGAATTTTACAAAGATTTTTTTCAAAATAGAGTGTATATATTTTCTAAATCAATCTTAGCTGATCGTATATTTACGGCTCTTCCAAAATCCATTCTCAGCAATTCCTTCGACCATTTTGATATTGATGTATTGGCCAGCATATTTGAAACGCAAAAGAATGAAATTGATGAAAATGGAAAAACCAAGAACAATACTATGTTAATTGTTTTGGATGATTTCATACAAAACATAACAAATCGTTCAGGACCGCCTACATTACTGGAAGAACTTTATATGCGTGGTAGACATTACAATATATCCATTATTATCACAAGTCAAATGTATATGCTTATACCTAAACCAATACGTATGAATTGTACAGCTTTGGTTTTATTTGAGCAAGACAATGTAGAAGAATTAATTAATATATACAAAGAAAATGGATCTTTGTTATCTAGAAAAACATTTATATCTAGATTATTTTCGCACGTATGGACTAAACCTTATCAGTTTCTTTTTATTGATAAAAAGCAACATTTTTCTACTAGATACAGAATTAATTTCGAGGATAAGTTTTTACTTGACAAAGATGATATAAATCACTTTTTCAATTAAGAAAACTAACAAAGAAACTATAAATGGGAATCTTTAAGAAAATAGGACATGGCATTAGCTCTGTTGGAAAAAAAGTAGGTCATGAATTCGTCAAAGATGCAAGATCAGTAGGTAAAACTTTACACGTCAGTAAGGCGATACGTGGTCTTCGTAAAGATTCCAAATACTTGACCAAGAAAACAGGCAAATTTTTAAAAAAAGCATCCAAAGCTGTATGTAAAGGCGTGACTCATGGTATGCTGAAGGAAATTATTTCCAAGACAGCAGGTGGACTTGCAGGTGTTGCAACTGGAGCAGCAATTGAAGTAGGAACTGGAGGTATTGGTACTGCAGGTGTCATTGCTGCAGGAACTGCTAGTGGGGTTGCTGCGGAAAAAGGAGCAAATGATTTACTGCACAAAATATCAGGGAAGTGTTAGTCTCCATTTTTTCATAAGTTCATATTGTACAAGATGGGTATACTTAAAAGAGCATGGAAGAGTGCTACACGAGGTGTAAAACGTAAAGCTAATAAGCTACATGAAAAAAGTAGAAAATTTTACAGAGGTAGTGGACTGAAAAAGGTTGTTTCATATGCACCTTTAGTTGGTTCTGCCGTAGGTGCAGCTGCATCTGCTGTTACCAAAGATCCTCGTTTTATGAAAATAGGAGCAGACATAGGAGAAGCAACAAAAAATGCATTGAGTGGTAATTTTAAAAAAGCATTGGAAGTTGTGGAAGATAATTTATCCTCTGATGCTAAAGAAAATGTCTCTAAATTGAAACAACAATTTACAGACGCTAAAAATCAAGCAGTTGATACATTCAACAAAGTTGACAATGTTACCCAAGATGTAGAAGATTTTGGTAAAAATGTATCTAAAGGAGATTTAGGTACAGCATTGAACACAGTTGAAAAATATATGTCCCCAGAACAAAAAAAGACATTGGATGACGCTATTTTATCTGGACAAGAATTGAAAGAAGATGCACAAAATTTAGTCAACAATTTAGAAACAGCGAGTAAAAAAGGACCTGAATTTTTCAAGAAATTGAATGAAAAAAAAATTCAACTGACGGATGCTGTTACGGGTGATTCTATGTACGTAGATGGATTTGAAGGTCTTAAAACAAAAGCTCAAAAACTGCTAGACGAAGGAAAAGAAAATTTATCAAATCGGATAGAAGGTGTTCAAGAAACAATGAAACAACTTAAATCAGCCGATCTTTTACCTACTGAAATTACACCAACTGATGCGGAAGAAATGAAAGATCCCGAGAAAAACAATATGCAAGTAGAATCTTTGAAAGAACTTGGTGAATTGGTAAATACCGATAAAATGGAATCTGAAATTTTGAACGAAAGTCAAGATAATGGATCTTCATTCTCTAAAATTCTTCGTGGTGATAATATAGATGAAAACTAAATGTATGTCATGTATTAACATATAAAATCATAATTTCAAATTCCTTTTAAAACTAAGATGTCTACACCTAATCAATCGGGATTCAACTTCTTTAATATCAATCAGGGAGCAGTTCCTGTAGAATCCACGTATGGAAGAACATCGCATTCCGATGATCATATCAAGCATAAAGAACTTATCAAAAAATTTCCCGATAATACATCCCCAGCAGGACCTGGTTCGGTAGTACGTTTCCACATTGCCAATGCGGGTAAAATGCTAGATCCGAAATCAATTGTTTGGTTTTTCAAACTTAAAATTCCCGGTACTACTTATAAACTTCTTCAAGGATCGGCGCATTCGATTATTCAGTCCGTTGAAGTAAGACTCAACAATACAGATTTGATTGAACGTGTGGAGAATTACAACGTTTTACGGGGTAATCTTCATAACTTTCTTACACCCACGCATCATGAACCAACAAAACATTCTGTAGTCGAAAGACTAGATGGATCATCAGTCGGAAGATATTCTCATCTTCGTCAAGGTCAAGTTACAATACATACTATTGACACGGCTACCCCTGGTGCTAACGGTGTTCCGCATGATGGGGTATTTTATGATGATATTAATACAGCAAGTGGTACTCCTTGTCAATATGATCTAGCACATTCTGACCATAAACATAATCACTGGGCAACTACTGATGCTAACGTTACATCACAATTAGCACTTCGTTTTGACCTATTAGGATTTCTTAACCAAAATAAGTTTATTCCAATGGATGCTATTCGTTCACTTGATATTGAAATTACTTTGGCTGACGTAAAAAAAGTATTTAATCCATATCCTTACACATCGATTGGAGATTATGAAAATGCCCCAACAACGGATATTACTTCACAAATATTGGCTCAACGACCAGCTAGTTACACAATTGAGGATCAATATTTGACTATGGATATGTATGATTTTTCAATTCCTTTCAGGGCTGCACTAAGTGAAGCTCTACAAGAAAGTGGACTCTATTTTGAAATTGATACGTATGTGGATTATGCACCTAGCTTGAAAAGTGGTGAAGCTGAAATTATTTTGAGAAGAGATTTTAGTTCTTTAAAAGGAATATATATTGTTGTTCAGTCTCAAGATGAGATCTTAGATACAGAAACAGATAATTCAGACATTAGTAAATTACAACGGTATCAGATATTTATTGATAATAGACCCATTAGCGCACAACCAATTAAAGTCGATAATAGTACAAGTAATGCGGAACAATTATTTGAAACACTTAAATCTCTCCGTCTACATGGCGATCTTCAATACATTTCTGCTGCTCAATCTGGTACTTCTACATATGCGACAAGTCGACTTCTTAGAAGATATGGACTTATTGGTGTTGATTTGGAAAAATCTGATTTGATTTCAGGAAGAACGTGTCAGGAAATTCGTATTTATATGGAAAACGGTTATTCGAATGCAACTGCGCATGTTTTCTTTCACTATGATAAAAAAATCCTAGCTCTTCCAGGATTCCAATTCTCACAGATGGCATAATTCATTTTTCCAAATTATCAAATCAGCAAAATGGCTTTTTTTCATCCGAATACCAGTCATGTACCTGTAGAAGCCAGTTTTCATCCACCAGAACATTCGGATACACATATTCAAAGCAAATCGCTTTATTATTGTTACCCGGAAAACAAGCAAGATAAAGGACCAAATGATATCCTCCGTTTTCATATATCTACACCGACAAAGCTAATCGATACAAGATCAATAGCATTCTTTTTCACTTTCAAGGCAGGGAGCGATAAACAGGATGATCATGCTGAGTATGCTGACACTTTAATCAAAAGTCTTAAAGTATCGTTTAACAATTCACAAACAGTTGAATTTATTGAAGATTATAATCGTTTACATAATGTATTAAAACCATACGTAATGACAAAAGACTCTTCTAACAATCATGAAATGTTACTTCAAGGTGCATCTGATTGGTTTAATAACGCTAACGATGAAGAAATACAAATATGTCTTAAATTTAGTTTTTCCGGTATTTTAGGTATCAATAAATATTTACCGATGGATTCTATAGGAACATTAGATCTGGAAATTCGATTGGCATCTAGTGAAGAACATGAAAGCAAATCGTTCACGATCAAGCAGCCATACCTAACAATGGATACTTATAAACCATCATTGGACTATACAAATGCTTTGTCTAACATAATTGATAATCAGGGAATTGTACTAGAATATCCAACATTTACACATTTCTCAAGAATTCTAAACTCTACTCGAGATGAACTTATTTTGAATAGAAATATACGTTCTGCTAAAGCTATTTTTATCATTGCGACAAAAAGTGTTGATGAAAACAATTTACAAGGAGCTAAAATAAGTAATCGAGTTGCAGTATCAGTAGGATCTGAAACTGGTCTAACTTCCTACAGATTAGCTATTAATGGACAATGGGAAACGCATCAACCCCTTAAATTAGGTGCATGGGACGTAGAGTATTACTATGAAACACTTAAAGCTTTTGATTTGCATGGACTTGATAGAGAATATCTACATTTTCCATCCAATGGTGAAGTAATTGCATACAATCTAGAAAAGTCCAGTCTTATGTCTGGAACACAAATCAAGGAACTTAAATTAGAATTTAATTCTGATGGCTCAAATCCTATAGCGTATCATGTGTATATTTACCATGATGCACAAGTACTTATTTCAAGTGGAAGACAATTTATGACTCAATATTAAATGCCATTTTTTCAAAATGAATAAGCGAGCAAGACATGAGGTTAATAAAAGAAACTATATTCAATCCAAAAAATTCCTTGCGGTAGGAAAACCAAGAGAAGCTATTGAATATATTTACCATGTTAGTACACTGGACTATTCGCATCTGGATGAAGCCCATTTTGAACTCAAATTACCCTACATTAATCATGTACAAGAAATTGAAATCATGAATGCCTATGTACCGGCAAATCTAGACTCTTTCCATGGCAAAAAACTTGTATTTTCAATAGTTTATGATCTAAGTAATACTATTACGACACATAAATTTGAG
>Ga0181380_1000630_pt1 | contig 15660 bp, 8 predicted proteins | sample 3SPOviralmetaG_FD_130116 | JGI IMG/M metagenome (GOLD analysis project Ga0181380, IMG submission 130116) | Marine viral communities from the oligotrophic San Pedro Time Series (SPOT) site, San Pedro Channel, CA, USA - 3 SPOT_SRF_2009-08-19 | ecosystem: Environmental > Aquatic > Marine > Strait... | reverse complement strand
GTCTCTTAGCAAGGACTCCGTCACGGGCCGCTACTGGCTGCATTATTATTACAACAAGGGGCTGGTCTACAAGTATGAGGAGCCCGTAGGCTCCGACACCTTCTTCACGGAAGTCCGAAATTTGATTGCGGAACTTGAGGCTGACTCTAGCCTTCCGGATTTCGGTCATTTCAGGCTCGGGTGTATTTTCCGAGACGTCGTTATCGGGTCACCGCAGGACGCCGTGGCCCGACCCCTGTTCATGCACATCGACTCGTTCATGGCGTCCTCGGTGGGAGATAGGCTGAACCCTAAGTTCATCGGCTCTGGTTACGGGGGTGAGATTGGCACCCCTCCGGCCGTCGATGAGGTGTGCCCTAATACTGACCCGAATCCTTACGAAGGTCTCATGGTCGGTGATACATTCACTCCGTTTGGGGGAGGCAATTCGCTTGAAGTAGTTCAACTGCTCGCGAACCCGGACGGCTTCGTGGCCCGAGACATAGGGACTTCGGAGCTCTTTATGTTTTACTGCGCGGGTGCAGGCGGCGGTAACCCAGGGACCGGTGCAGGCTCCGGAGAGCAGGGAGGCAGCGCGAACGTAAACAGTAACGGTAACGACGTTCAGGTCGGGCCGGGAGGCCAGTACGCAACCACAACATTTACCGCAGATTCCGACGTACCTGCAGAATGGCTTAACGGTAACCTGGATCCTACTAATGTAATTAGTGCAGGAGACCCCCTCCCGACGGCCTTTATCTCTGGGGAAGCTGTCATGCTTAATGAGGCAGAAGTCGGGGCTGAGGTGGCTCTCGGAGGACCCCCCAAGTTCAACTTCTCTACAGGTACGCGCCTGCCCCTAGGAACCAACATTACGGCCCAAATCGACGTTAGCTACGACCGAGAGGTTCCGGGTAATAATAACCTACTGACCGCCACATTCACAGACCTTATCACAGTTGAACCAGTTCTTCCGTCTGATGTGAGTACGAAGGCCTGGGTTTACAAGAACGGCGGTTGGAGTGAGATCACAGAAAATAACAAGGCTCGTCGAGGTGACGGGCTGGCCCTAACCCTCACTGGAAAGAATATCCCCATGCCGGGATTTTGGGAGCCTAACGTAGGGTTCGGCAAAGACTACAGAATCAACAACAACAACCGCTGCCAGCTTCTTCTAGGTTCGTCCATGTTTGAGGGCAGCGCCGCCTACTTCACCTCATTCGAGCAAGGAGGGCCGGCGCAGAGTGTATCTGGTGGCATGCCTTCGGCTCCCGTGCCGCAAGGCAACGTAAGTGATGCCCGTCCCGGAGGAGCCCCCGTAGTAGGGACCGGCCAACTTACGGACCGAGAGACTGTTTTGGTAGTCGGGCGAATCAGTCGTTGCGCTCAAGACGCCTCCGCAGATATTAGATTCACGTCCTATCTCGGAGAGCAGCAAGACACCTCTATCTTCAGTCCGACGACTATGGGCGAAGAAATCGTAGCAGAGGCTGCTACGCAAGGAACACTGCTAGAGAACTCCAGCGCAGTCACGGTTCAGGTGCTCGTCACGTATCCTGACCCTAGAGTAGCAGATCAGACGTACACCTCTCCTTCGGACTTTAAGTTTAGCATTCCCGGAGGGCAAGCTAACGCTGTTCTAGTGTCGGAGACTTACGGACCTCTCCAGGACGGCGGGCCGGGAGAGCAGTGGTCTGTCATGGCCACACTTACGTTCAACACGGGAGCGGCCGAGACGGTCAACCTCACTTATAACGATGGGTGTGCAGTAGCCGCAACTTCGGTAGTTGTTGATGCGGCCCCGCCCGATCCCGATCCGCCCACACCGAACTCGACCATCAGTGAGTCCAGTCTCTATCAGTGCGAGCCTAGGGAACTGACGTTCTCTATCCCTGCAGCAAACATTACCGAAGGTGACCAGCTCAGTATTAGTGCTGTCTCGGGCACCTGTGAGTTGACCCAAGTAACGCATGTGTTCACTGCAGCGGAGGCTGTCGGAGGGTACAGTACAGATCTCTCTGCTGTGGGAATTGTAGGTCAGTCCAGCCCTCAGATCGAAGTACAGTATCGCCGCCCAACCGCAACCAATGCGGACTCCCCCGTACAGACGCTGACGCTGAGCCTCGACACTCCAGGCGCCCTCAGTATCTCCGGAGCCAGCGCTAACACCAATTTTGATGAAATCGACGTACAAGGTATTCTAGCGATCGAGCTCGAAATCACAGCAACGGCGCCTTGGCGGCCGGGGTACACGGGGACCACCGTATCCAGTACGAGCGCGCAGGGAGGCGCCGCGACCTTCGCCGGGAGAGACGCGATCCAGGATCTAGGTAACGGAAATTATCGCTTTCTAATCGAAGTAGGTGAGCGGGCGGGCTGGGAGACGGGCGACACTATCACGCTTTCCGTACCAAATCACGACACCTGCTCTACCAGCGCCGGAACTACGGATTGGGTTATCACGCTAGAAGTAAACTCCGGGATTACCGGCGTACGTGCAGGACAAATCTATAACCGATTCCCGTTTAACCTTATTATTGAGGAAGCAACTGCCTCAGATGTAGGATCTACTGTAGAGGTAATCGACATCGCCGGAAATCTCCTACAAGACCTAGGGACGATTCAGGTCGGCGACATCTTCTCCGGTAGTCAAGCCGGGGTAAGCTCCGAGGCGAGGCTCGAAGGTGTTTGGGATATTGATTTGGGTGCGTACAACAATAGTGTGGCCGAAGAGATTAACTTGTATGTTAGGGTTACCAAAGGTGGTAACACTACGATTAAAGTCATCACGAAGACTACTTCGCAGGGCCCTGTTCGACTACAGCACAGGTACCTGCCCATGCCGGGATCGGTTGATATTGCACTTGATCAAGTAGGGCCCTTCGGCCCGCAACTGGAGTCAGTAGCCGAAGGTAGCCAGATCACGGTAGTCGTGCAGGCAAACCCTCTGGCGGTCATCGACCCGTCGCTCGTAGAAGTGACCGGAGCAGGTACCGGAGCTGTGTATAACCCGGAAGTTACTATGCAGGCCGTGTGGGAGTACACGGGAGGAGCGCAGGCTTCCCCCGCGGTTAACCAAGTAGTGGACACTTCACGAAGTCTTAAGTTTAACCTGCAGCCGGGCGATCTAGCGCCGAACGAAACTCAAGGTTATCTTTCACTTAGTCTGACGCTCAGTGACCCGACAGATCCTTCGGTAGCTGCCTTGGCCACCCGAACTTATCTTAACCTAATTCCTATTGTACCTGCCAGCGGCCCCGGAGACCCGGGCGGCGGACCGGTCGTGACCGATATATCTGTAGGGTCCTAGCGCATCAAGGATAGTTATGCCTGAAATCTCATTCACTAAATCTTTCGGCCCGCCTGGTCAGCTACAGTACATCAAGATCACGGGAACTGGTCTCGGTCCTGCAAACGTCAGTCAGGAGGTAGGCAATCCGGGCGTCCGCCTGTCTACTGTGGGCCTAGAGGACGTCAGTAATGAAGGCCTGCTCGAGAGCGCCCCGGCAGCAGGAACGCACCCGGAGCTAGTGGCTGCCCTGTACTCTGATGTTCAAATTGTGCAGCACACAGACACCCTGATTCTAGCTTCAACCACCTTAGACGAGCGATTTGCTGATAGTCAGGTTCGTGTCCATCTGTTTCGGCCCAGCAGCCACCCTCAAGGCTCCGGAGAGTGGGCTCAATCTGATATCGACGGCATCACTCCTCTGGACCCTAACCGGACGGGCATGACTTTGGCCGGCCCACGAACAACTCAGCGTATTACACTTAACACTAAACGAGCTAACGGACCTACCCGCCTGTCTGTAGCGAGAGATTTTCAGAACCAGCTCGTAGGTGCTGAAGGGACTACCATTTCAATAACCTTCCGTATCCACGAGGCCTCTGTCGGTGTTCCTACTGTCGTAGCAGTACCTGATCCTGTTTACGGTACTATCGCTACCGACGTAGTGGTGACCCCTACGCTGAGCCCGCTAGAGTACGTACTATCGCTCCGGGTTCCGACAGCCGGAGAGACGCCCGGATACCCGTTCGCTAGCTTCACGGCTACTAACCCCAGCTCCTTGGGGGTCCGATTTAGTAACGGTACGCCCCTCGTGTCAGGTATCATCGGTGCCGCCGCATGGTACACGCCGGGCCTGGATCAGGTAGGATTCGTACGACTTGATCCAGCAGAGCAGATCGAGCCAGAGCCGTTTGATCCGTGATGGGATACTAGGTGCGCTACACTAATAGTACAACCATGAAAGAACTGACCCTTAAACTTGCACAGGCCGCAGCTAATGCTGGCTCCCCTCAAGGACCTCCGCAAGGCGGTATGCCGCCCGAAGGTGATCCGGCGGCTATGGGTATGGAGCAGCCCATGGACCCTATGCAGGAAGACAACCAGAGGCTAACCAACATCCTTGAGAACCTTAGGTTGCGTAAGGAAATCGTGGAGGCCCATAAGGAACTTGAGAAGCTCGAGCGCACGCGGCGGGCCCCGGCCAGCTCACCTGGAGATGATATGATGACCCGCGATGGTCTGAGCGAGATGGCTAACATGCCTAAGCGGCGACCTAGCTCTGCCCCAGATACTAGTGGGCGAAAGGACAGCACCAAGACTCGTTCAGCCACAGCCAAAGCAGCACCGACCACGCCGGACTCCCCAGACAAGGAGACTCTAAAGGCAGAACCTATGCCTCAAGGACAGTGACCATGAAGCAACTTTTTAAATTCGCGGGCGCAGTTTTGGACTGCTACGACGACCCCTCATTCATCGGCAGCCCGATGGCCCAGGACCACTTCGGTAAGACCCTGGTCAGTCCTGAGAAGGTTAGTGAGCTACCCGATTCCGCGTTCGCCGTTAAGATCGCCTCCCGCACAGGCTATCAGAGACGCTTCCCTGTGTACAACGAGACAGCCGTCAAGACCAGCCAGCACTACTTCGAGATGGTCTACAACGACCTCCCCGAGGAGATCCAGAAGGCCGCCGGCTACAACCTGGCCGCTGCCTGCGACAAGTTCGGCGTTGAGAAGTCCGAGACCCTCGCCAAGCACGCTTCCGAGGCGGTCTCCGCCACGGTAGAGATGGTGACTGAGAGAACCAACGAGGTACGTATCGGTAAGGATGATCTCACCAAGCAGGCTGAATTCAACCTGGCCTGTGCGCTACCCAAAATGGTTCTTAAAAACAGAACCTACGCTGCCACTGAGTTCCATAAGCTGGCCGGAGACGGCATGTCTCGCCAGGACGTCTGGGATTACGTTGCTAAGCCCGTCACTGGTCCTCTACTGGAGGGCGCCTGCGACGATCGAGAAGCTATTCTCAAGCAGGCCTCGACCGAGCAGCAGTATATGTTCGCGGAGCTTCGCAGCTCCTTTGAGGACATGGCCGCCGACCGCGTGGTTGAATCCCTCCTGACCTTCGACAAGCTGGCAGGCCTAGATGCTCGGTACCGTGACGGTATGATCGACCCCTACCTGGCTGTCTATGGCGGCTGGCCTACCCCGGCCACACGACAGGAGACCGAGGCTCGTCGCCTTGAGAAAGAGGCGTCTTTGGTTGACGGACAGACAGGTCAACGTGTTCCTGCTGAGAAAGCTAAAGGTCTGTCGGTAGAGCAGCACCTGTTCAATCTTCGGAGCAGCTACCCCAAGGGTAGTCCTGAGTTTGCTAAGGCCGCGTCAAGTCCCGTCTCTGAAAATATGATCCAGAATTATGGTGCAAACTACGGAAAAGCCCGTAAGATGTACTTTGGAGCGTGATGATTCGTGAAGGAAGTTTTTCGTCGAGAGGGTGTTCCGCCTAAGGCATACCACTCAGTACTGAACAAGACGTTCAGTACTGAGTGGTACCAGTGGTTGCCTGAAACCCTATTCAGCGAGATTGAGCGAGAGTTTGATGTAGAGGTGTCTGAGATCGTACGGGACAAGATCCTGGCTATCCAGACGTTCGTCAACACCGATGTGTTCTACCATGATGCTGCTGCCTTTGAGCATATCGTCATGGCTGTTAACGACGCAGACGTGGTTCCTGACGAGGTCTCTCTGGCGTCCCCCGAAGAGATTGTGTATGCGGTGACTACACTCGGACCTGTTGACGACAAGCAGTTCGAGCGAGAAGTCACGCGTTATATTCAGATCTGCTTTGAGAATGCCGGACTTCTTGTCTATCCTTCTAACGTGCGCTTCGCCCAGCCGGAGTATCTGGATGAGCGTCTGAAGAAAGCCGTACAACAGGTCCGCCCTGTGGTCACAGACGCAGCCCCGCACGATCTTGTGGGCCGGCAATCCAACAAACTGTATAAGTGCATTAGGTCAGTCGTTGACCGAATTGCAGCTTATAAGCCCGAGGAAATGACCGACAATGTCCAGTCAACCTAATATTACCCACCGGACCGGGACTGGCCTGAAGACAGGCAGCAACGGACCCCGTACGCTCAACACCTACCCTCACCCGTACTTCGACCTATCCAACCAGGACGTTCCCCGTACGGTCAAGGAGCTCTTTCGCTGGTGCCTATTCCTGTATATGAGCCATTCGGAGATCGCACCCCTCATCAATAAGAAGTGCTCCTACGTTACGACCGAGCTCGTATACAACACCGAGTCCGAAAAGGACAAGCAGGCCTGGCAGGAAGTTCTTGAAGAGACCCTCGACATCCGTGCCTTTGAACGTATGATGCTGCTCGACTACGAGGTCTTCGGTAACGCATTCTGCTCAATCTCCTACCCGTTCGACCGCCGCCTTGTCTGCCAGAGCTGCGAGGCCAGTCACCGGACGCAGGACCCGGAACTGACGTGGCATTACCGTGAGCACAGGTTCGTTGGCGTCTGCCCCAGCTGTAAGCACAAAGGGACGTTTAAAGTTGAGGACACCCAGATCAAGCGCCGCAAGGCCGTCCGCCTAATCCGCTGGTTCCCTGAGTACATTCAGATTCTCAAGAACGAGATCACGGGCTACACCCGATACATCTACAAGGTTCCGCGCTGGATCCGCAAGGGCGTCGTCAATTCTGAGAACGATCAGAACAAGTACCTTGTCGAAGACATGCCGATGGTCTTCCTCGACGCTATCCGTGAGGGTAAGGACGTCGAGCTGGACGCCGACAACATCTACCACATGCGTACTGAGGGGTGCTCCTACTACGACTCGTCGTACGGTATTCCCCCGCTGCTCACCGTGTTCAAGGATGCATGGCTGTACCAGACCTACCGTCGTGCGCAAGAGGCCATCGCAGTGGAGCATATTCTGCCGATGCGACTGCTCATTCCTCGTCCCGCCGCGGGAGACCACTCCCCGCACATGCACAACGACCTAGGCGCTTGGTCTACACGTATGCAAAGTATCGTCAGTCGCTGGCGCCGGGATCCGAACGCCATCTTCACGGTACCGTTCCCCTCGGACGTTCAGAACGTCGGCGGCGATGCCCAGGCCCTGAACGTACACAACGATATGCGGCAGGTCCGTGAACAGATTGCTGGGGGTCTCGATCTCCCGGCCGACCTGATTTACGGCAACATGTCCTGGTCGGGCTCCAGCGTCACACTGCGTATGCTGGAAAACACCTTCATCAACGTCATCGGCAAACTAGAGCGCTTTCTCAACAAGTTCGTTCTCGAGCGGTTGGCTAGCTGGGGCGACCTACCTGACATCGAAATCACTCATCGTGACTTCAAGATGGCTGACGACGCGCAACAGAAGCAGATCGCACTATCCCTACGTCAAACCAACACGGTCTCCGATCGTACGGTCATGAAGGAGCTAGGCTTCGACTACTCCACGGAGCAGAAGTACAAGCGCGAGGAAGAGGAAGAGCGAAACTCTGTTATGGGTCGCCAAATGTTGGCTCAGGCAGAAGCGCAAGGGCGCGCGCAAGTTCTCTCAGCTAAGTTTGAGGCCATGGCCAACTCTGCCAGAGAGAAGGCCGCCGAAGAAGAGCAGCGAGATGCTCAGATCGAATCCTACGACGACTTGACCAAGCGTAAGGGGCGTACGGACATCACCAAGGTGGTGGAGGCTGTGGCTAATCCGTCTCCCGGTGAGCTCGGAGGATCTAAGCTACAGTTTAGCTCTAGCATGCTTGACATGATGGCGGACAACACGCTAAAGAGCACTCCGCCCGAGATGATGGACGACATGATGCAGCGCTTGGGTAAAAGCAACCCGCAGCTTGCCGCCGCCATCCTAAAGCGTCAGAAGACTACTACCCAGGCATCTTCCGCCACTAAACCTCTTCCGGAGCAGAGACCTCCGAGGAGCCCTAACGCCGGTATCTGATGAAGCAGCGCGTAAGTAAAAGTCTTGCCTCGCGCAGCCTTGTCGGCCTAAGTGAGAGTATCGGTAGCAAGCCCGCACTGGGCCGCGCCTTGAGCAAGTTTACGCGCCAAGTCTCTGAGGAAGCCAGTAAGCGTAAGCGGCTCATTCTACTTAACCTGAACAACGACGAAGAGGCGGCCTTCTGGCAGCTCCTGCACAACAAGCCCGAGACCTTCAAGATCATTACTGAGAAGGAGTCGCACCAGCGCGGCGAGTACGTGGTGAGGATTGTGTTCTACGAGCTTGGGGATAACCTCCCCGAAGTCAAAACCAAAGAAGAACTTTTCGAGCAATACGGCCGGAGCGACGATTTCATTGAGTAACGCTAAGCTACAAGAACACATCAAGCTGTTGGGTACCATCAAGAGTATTGTTGAGGAGCAGTTCCCTGTCACATCACGTAACGGGCGCACCCTCACGGCCACCAACTTTCGATGGGACCAGATGGGTGAGCAGGTCTTCAACGACCTCAAGGCTCAGAAGGCTGCCAAGCTCGGAGAGAAAGGAGTTGTGTCTCGCCTCATGGCCGACGTCACTATGACGGATGAGGAAGGCTCCACCATCGACTCGAAGATGGGCCACGTACTCATGGCCATGCCGCACCTGACCCCCCGTAACTCCTACATTGTAGAGGGCGGCGGTGAGGTCCAGGTCATCAACCAGCTTCGGCTTCGTTCGGGCGTCTACAGCCACGTCAAGGGAGACGACGAGATCGAGGCTCACCTCAACACCTCGGCAGCTGGTACGTACAAGATCCTGCTTGATCGTAAGACCGGCGTGATTCGCTTCAAGGTCGGTACCGACAAGAAGGTACCGATCGTTGTAGTCATGCGTGCCCTGGGCGCCTCCGAGACCGAGATCAAGGACACCCTGGGTGAGCTGGCAGACACCAACATTAACATTGCCAACTTCGACAAGGACACGAACAAGCTGCTGACGTCGCTCAACCGTTACGCCAAAGTTGGCTCTACTCTTGAGCACCAGGTAGCCGTTAGGGACTTCCTGCACTCGAAGCCGATGGACGCCAAGGTCAACAAGACCACCCTGGGCGTAGACAAGGGCGACAAGATCGACCTCAACGTAGTCAAGGGCACCGTCCGTAAGGTCATGGGCCTCTCCAAGGGCACCAGAAAGGAGGACGACAAGGAGTCGCTGGAGTTCAAGTCACTGCACACCGTGGAGGACTTCGTACCTGAGCGGCTTCGCCGAGCCTCTCGCGAGATCGGCCGTATGCTTCCCATGCTTCTGCAGCGCAAGGACTCCGTGCCTGCCGCGCTCCCGATGGCTGTATTCAACAACCCCGTGAACAAGCTAATGACTCAATCCGAGTTCACGCGGTACTCCGACCAGAACAATCCCGTCGACATGGCCGCTATCTCTACGGCGGTAACCGTTATGGGCGAGGGCGGCATCGGCAGCAGTCGGGCCATCACGAACGACGTGCGGGCTATCCACCCCTCGCAGTTCGGCGTCATTGACGTACTGCACGTACCTGAAGGTCAGAAGGTGGGCGTCACGACTCACCTGAGCTTTGGCGCCAAGAAAGTGGGTAACAGTATCCACATCATGGCGTACGACGCCAAGACTGGTAAGAAGGAGCAGATGGCCGTTGAGGAGCTGATGCCCAAGGTCGTCGCGTTCGGCGATCAGTACGCCAACATGGGGACGGGCACCAAGCCCGAGCTCAAGAAAGGCGTAGACAAGGGCAAGGTCAAGGTTCGCCACAACACGGACATCAAGGAAGTTCCGGCCACCGAAGTTGAATACATCTTCAACAACGCTGCCAGCTTCTTCTCCAGCAGCTCGTCGGTCATCCCGTTCCTGAACAGCAACAGCGCTAACCGAGTCCTCATGGCCGACAAGCACATCGAGCAGACCGTGCAGCTGGCTGACCCGGATGCTCCCCTCGTGCAGCACCGACTCAAGGGAACGAACAAAGGATACATGGAGGCGTTTGGTGCTCAGTTCCTGGTCAAGTCCCCTATTAAGGGTACGATCCAGAAGATTACGGAAGACGCCATCTTCATCAGCCCGGCCGAGGGCGGCAAGCGCGTTGCGGTTACGATCCACGACCACTACCCGCTGAACTCTAAGACCTACCTCGACGACGAGCCCATCGTCAACGTCGGTGATAAGGTTACCGAGGGCCAGGCGCTGGTAAAGAACAACTTCACCAAGAACAAGACGCTGGCTCTGGGCAAGAACCTGACCACCGCCATGATCCCGTACAAGGGGTACAACTTCGAGGACGGTACAGTCATCTCGTACGCCGCCGCGCAGAAGCTGGCCTCGGTCCACAAGGCCGAGCACCGCGTAGAGCGGGGCAGCAACGTCACCACGGGCATCGAGTCCTACGTCGCACATTTTCCGCAGAACCTGGAGAAGCTGGGCGGCAACTACTCTGAGCGCTACGATAACGAAGGCATCATCAAGAAAGGTCAGAAGGTCACCAAGGGCGACGTCCTGATCCCCGCTCTGCGAGAGGTGTCGCTATCCAAGACCGAGCTAAGTGACCTGCACCGTAAGGTTCTGGCTACGACCTACACGGACATCTCCGCCGTATGGGATAAAGACGTTGATGGTGAGATCACTGACGTCGTCCGTAACCGCAAGTTCATCAAGGTGTACGTCAAGTCGGTTGAGCCCGCTCAGATCGGCGACAAGCTCTCGGCCTTCGCTGGTGCCAAGGGCATCATCACCAAGATCCTCGGCCCCGAGGAAGTATACAAAGACGCCAACGGCGACCCGATCGACGTACTCTTCAACCCGTTCGGGTCGGTGGGCCGAATCAACCCCGGCTTCCTGCTGGAGGCTGCCGCCGGTAAGGTCGCAGCTAAGACGGGTAAGACTTTCTACACTGACAACTTCGAGCGCGAGCACGACAACAATCTCGAGCACGTCAAGGCTGAGATGCGTAAGGCCGGGGTCAACGACGAGGAGACGATCACCAACGCCGCAGGGCACAAGATCGAGAACGTCATGGTCGGCCCGATCCACACCCTGAAGCTCAAGCACAAGATCTCCGACAAGTTCTCGGCCCGTGGTGCCGGTGGTGCGTACACCGCCCTGGACCAGCCCAAGAAGATCTCGGGTGAGTCGGCGCAGCGCATCGGATCGCAGGACATGTTCTCCCTGCTGTCCGGAGATGCCATGAACTTCCTGGACGACGCCTATCGCCTCAAGGGGCAGAAGAACGACGACTACTGGCGCGCTCTCCAGCTCGGCCACACCCTGCCTGAGCCTAAGGCCTCATTCGTATCGCAGAAGTTCACGGCCATGCTTATGGCCTCAGGAGTAAACCTGAGGCAAGAGGGCAGCCGTCTTGACGCCAGCCCGATGACCGACGCGGAGGTTATGAAACTTAGCCACGGCGAGATCAAGAACCCCGGTACCCTCCGTTCCCCGAACCTCCGTCCCATGAAGGGCGGCCTGTTCGACGAAGGCATCACGGGAGGTCCTGGTGGTTCTCGCTGGGCGCACATCGAGCTTAAGAAGCCCATCATCAACCCCCTCATGAAGGAGGCCGTCATCTCTGTCGGTAATTTCAAGAGCGGCGTCGAGCTTGAGCGCGTGCTTGACGGTACGCTGTCGGTCGATGGGCAAGGTCGCGTACTTGGGGACGATTCAGGTACCTCAGGTATCGACGGCATCATCAAGGTACTCGACTCCGTCAACGTACAGGAAGAGATTGAGAAGACGACCGAGGCGGCCAACAGTGCTCGAGCCACAGCCCTTAACAAGCTCAACCGCCGTCTGCGTTACTTGACCGCTCTGAAGGAGCTGAGCCTCAGCCCCAAGGAAGCCTACATCAACAGCAAGCTCCCCGTGCTGCCGCCTAAGTTCCGACAGATCACGGAAATGCCTGACGGCTCGGTGTCCGTCGCGGACGCCAATCACGGCTACCGTGAGCTGATTATGATTAACAACCAGGTAGGTGATCTCAAAGAGTTGGGTTATGATGAGCAGACCCTCCGAAGCCTGGAGAAGTCCCTCGCCCAGTCCGCAGGCGCTCTTGCTGGCCGAAACGCATTCGTCACCCGGGGCCGCGAGTACCGCGGCTTGATTGAAGAAATCAACGGCGTCAAAGAGTCGAAGTACGGCTATTTCAAGTCCAAGGTTATGTCCCGTGCGCAGGACCTCAGCGCCCGTTCGACCGTTATCCCGAACCCGAAGCTGGGCCTGGACGACGTCGGTATTCCGAGGAAGATGGGTCTGACCGTCTACGGCCCGTTCGTCGTTAAGCGTCTGGTGCAGGGTGGTATCGCCCCGCTGGAAGCCCGTAAGATGGTCGAGGAAGGCGACGACCGAGCGCTCGACGCACTTCAGCTGGAGATTGAGGAGCGGCCCGTCCTGCTGTCCCGTGCGCCCTCTCTGCACAAGTTCAGTATGATCGGGCTCAAGCCTAAGCTAGTTGACGGCAAGGCCATCGAGATCAACCCCTTGGTTGTCGCCGGACTCAACATGGACTTCGACGGTGACACTGCTGGCGTTCACGTTCCGGTGTCCGAAGGCGCACGCCGCGAGGCGCTGACCAAGATGCTGCCCAGCCAGGCACTGGTATCTCCCCGCGACGAGTTCGTCATTCACGGGCCGAGCAAGGAGACCGTCCTAGGTATCTACAAGCTGACCAAGCCTGACGGTGCGCCTCAGAGCATCACCATGCAGGAGGCCGAGGCCCGAGTCAAGAAGGGTAAGCTCAAGCCCAACGCGGCCATCAAGGTCGGCAAAGGCGTCCAGTGCTACGGGCAGAAGATGTTCAACGACGTATTTCCCACAGGCATCAAGCCGGGCATGCGCCCGATCACGGGCAAGGACCTAGATAAGATCCTACTTAGTGTAGCCAAAGAGACTGACGCTAAGGAGTCCGCTCGCATCCTCACTGAAATCAAGGACCTAGGCAACAAGTACGTCACCGAGCTCGGCTACGCTGTGTCGCTCAAGGACCTCGAGTTTGACTACAAGAAGCGGGACGCGGTAATCCAGAAGCTTGAACGTAGTGCCAAGACTAAGGGATTTGGCGGGGCCGTGGCCGTGGCCACGGACGAGCTCAACGCTCTTCTAGCTGAAGCCGTAGACAATCGGTTCGTTGAGGCCACCCTAGAGAGCAAGGCTACTGGTAAGGGCGACGCCGTTCGCCAGATGGTGGCTACTCCCGTCGCCGTAACAGACAACAAGGGTAAGCTCATTCCCGTTCCGATCCGCAAGTCGTTCGCTGAAGGCCACGACCTGGGCGCCTACCTCGGGACGACCCCGGGTGCGCGTCAGGGACTGATTGACAAGGGCATCTCGGTTGGTGCTACCGGTTACCTTAGCAAGCTGCTGGTCCGGGCCAACATCGAGAACAAGGTTACGCAGGAGGACTGCGGCACTACGGAATACATCATGCTGCCCAGTGATAGTGGTGATGCCGTAAACCGATACGGTGCTGTGGGTAACCTCCGCAACGTTCCGCTGACTGGAGCCATGCTGCGTAAGATCAAGCGTGAAGGTACGAAGGACGTCGCGGTCCGCTCGGCCCTCAAGTGTAAAGCTCAGGAAGGTATCTGCGGTAAGTGCGCCGGTATCGACGAGAACGGTCGGCCCTACGCCATCGGTTTTCACCTCGGTACCCAGGCCGCACAGAGCATCGGAGAGCGAGCTACTCAGGTAACCCTGCAGAAGTTCCATACTGGGGGTGCCGTTGGTGGCGCCAGCGTCGGTTTCGGGCGAATTGAGCAGCTGCTTCAGCTTCCTGAAACCATCAGAGGTCGGGCCGTACTGGCTCCCGAGTCCGGTCGGATCACCAAGATCGAGAAGGCCCCGGCTGGCGGTAACTTCGTCTTTGTGAACCAGGGTGGCAAGGTCTTCGTTCCGCAGGAGCTCGGACTGGCGGTTAAGGTCGGCGACAATGTCAAGGCCGGTGACCAGCTCACGGAGATGGGCGTACTCAAACCCCAGGACCTACTGGCCGCTACGGGCGACATGAACAAGGTCCAGGATACTTTGATCAACGAGCTAGGTGCCGCCTACGGTAAACAGAAAATCAACCGACGTACGTTCGAGACCATCGTTAAGCCCATGACGGACAAGGTAAAGATTTCCAACTCAGGGGACGGCGGCGCTATATACAACGTCTTTGCCGGAGATATTCAGTCCAGGAATCAGATCGAGGAGTACAATCGAAAGCTTCGTGAGCGGGGACTGCGAGAGATCCAATACGAGCCTATCCTTGCGGGCATCAAGAAGATCCCGTTCCTGAGCGACGACTTCGTAGGGGCCTTGACGCACGAAAGGCTCAAGAGCACCCTTTCCGAAGCCCCAGGAATGGCCAAGTCTACCGACTTCGGAGTCGGGCACCCGGTGGCCCGACTGACTATGCGCCAGTTTGGGGACATCGAAGACGTCCGAGGGCCTCGCCCGAGTAGGCTATAATACCTACAGAGCAGCGCTATGAGTAAGAAGATCGACCTCCAGTCCCTCCGCAAGGCTTCGATGGACCCCGTCTTGAAGTTCCGGATGGGGCAGCGTACCGAGGTTAAAGGTATCGTAACGGCGCAGGACCGGCTCCTGATCCGTAAGTTCGCCCGAATGAGCCTACCTATTGCCATGCAGCGGGACCCTAAGATCACTGTGCCTAAGCTGACAAGGCGGCTCATCTCGATCCTCGAAACTCTGCGCCCGGAGACCCGAAAGGTAACACTGCGGCAGCTTCGAGACTATGTCAAAGGGAAGTGATGCATTTTCTTCGGGGAGGCCTGGCTCTTCCTCGTTCAGCTACGCTACTGTCAAAGAGTACTTCCCTACGCTGAAGTGCTATGATGTGCAGGCTACCATCCTGGGACGCATTGAGGGAATCCCGGCTCTGGATGTCGGTATCAATAACCCATACAACCGGGACACCCGCGTACTGATCCAGCGCGTATCCGGCGGCGGATGGGTCATCCTGGGTAAGGTGCCTGAGGCTAGTAACGGGCTGGCGGGTGCAGCCTCCAGTGCTGATACCACTCTGGCCTCGGCTCGAGGTACCTTGCAGGGCACCGAGCCGGGCGACACTACTCGGCGCTCCTATCTCAACGTAGATGATGCAAACGAGTCGGAAGTCGCAGTCTTCGAGCGGGACGTTCGCATCGAAAACGATACGGATAAGAACATCTCCAAGAGCTTCGTCCAGCTCTATGCCACAGGCGACATCATGGTCAAGGCCGCTACAGCAGCCTATGCCCTGTTTAGTAAGAACAAGGCGGCCATCGTTCTTAAAGGCAGAGAGTTCTACGAGAACTTCGCTAACTACAAGCGAACTATTCAGAGCCCCGCCCTAGGCCCTAAGGTCGGAGGCACCGAGGTCAAGGAGACAGTCAAAGCTGGTAAGACCATTGACCCTCTGTCGGCAGCCGCAG
>Ga0181380_1000629_pt1 | contig 15669 bp, 9 predicted proteins | sample 3SPOviralmetaG_FD_130116 | JGI IMG/M metagenome (GOLD analysis project Ga0181380, IMG submission 130116) | Marine viral communities from the oligotrophic San Pedro Time Series (SPOT) site, San Pedro Channel, CA, USA - 3 SPOT_SRF_2009-08-19 | ecosystem: Environmental > Aquatic > Marine > Strait... | reverse complement strand
TATAATACAATTATAAGTGTCTCTATTGTTTTAGCAATAGCTATAAATTATGCTGTTATTAGAATATTATATGTAAATTGTAAAAAAGATGATATCATAGATAGTAAAGTATAAAATTGAAATAATTTTATTATAGATATTATAATAAAAATATGGAATTAGAAAAAATGTTAGAAGAATATTTAAAAACACTCACGCCATTGGAATTAAAAGGATATCATATAGCAAAAGATCATTTGGGATGCACATTTGATCTAAAAAAAAGTTTGGGATTTTTAGCATATAAGAAGAAAATAGAAGCTACTGTTGAATACAAGGAGGACACAAAATAGATTTATAATTGTTATTTTTATAATATTGTGAAATATGGGGTTTTACAAATAGCATATTATATGGTGTGCTTTTTATTATATCACCATTTACATCAGTATAATATATTTTTTTAATTTTTATTCCAGTTTTTTTTGATAATTCATTAACTCCCAGTACGCATTTTTCACATAATTGTGAATTACCCAATTTAGTACCACCAGTAGAAGTTCTAATAACAACTAAATTAAATGATTTTTTATGTTTTTGATTTTTTTTTTCTGCATATCTTCGTGCTACTTTATAGCATGCATCCATTTCTGCGTGTAAATTACTAAGATGTTTTTGGGTATGTTTATGGTGGTTTTCTCCGTAATTTGCTTTTCCATTTAAAACAATACCGTTTTTGTCCTGACCTCACTAGGTAAGCGGCGTGATTACCACATACCGACATAGGACTTTTCAATCTCGTGTTCTGCAAATCATTCACTAGCGATTCCATCATCATAATTATTTATGATTGATAGAATTGGATATATTAAATTCAATTTTTCGTATTTAATGTAAATTTATTTTTAAAATCTTTATAACTAACTCTATTATCATTGTTAGAAATTGAATCTAATAAAGGGGATTTAAAATTACTAGGATAAATAACTTTTTTTTTAAGTATATTGAAACCAGTTATTTTACCACCATATATGTATTTATTATTAAAGTACTCCTTTTTAGTATCTTCCTTATTATTATCTTCTTCTTTTTTGGTATTAATTATAAGAGAAGATATCCAATTTTTTTCATTTTTTTCATTTTTTTCAGTTTTATTTTCAGTTTTATTTTCAGTTTTTTTCTTTTTTATAAAAACACCAGAATCATGTTTAAAGCTATTATCATTTTTAGGTTTTGTATAAGAATTATATTTTATAAGTGCATTTAAATGATTATTATTATATTTTTTTAAATCAAATTCATTTGCATATAAATCAATACAATTATATGTTAATACATATTTAATAGATGAAGCATCTAAAATTTGAATAGGATGTATAATATCAGAATAATAAACAAAAGCACACCTGTAAGGGTCATAATACATAATTAAATTTCCATTAGGAGTATATGTAAATAACATTCTAGATTTCCATAATGTTTCATATTCAGTATTATCATTAATATATTTATTCAATTTATCTATATCATAAAATTCCTCAATAGTATTAGTATTATATAGTGACTTATTTTCTAATTTTTTATATAATAATTGTTTCATCTCTTCGTAATATCCAATGTTATTATCTTTTTTTGTGGGTACTATAATTTTGGGATAAAAAAACAAGTATATTTTTATCAAATAAACTTTGAAATAAAATAAACAGAATTTTAAAAAGTATTTTATATTCATATTTTAATAATTATATATGATTATTTAAATTTTATATACTTTATTTTACAATTGTGTTTTTCTATATTCTAATAAATTTTTAATTTCAATATCCAAGAATGGGACTTTTACACGTTCATAATTCTTATCGTTTGGATGTAACCGTACAAGATATAAACCAACAACTTTTTTATCATATTTATGTTCAAGTATAGTTTTATACATATTTAATTGAAGAGAATAATGCCAGAAATTAGTATCAGGTATATGAGATAAACAAGGTGTAGGAGAACATTTATTATTATATGAGTCCTCATATTTAAATTCTTCTGATCTTTTCCAATCATAAATTTCAAGGTTACCATCTTCATTTTCAAATATCATATCAATAGAACCTGATAATTTATATTCCATATAGAAAACCATCCATTCACTGCGATATGCTTTCAAATTAGGAAAATCCTTAACAAAATTTTTAAAATATTGATATTCAATTGAATCATTTTCATTAGGTGATTCATTATAATAACATTCAATATCATAATGTAATTTAGTTCCAGCAGTAGCAGATGCAACACGTTTATCTTCCCACATTTGTAAAATTTCTTCTTTTGTTTTTTGATAATATTTATAAGTTGGTTCATTGATCCATTTTTTTCCAGATAATATTTTATCAACAGTGGTATTTGAGTCAAAATGTGAGAAATTACCATGAACAAATGTAGTTACACTTGTATATGAACTATCACCATGAACAGTGTAAATATGAGGACCTTCATCGAAAGTAATAAAATTATCTCTAGGATGATGGTTTTTGTTAGCTAAGAAATCCATAATACTTTTATTATAATATAAAAGTAATAATAATTCAATTTTATACGCGTATGTATATTAAATTAATCTTTCCTCAGTATATTTTCTATTACCAAAAAAGTATAAAAATCCTAATCCAACAAGTAAAAAGTATGGTTCAGTTAAAGTAAGATATGCCCATATAAATATAAATAAGGCAGTAGTAATATCATTAGTAGGTAAAGAAGTATAATAATCTAATTGTCTAATATAAATCCATACTGCGGCTACAAGAGACATTAAAAAAATTTTCAAATTCCAATAATTTTTCATCTATATATAGAACTAAGATATTTGTACGCTAGAAACATTGGATTTAATTTTTTCATATAATAATGATTTTATTTTTTGATTTCTAGATATAAGATTAGTAGAACCATATATTTTATTTTGATAAGAGATATATTGATCAATATACTTAGGATTGTTTATTAGATAGTCATTATTTTCAATAAATGTAGTAAATTCAACAATAAATAAATTAGCAATATGATTAATAAATAAATCAATGGACTGTGTTGATATATTGGACCATTCATCATTATTAAAAACATAAAACTGAGTTTTTTTATTATCAAAACAGAATAATGGAGAATCATCATTAACATAGCTGCATATACATGATACAACAGCAGTATTTAAATCAACACTAAATACAGTAGATAAGAATTCAGATACATTAAATGTTTTATACCAAATATCAAAATTTATAGAAACAATTTTATTTTCGTTTAGCCATTCTACAGGTTGTAATTTAAATATTCTATTTTTTAATCTATTATTATCATCTTCAAGTTTTTTAATTCTTAAAGAGAGATTAACTACAAAATTATATAAGTCTTTATATTCAGGTATATCAACGCGATCTTCTAAATCTGATTTTAACTGACATTCCTTTTTAATTATAAATTTACATGATTCTAAATGTTTATCAAAATTATGTTTTCTAAGAAAACTTCTAGAACAATGAGGACATTTATTGGTCATTGAATTTAATATGATTTTTATATATTTTATTTTTTCAATTTTATAGAGTATAAAAAATATTGTTTTTATATATTATATAATGAGTAGCTACTTTGATGGAAAACAATTATTTAATCAACCAGAAGTTAGTCAACATTCTAGTCATATGGTAATGCAAAATGTACATAAAGATGAAAAGATTCAATATATAACATTAGATACAGTTCATTCAACAAATACAAGTAACTTGAATACAAATGAATGGAATTTTAATTTAAGTGATCCGATTCAGGAAGTAAAATCATTAACAATACTAGCAGGAGTAATACCATTATCATGGCATAATATAGCAGAAAATTTAAATAATTCATTTTTCGCAATAGAGGTTTATAAAAATGATGTTTTGCAAAAAAAAGTATTAATAAAAGTAGCAGATGGGGATTATTTAGAGGGTACAATGCAACAAGTAATTAGAGATAAAATAGATGTAGAATTGTCAGATATAGATATCGCATTAAGACCTCAATATGAGGGTTCAGCAAGAGAAGGAAAACCATATGCATCATTTACAGTTGATAATTCAACAGCAGCAGTTGATGGGAAATATAGATATATTATAAAATTTGCAGTTGATAAAAATGGGAATGATGATAAATATAGTTTTAAATCAAAATTAGGGTATGCTTTAGGGTTTAGATATACAGAATATGATACAGATTCGGGAACAGTACCAAATGGAGAACCAAATAAACGAGTAGTGACAGCAGAGAAATTTACAGATATTTCTAAAAGATTAGATGTATATCTATCATTAGAAGATTTTACAACAGGATTTTCATCAAATTTCAAATTATCAAAACCGGATGGTTCTACATCAAGAGATAATATAATAGCAAAAATGAGAATAGATCCAGAAGATACATCAGTAAATCATAAATTTGGAAGTACAGATGGGGAAGCAGATACATCAGGAAGTGTAAAAGAAGAGTTATCATTATTGAAATTTAAAAAAACGGTATCAAAGGGAATGGAATTAATATCAGGGACTAGAAAATATTCAGGTAAAACAACATTACAAAAATTCAAAGTAAGTTTAGTAGATAAATTTGGAAATAAATATGATTTAAATGGATTTGATTTTGATATCACGTTAGAAATAAATCATCTATAAATAAAATTGAATATAAAATAAATGATAATTACATAATAAAAAATATGCAATTATCAGTTGAACAAATTGAAATATTAAGGAGATTTGAAAATGGAGAGAATTTATTTATAACAGGTCCTGGAGGAACAGGAAAGACATTTTTAATTAAAGAAATGTTAAAAGTATGTAAAAGGTCAGTACAAGTATGTGCATTAACAGGATGTGCAGCAATATTATTAGATTGTGGTGCAAGAACGATACATTCTTGGAGTGGAATAAAGATAGCAAATGGAGAAATATATGAGATAGTAGATAGATTATATAATAATAAATACGTAAGAAAGACTTGGAGATCAACACATGTGTTAATATTAGATGAGGTAAGTATGATGTCAAAGAAAATATTTGAATTATTAAATGTGTTAGCAAAAACAATGAGGAATAACTCAAAACCATTTGGTAATATGCAGGTAGTATTTCTAGGAGATTTTTATCAATTACCACCGGTAAATAGAGAGAGAAAAGAAACCGAATTTTGTTTTGAAAGTAAAGAGTGGGAAGAAACGTTTCCAATAAATAATCATATAATTTTAAATAAAATATTTCGTCAGGATGATGAAGAATACAAAAATATATTAATGAAAATAAGGAGAGGAGAAATAAATAATGATATGAAAGAGAAATTAGAGACAAGAGTTATAAAAAAAGAAGATGAAATAGATAATATAATAAAAATATTTCCATTAAGAGCAAGTGTAGATAGACTAAATTTAACAAAATTTTTAAAAATAGAAAAAGAAGAATATATTTGTGAAAAAGAAATAAGTAAAGATTTAAAGGAATATATGGGGAAGGATATAGATTATAAAAAGATAGATTCATTTAAAAGAGCATCAGAGAAACAAATAGATTTTGAGATAGATTATTTATATAAAAATAACCCAAGTATAGATGAATTAAAAATAAAAGAAGGAGCGAGAGTAATGTGTATAGTAAATCTAGATATGGAAAAAGGGATATATAATGGTAGTCAGGGAAAAATTAAGGAAATAAAGACATTTAATGATAATGTAACTGAGATAATAGTAATATTTGATAATGGGGAGGAGAAATCAATATCAAGATATATATGGCAGAGTGAAACATATCCTTGTTTGGGAGTATCGCAATTTCCATTAGTATTGGCATGGGCAATAACAATACATAAAATACAAGGAGCAACATTAGATAAAGCAGTAGTAGATTGTGGAACAAATGTATTTGAATGTGGACAAACATATGTTGCATTATCAAGAATAAGACGTTTATCAGGACTATATTTAACTAGTTTAAATATGGAAAAAATAAAAGTGAATCAAAAGGTAGTGGAATTTTATAATAAAATAAGTGAAAAGAAAAAAGAAATAGAACCAACAATATTTGATGATTTCAAATATGTGGAAGAAGACGTAAAAATAATAAAATTATAATAGTAATATATATATTATAAATGAGTGAAAGCTGGAGAAAATATGGTGGTTTAAATAGACCTGATGCACAAAATAGATTTACAGTAGGGACAATTGTAGCAGATGAAGTATTATTAAGAGAACAAGTAGCAGGTGAATTTAGAATTCAAGGTACAGCGACAATAGAACAAGAATTATATGCATTAACAGATTTTTTTGTTGATTATAATGCAACAATAAGAAGAGATTTATCAGTAAATGAAATAGGTCAAATTAATCAATTAGCTTTAGGTAACTCAGTAATGAATTTAGCTAGTGCAAATGATAAAGGGTTTTCAATAAATCATAATAATGCAATAGCAACATTTGATATTCAAGGATATGATGATACTCAAAATTGGGTATTAAGGGCAAAATCAACAGGAAATGAAGTATATAATATAGTAGCAGAGACAGCAGATTTAAGAGGTGTAATAGCAGGTTCAAATCCAACAGAGACATTTATAGAATTTTTTTCAGGGTTAAATCCAGATACATATGGATATACATCTGAGGCAAAACTCATGTATACAACGCAAGGAGGAGGTAAATTTAAATTTTCTACACAGAATTTAGAATTTGGTGATGCATTACAACAAGTATATTTGTTTGATGCATATGAAAGAGCGGATGTATTTACAGGAAGATCATTACAATTAAAATCATCAAGAGATGAGAAATCAAATACATTTGTAACAATAACAGGTTTGAATGGAGAAGGATTAGCATTAGGAGGAGGTTTATATCCTCTTGATACAACAAAAGAATATACATTTGTGGGTGTAATAGATGCGAGTGATAATTTATTTCCAAGTATAGTAACCGAGAGGTCAGATAGAATAGAAAATAGACGTATTCATATGGGTTTAAATACATATGATCCTAGAAAAGAAGATTATTTATTAGACGTAAATGGAAAAGTAATTATAAGTTATGGAGAAGTAACAAGGGTATATGGTGATAATATAGAACCATATAGAATATTATTAGGAGATAATAGAACAACAAGAGATAGATTGGCAATAGTAGGAAGTTCAATAGATATAGAACAACCACATAATTATGGAGTATATTATTCTGAAGATGGAGCAAAAATATGGACAAGAAATGATTTAGTAGAAGAGGAAGCTTTGGCTTTAGTTCCTACAAAAATAGCAATGTCAAATTATATAGTAAAAAATACAACACATTATACAGGATTACAAATAATAGTAGGTGCAAATAATACATTTTTTGTAACAAATAGCTATTGTGGAAAAAATGGATGGAATAAATTCACATTTACAAATAACACAGAAGGAGATACATATTTTAAAACAGGTGCTGATTTTTTACATATAGATGTAATATTAGGTAGAGTTGAATCGGGTCCTGCTGGTCATATAGAAGAGAATGTAATTGATACATTAGGTGATAATAATGAAGAATTAGCTACAATAATAGTAACAGAACAATTATTAGATGCTGCAGGTAATAAAGTTAATCCACAAACAGGTTTAATAGAATCTAAAACATATGCAGTAAGATTAAAAAAGAATATATCTTCAAATAGATCAAAATCAGAATTTTGGAATGCAAATTGGGGACCAAATATATATTTATATAGACAAAGTAGTGGAGAAGATATAGCAAATATAACCGGACCATATATAGATTATGAAGCAGATATACTTGATTTAGATGGTATAATTGTTAATAATTTAAAACAAACAATGGTATCATATAAGACAGAAGATCAAAGTATATGGGCAGTAGGGAGAGGTTTAGTTAAATTAGTAAATGATGGAGCGATTAATAGAATTAGTTTTGTAAGAACAAATTCAATACCAGGAGTAACAATAACATCAGATATATGGAATCAAGATAGACAATATTTTAGATTAACAAAATGTGAACAAGATAATGATTACATGATAGCAGTAGGAGAGAATATAATATCAGTATCAAAAGATGGAGGTGTAAATTGGAATGATAGGGATATAGTAGATGAGCCAATAGCAGAAATAACAGCATCCTTAGTAGATCCATTGGAATTATACGGTGTTCATATATTAGATATATCAAATGCAATGGTTGTAGGAGATAGAGGAACATTCATATATACAGTAGATGGAGCATTATCATGGGTAAAAGTACCAAATTTTGTATTAGATGGTTCAGGTACAGGTGAAAGAATATATGGAATAGATTGTAAATTATTAGATATCTATATTCAATCAACAGAGACAATGGTTATAGTAAAAGAAATTCAAGACTTTCAAGAGAAAGTAGAATCAGTGGATCAAAATATAGCGAATCCAGGACAACAAGGAACGTTTTATGTATATTATCTAACTATACCAACATTATTTAATTTTTCAGCAGTGAATATATTAGATATATGTGGAAATACAATGATTTCAGGAAACTTGACATTAGATAGAGGTAGAGTAATAACATTAGATAGTAATGTAGATTTTTTTAATGAAACAGTAGAAACATTAAATATGGGTAGTGATTTACAAGTAGCAAATTTTGGTAAGATATTAGCAGAGGGAGGAACAGAAGAATATGATAAAGTAGGTAGGAATGCTACAAGATATAATTTTAAGGGAGATTTAATTGTTTCCGAAAGGTTTTCTTTAGGGAAGGGAGTCGACAATGCATTTACGAGTAACGATACAAGTGGTTTAGGAACAATAGAACCTGATTATACAGGTGATGTAAGCGGAAACATCTATCAGCGTGGTTTTGTGCATCAATTTTAATTTCAATAAGAAAAATAATATAGAAGTATAGTCTATATCCCTCTATGGCGACGTGGTTGGATTTGAGCGGTTCGGCGAACAACTTCAAGCGAAGTTATTTTCATGGCTTTGTTGACGTTAGCGGCCCGGTTACTGTCCGGAACAGTGAAAAACTTGACTTTGTTGATACAAGCGGTGACTCAAAGTTTAGCATAACATCTGAAAGTGTAGATGTAGTTGATAACAACAGCAATACCGTAACATTCCCTACAGAAAGTTTAAAACATCTTAAGGGATTAACAGGAGATGTGCAAGCCAACATTGATGCTTTGGAAGATAGAACACAGCATTTTTCATCTGATACAGTAAAAACTATCTCGGCAAGAGACATAGTTTTAGGAGAAGGAAGAAAACTTGTGGGTGATGTAAGTGGAAACGTAGAAGCAGCAGAAAGATTTGTTAATCCTAGATTGGTCGGTGGTGTTGAATTTGATGGTACATCAGATATAAATTTACCAGGTGTTAATATCACTGGTGATCAAAATACAACAGGATCATCCGCAACAGTAACAGGCGCTTTACAAACATCAGTAACAACTATGCCTAATTTAACAGATATTGGTACATCAAATCAAAATGTGGAGGTATTTGGTCCACTTAGAGCAAAGGAAGACTTCGTAGTAACAGGAAATACAACATTAAGTGGCGCATTACATGTAGTTGGTGCAGTTAGTGGTATTTCAAATGTAGAAACCGCAGATAAATTAACAACACAACGTTTAATTGGTGGTGTTCCTTTTGATGGTACAGCAGATATTAATTTACCTGGTGTAAATCAAATGGGTACTCAAAATACATCTGGTTCTGCAACAACAGTAACAGCTCCTAGCCAACCTTCAATTTCAACATTATTAGGTTTAACAACAGCCGGTACAGAAGGACAAGTTTTATCTGTACTTGGTAGTGTAGGTATTGCTCAAAATTTAACAATAGCAGGAAGTACAGCTATTAATGGTGATTTAACAGTCACCGGAACAACAACAACAATGAATTCAGTCAATTTAGATGTAAAGGATCATTTAATCGGTCTTTCTCATGGTGCAACAGGAGAACCATTAGGAGATGCAGGTATTTTAATTAATAGAGGTTCTCAACAAAACGCATTTATTGGTATTGACGAAACAGCAGATAAATTTAAATTAGGTTTTACAGATGCAACAACAACATCTACAGGACCAATTGCTTCTACTGTAGGAACATTACTTGCAAATACTGAAGGTAATCATAACGGTGTAATCGGTAATTTATCACCAGCAGCAGGTACATTTACAGTTATTAATACAGAACAACTAATATCATCAAGTAAAGCAACTGTTAAAGAATTAGCAGTAGTTGAATCATTAGATGTATCTGGTGCAGCAGTAATTGCAAATAATTTAAAAGCAACTGAAGCAATTATTTCTAATAAATTAGGTATTAATGTAGCTGATGGTCCATTAACAGAAGCATTAGAAGTAAATGGTAATATTAAATGTACAAGTCTTGTAGTTAATGGTGTATCATTTACAGATCAACAATTAACAAATGTATCTGTATTTTCAAAATCTGGTACTACCGCTAGTTATACCGACGGAAAAGTAGTTGTAGCAGATTTAGAAGCAACAACAGTAACAACAACAGGTGATATTGAAACTGCAGGGAAATTTAAAGGTGAAGTAGAAGGAAATTTAACCGGAAATGTAACAGGTGACCTCACCGGTAGTGTAACATTATTGGCAGGAGATTCATTGTCAGTAGCAGATGGAGATTTTTTCACAAGTACCCAACAAAGAAAAACTATAGTACAAGGATGTGATTCAAATATAGATTTTGGTGAATATGACGTAAGAGCTAAAACAATAACATCAGATAGCATTATTCCTGGTAGAGTTGTATTTACAGGTGTTTCTGGTGTATTACAAGGAGCATCAGGATTTTCATATGATGAAGTAGAAGAAGTATTGAGAGTATCAAAAATAGGTGCATTCACATCACTTGGTGATATTGATTTTGCTAATTATAAAGCACTTAATATTGGTGGAATTGAAAATAGTGCAATTGGTATTATAACACCTAATACAGCAAGATTTACTACAGCTGAAACAAGTAGCACATTAACTGTTGGGGGAGTAGCATCATTTGAAGATACTACACAATCTATGAGTACAACAACAGGTGCTGTTAAAATTGCCGGAGGATTAGGTGTATCTAAAAACGCTTATGTAGGTGGTAGTGCTTGGGTTGCCAATGATTTAAATGTATCTGGCAATACAACAATTGCAGGAAATTTAACTGTAAATGGAACAACAACAACTGTTAATGCAAATAACCTTGATATTAGTGATAACTTAATAGGGTTATCCAAAGGTGTAATTGGCTTACCTTCAAATGATGCAGGTTTAATAGTAGAAAGAGGTAACAACGATAATGTTTTTATGGGTTGGGATGAAAATGAAGATAAATTCGTCTTAGGTACAACAACCGCTGATGCTAGTGCTACAGGTTCAATTAATGTTGCTCCTGGAACACTTAAAGTTAATGTATTAGAAGGTACATTAGCAACAGTATCACAACCTAATGTTACTACATTATCAGGTGTTACCTCTTTAGGTACTTCCGGAGTAGAAACCACACATAATGGTTCATTAAAAGTACAAGAACACCTAAGTGCAACTAATTTTAGTGTTGATTCTACTTTAGATGTTAAGGGTACAACAAATAAAACTACATTTTCACTACAAGACCAAACTGCTGCAATAGATAATACTATCACTATTCCTCATGTTACAGGTACTATGATTACAACTGGTGATTCCGGTTCTGTTTCAAATGCTATGTTAGCTGGTGGTATTACACAAGATAAATTAGTAGGTGGTATTAAAAACGATCAATTAGAAGGTAGTATTGCTAACGATAAACTTACTAATAATGCTATTAAAATTGCTAATATCAATATCGCATTAGGTGGTGAAATTACAACAGCTCAAATTGGACAACAATTTGGTGCTGCTGAAATCCCTGCTAATAAAGTTGCTGCAGGTATTACAAATGACCAATTAGCAGGTTCAATTACAAATGATAAAATTGCTAATAGTTTCATTACTATCGGTAATAATACAGTTCAATTAGGTGGTTCTATTACACAAGATAGTCTTATCACATCTATTGGTGATAACATGATTACCAATAATATGTTAAGTGGTAATATCACTCTTGATAAATTAGTTACTACAACTATGAATATTGGTGGTCAAGAAGTACCCCTCGGTGGTTCTGTATCTGCTTCTGCTATTGCAGCTCAAATTGGTGATAATGTAATTACAAATGATATGTTAGTAGGTGGTATTAGTTTAACTAATAAAGTAGCTGGTATTTTACCTCTCGCATATGGTGGTACAGGTTCTGCTACAAAAGATGGTATCTTGATTAATTTAGGATTAGATTCTACTGATTCACCTACATACGCTAATATTTTCTCCACTAATGCTCCTTCACAAGATACACATGTTACAAATAAAGCATATGTAGATAGTGTTATTCAAGGTTTAGATGTTAAAGATGCTGTACAAGTAGCTTCAACAGAGAATATTGAAACATTAGCAAATGTTGGATTTGTAGTTGATGGTGTTACCATTGAAGCAGAAGATAGAATTTTACTTAAAAACCAAATATTCCAATACGAAAATGGTATTTATATTGTAAAAGGTGGCGCATGGGTAAGAGCTGATGATTTTAATGCTGATAGCGAAGTAAAAGGTGCATTCACATTTGTAGAGAAAGGTACTGAAAACGCGAATATTGGTTTTGTATGTACTAATACAGGTGCGGTTACACTTGGTTCTACACCAATTTCTTTCTCACAATTCTCTGGTGCAGGTCAAATTATTACTGCATCTGGTTTAACAAAATCAGGTAATGAGCTTTCAGTTGATCTTAATACAAATTCAGGTTTAGAATTCCGTGATGGTAAATTAGCTGTTAATTTAAATGGTGCTAATATTGATGGTACATTAATTACAGCAAGAGGTGGTACTGGTATTGCAACATACACTCCTGGTGATATATTATATGCAAATACCGAAACTACTTTAACTAAATTATCAAAAGGTGGTATCAATACAGCACTCACTGTTAATTCCAGTGGTAATATTGTATATGGAAAAATTAATAATGAAATGCTTTTTGGTGGAATTACTGACGATAAAATGAACACAATTACAACTGCAGATAAAGTATCCGGTTCTGCTATTCAATTATCTGTAGGTTCATCTATTGAAAATAACAATGGTCTTCAAATTGCACCAACATTAGGTGGAACAGGTTTAACATTAGCAGGACAAGCATTAAATGTAGATGCCGACCAATCTCAAATTACAGATGTTGGTAAGCTTAATACATTAAGTTTGGGTAATAATGCAGTTCTATCATTTGAGAGTACTTTACATCCTGATATTAAAACTATTCTTCAAACCGAAAATGCTGATGTTAATAAAGTAATTACACTTCCAGCAACTACAGGTACTGTAGTAACAACTGGTGATGTAGGAACAGTTACAAATGAAATGTTAGCCGGTTCTGTTGAAATTAGTAAATTAACAGGTAATTTCCCAGAAAATAGATTAGATACAATTACAATTGCTAATAAAGTATCTGGTTCAGCTGTTCAAACAGCAGCAGTCAGTGCAATTGAAGATAATACAGGTTTAAGATTAAAATCTACACTTGGCGGTGCTGGTTTAACATTAAATGATCAAGTACTTAGTGTAGATGCTGACCAATCTGGACAAATTACAAAAGTAGGAACACTTACAGAACTTGCTGTAGATAACTTATTTATGGATGGTTCTAATATTGGTGTTGCTGACGATAAAGATTTAATGACATTAGCAGACGGTTCTGTTACATTTACAGGTAAAACTGTTATCACAGAAGTTGAAGCTTCCTCTGGTAAAATTGAAGGTGTAACCGTAGGTGCATCTGTACCAAGTACTGGTAAATTCACATCATTAGTTGTTAATAATGAAATGGGAGTTGCAGGTGCATTCTCATTAAATGATGAAACAGAAAGTACTAGTGTATCAACTGGTGCACTTAAAGTATCTGGTGGTGCTGGATTCGCTAAAAATTTAAATGTAGGTGGTGGATTAAATGTTGCTGGTTCTACTGTTATTTCTGGTGATTTAACTGTTAGTGGAACTACTACCACAGTAAATACTACAAATACTACTATTGCTGATTCATTAGTTGAATTAAGCAGTGGTTTAACACAAATTGCTTCTAATGATGCAGGTCTTTTAGTAGAAAGAGGTCTTAGTGGAGCCAATGTATTCATGGGTTGGGACGAAAGTGAAGCTAAATTTGTAATGGGTACTACAGATGCTACTGGTGCAAGTACTGGAAGTTTAACTGTAGCCCCTGGAACTTTAGTAATGTCTAATATTGAAGGTAATTTAGATGGTGTAATCGGTGCAAATTCACCTGATGCTGCTACATTCACAACCGTTGCAACTTCAGGAAGTGTAGATGTAGGTACAACTGCCGGTGGTCAATCACTTGATATTAAATCACATAATGGTCTTTCTGGTTTGAAATTAGACGGTACATTGGTTAAATCATCAGCTGTAGATCTTAATCGTCTTGAAGGTGCATTACCTGCTGTAGTTTCTAATAATAACGCTGTATTATACGGTAATGCAGGTGAAGTTAATGTATCTTCATTAAAAGTAAATGATGTTGCCATTACATCAACTCCTGCTGAATTAAATTTACTAGATGGTGTTCAAGGTGCTACAATTGCTAATAGCAAAGCAGTAGTATATGGTAATAATGGTCAAATTAAATTAAAAGAAGCTATATTTGAAGGTGATACCGATGACCAATTCCAAACTACATTGAAATCTGTAGACCCTACAAAAGATAATGTTATTAGATTACCCGATGTTACTGGAACAATTGTTACTACAGGTGATGTAGGAACAGTAACAACAGGTATGCTTTTTGGTGATATTGCTTCTGATAAATTAGCAGGTGCTATTCCAGATTCTAAATTGAATACAATTACAGAAAATAATAAAGTTTCTGGTTCTGCTGTTCAATTATCAGGTACAACTGGTTTAGAAGATAACGGTGGTTTAAGAATTAAATCATCATTAGCAAGTACAGGTCTTACATCAGGAACAAATGGTTTAGATCAAACATTAAGTGTAGATGCTACACTTCCACATGTTACTGGATTAGGTACTCTTACTGATTTAGCTGTAGATGATGTAGTAATTAATGATGCAAATATTGGTCATAAAACAGACCCTACACTTATTCAATTCTCTAATGGTGCTGTTACATTTGGTGGTAATGCAGTTTTACCTAGTACTACTATTACATCAGGTACAATTGATGGTACAAATATTGGTTCTAACGCCACTGGTACCGCCAGAGTTTCTACATTAAAAGCTGAAAGTTTTGTTACATTTGATGATGCTACTGATAGTACTAGTTTAACAACAGGTGCTGTACAATTAAAAGGTGGTATGGCTGTTACAAAGAACTTAAATGTAGGTGGTAATCTTGCATTAGAAGGTGATGCTGTTATTACTGGTAACTTGGCTGTAAATGGTACTACTACTGCTATTAATACTACTAATATGAATGTTCAAGATACTATTATTGGTTTGAACTCAGGTCTTACTGGTGCTCCTACAAATGATTCCGGTTTATTAATTAATAGAGGTAATGAAAATAACTTATTCGTAGGTTACCGTG